>OIGD01003297.1_pt1 | contig 11065 bp, 10 predicted proteins | sample 1582211 | NCBI WGS metagenome assembly OIGD01 (sample SAMN04414078, study PRJEB24778) | human gut metagenome | material: faecal | host: Homo sapiens
GCTGCTTTTGCACAGCGTTGTGGAGGAGATCAACGAAGAAGCGCTGGAGCGTTTCCAGATCGCCGCCGTCAGCGATGTAGTACGTTGCAAAAGTGTGCCTTAAAAGGTGCGGGTGCAGTCGCTTTATACCGCTTCGGTCTTTGAGCCGTTTGAATAGCTGCTTTATCAAATTGTCCGAGCAGCGATCACCATTATTGTCGATGAACAGTGGAGAGGTCAGACCGGCGCTGCTGCGATAGCGCTTGATGTACTCGCTCAACAGGGAAGAGCTCATCGAACCCATAGGAACGAAACGCTGCTTGCCGCCTTTTCCCTTTATAATGGTAGTCTTGTTCTTGATGTCCACATCGCCTATATTGATTTTGGTGAGTTCACCCCTACGCAGTCCGCAGTCAAGCATATACGCAATAAAACACTTGTTACGGGTATCCGTTTCGCTGTTTCCAAAGCAGCTGAACAAGGTTTCGATTTCTTCGTCATCAAGGATTTGCTGTTCACGATGATGTACTTTTGGGAGTTTCAATTTCCTGCTGAAATCATCTATGTACTGCTGCTCGATTGCGAAATTGTAGAACGCTTTTACAGCTCTCAGGCAACCTTGTACAGACGAGTCTGACAGCTTATCGCCGTTGTGCTTGATTACGTTGTCTTGGAGATAGACACCATACTGCTTGAAATTCTCAAGCGATAGGTTAGCGGGATTGTCAGTATCAAGCCAGATGAAAAACTTCTCCAGATTGTCTTGATACCATTCAATCGTTTTTCCGGTGTTGTTTCGGAATTTTTGCTCAAGCATAAATTCTTTGTAAATGTTTGATATCATGTTTTGCTCCCATATGTTGTATTTACAAAACAAATCTGTTTCGCAATACTTATTATACACCTTTGGGAGATAAAAAGCGTAATTTGACGGTTCCTGCTGCCTTTTCTGGTAAGCAGTATTGACAAATGCTCATCAACCTTGTATAATGTGTATAGTGCGTTTTCAACACCCAAACTGTTAATCAGGGTGTCACTGGTTCAAGTCCAGTCGGGGGAGCCAAATCTAATATTACAAGAACCGCTTTCAGATTCGTCTGGGAGCGGTTCTTGCGTTTCATCTGAAAACTGCTCAAACTCCCGTATCTCTTCGAATGTGACGGTTTTCTGCGTGTTGTTCAGAGTGAGGACAATAACTGCATGGTCATCCCATAGGAATACCTCTTTCACAAATGTGTGGATAACTTGACGCTGAAGAGAATTTTCACAGCCGTCCACATTTGAGAGCCTATCGAACCATTCTATGATCTCACGTTTTGTCGGTATGTGTGACTGCGCAAGTTCTGCTGAACGCAGCTGCTCCTCTAATTCGGATTTGCGAAGTTCTAACTCGTCAAGTTTTTTCATTAGCGAATCCGACTTCTTTTCTATGAGCAGGTCGAGGACGTTGTTAAGTTTGGTTTCTGTAATCTGGATCTGGCGTTTGTATTCTTCTGTTTTGTTGGTTTCCATGCCTGATTTGTAGGCGGCAATGATTTTTTCAGCCAGGCGCTCCTTGTGTTCTTCCATGTTGAGCAGTGCAAGAACCTGTTCAGTTATGTACCATTCAAGGAAATCTTTCCTTTCCGGCTTCTTGTTGCACCCTTTTCCGCGGCACTTGCAGCGATAATAGTGGTGCTGTGTTCCATTTTGCGAGGTTCCGCCCACTGCAATCATACTCTCCCCGCAGATACCGCATTTAAGCCGCCCTGCGAGATAATATTCAACTTTTGCCTTGGCTCTTGCCGGGGCTTTTTTTGTGTGCTTGAGGAGTTCCTGGACTTTGTCGTAGATGTCATGGCTTATAAGTGCGGGACAGCCGTTTTCAATGGAAATATCCGTTTCGTAGGTAAATGTACCTATATATTTCGGGTTAGTCAGCATATTGTCAAGCGAATTTACCTTGAACTCTCTGCCTGTTCTGGTGCGGAAACCGCGGCGGTTGAGCTCATCCGCAATGGTCTGCTTTCCCTTACTATCTGCGTACATGGAAAAGGCAATGCGCGGTATGTCTGCTGTGGCTTCTTCAATTTCAAGGTGCTTATCTGCTCCCCATTTGTAGCCAAGCGGAGGTTTTGAGCCTGTGGACATACATTTCAGTGCGGATTCTCTCATTCCGCGCTTTGTTTTCTGACCAAGCTCCGCAGAGTAGAACTCCGCCATAGCCTCAAGCATTGCTTCGGTTATTATGCTTTCCGGATTATCCGAAAGGCATTCGGTCGCGGATATGACCTGTACGCCGTTCTGTTTCAGCTTGTGCTTATAGAATGCGCTGTCGTAGCGATTACGGCTGAATCGGTCAAGTTTGTAAACAAGCACAAAATCGAAAAGACTCTTTGCGCTGTCAGAAATCATCTGAAGGAACTGCGGTCGATTTGCGGTTTTCGCCGATTTTGCGCGGTCAATATAGCTGCTGACTATTGTATACCCATTTCTTACCGCAAAGTCATTTATAACGTGAATCTGACCTTCAATGGATTGTTCAGACTGTTTGTCGCATGAGTAGCGAGCATATATTACAGCTCTTTTTTCCATAATGCCTCCTTACTATTTTGCGAACCTTCCACCTGCAACAAGGTCGTCTGCGTACTCAGTAATTCGTTTCTGACCTTCAATATTGAGATTGCGGTATTTAGATAGTATTTCTGCTTCAGCTGGTGTGAGTGATTCAAGGTGATTGTAAACATTAGTGTGCTTTTCCCAATCGATAAGCTGCCTGCCGTCAATTCCTATGGCGTTGACATAACTCAAAAAAATACTTAAGTCCGGTTCGAGCATTCCGTCCTCAATTTCCATAACAGTCGAACTTGATAAGCCAGAAACTACATTGAATTGAAGTTTATTAGGAATTTTTTCTTCTCGAAGCATTTTAAGCTTTTTGTTAAGTCCTGACAGCATAAATGTATTTACCAGAATATTTATGGTTGTCTGAAAATAAATTGCAAGAGCTTTTATCTGTAATATGGATATTTGTGGATAGTGATTTAATATTACATTCCACAAATCTTTTTCAAGTCCAGCATGAATTATAGATTCTTCGGGAGTTTCGCCCATCTTGTAGGACAGAAACTGAATGTTATTCCTTATGTTGTTATATTGAACCATATCCAAGCGAATAACACTATTTAGGTCATACATCTGGTTCCACTTTTCAAGCGCTTTTTCTGTATCTCCGTTACAGCATTCCAGAATCTCGGCCGGAAGCATATTGGTGCTGAAACCTCTGAAAAAGCTGTGCGGTTCATCGACCCTGCCGATAAGATAATCTACGCTGGTTTTGAAGAAGTCGGCAATTTTCTCAAGCATTTTCAGATCCGGTTCTCGCTTTTGGTTTTCCCACATTCCGATAGTACTTTTAGCAACCGACAGATCATCAGCAAGCTGCTCCTGCGTTACTCCCATGTTCTGACGAAGTTTTCTAAGCCGTTCCATTATAACACTTCCTTTCAATAATATAATACCACATTATGTGGACTACGTCAATACTACACTTTTCTTTTTGTATACTTATACAAAATCTTTACAATGCTATTGACAAATCTATGAATTGTGGATATAATGTAGAAAACCACATATTGTGGATAAACGAAAGGAGTTATTATGATTCGACTTAGGGAAATACGCATAAAAAAAGGACTTACCCAGAAACAACTGGCAGAGAAAATATCTGTGTCCACAAAATGTATATCTATGTGGGAGAATGGGGAACGGAACCCCAACATTGTAATGCTCAAAAAGCTGGCAGAGATTTTCCACTGCTCAACTGATAGTCTTCTTGATACGGGATGGAGGGACGGCGATGATAATTCGGACTACACTTGACATGAATCTTGCTAGAAAAGAGTATGAGAAATATCGCGGTAGTTCCAGCACTCCGATTTTCTCCTCACCTCAAATAATATCTGGAAATATCGACAATTTAATAAATAGTCCAGCGGTTGAGAGGCTTGTTCAGTCTTTGGCAAAGTTGTACATAGAGAACAAAGGTATGAAGTAAAGGGGTGAAATAATGTCGGGTAAGGGATTTATAAAGCTGCATCGCAGTTTCATGGATTGTTCATGGTACAATGATGTAAAAATGAGGGTAATGTTTCTGCACTTGCTGCTTAGCGCAAGTTGGACTGAATACGAATACGGTGGTTTCAAAATTGGTCATGGTGATTGCCGTATAACTATGCGTGAATTGGGGGCTGCCTGCGGGCAGTCGGTAAAGGAGTGCCGCGGCGCTCTGGAGAGACTTACAAAGGCAGGCATGGTGGCAGTCAGAAGAACCCCTAAATTCAGTATAATCACTATACTTAACTATGACGAGTATTTTCAGTCAGGCAGTGTTCAGGGCAGTCAAAAGGGATTGCCGATGGCGTCAGAAAGGAACTTGAAAAGTACTGGACATGGCAGTCAATCTATATTAAAAGAAGAAAATAAGAATAAAAGAATAGAAGAAGCAGCTTCAAAACAGCGACGGCAATGCCTGATTTTCTCTTTCATCAATGAGTACAATGCAGTATGCAAGAGTCTTCCTGCATTTATCGGAGATCCGAATGAACAGCAGGGAGAGCGAATTATACAGGCAGTTCATGCGCTTGGAGATACTTCATTTGTAGTTTTTTTCAAGAAGATCGAGAGTTCAGATTTTCTGACCGGAAGGACCGGACATTTCAAGGCGGCATTCGAGTGGATAATAAGACCGGAAAACATAGAAAAAATCTTGTCGGGTAAGTATGACGGTAATTTTTCTTCCGGAAATATTACTGAAAAGAAAAATGAGCGTGATTATAATGCGCCTATGTGGTGAAAGGAGCGGTCTTGTACAACGTGGTTATAGACAATATTGCCAGAAATGAAATGTCAAACAATCCTGCACCGGGTAAGGAGTATATGGGCGAGGACGGATTCCTTCACTGCGGAATCTGCGGGGAACCGGTTCAACAGTATGTTGAAGAAATGAGGAACTTCCTTAACGGCGGGATAGTGCCGACTCAATGCCGGTGCATGCGTGTAAGATCTGCAAGATTTCATGAGGCAAGGAAACGCAGCAGGGCGCTTGAGAAAATTACAGAATTACAGCGTGAGGGATTTTCAGACCCGGCATATTTGAAGCTGACATTCGATATGGACAATGGCTCCAGCCAGAACGCGCGAACCATTTCCGAGTGGTATATTGAGAATTTCAGCGAACTTAAGGCGCAGGGAAAGGGATTGATGTTTATGGGTAATACCGGTACAGGAAAGACTTTCTATGCCTGCTGTATCGCTAATGCGCTGATAGAACGTGGAATTGCGGTGTGGGTGACGACAGTGCAGCCGTTGTTGCGGAAAGCAGGAGATTTCAACCGGGCTGACGAGATTTTCCGGAAGATTCAGACGGTTGATCTGCTTATTCTGGACGATTTTGGCGCAATGCAGCATTCTTCGCGAAATCTTGACCTGCTTTTCGAAGTGATAGACACAAGAGCACGTTCGGGACTTCCGCTGATTATTACCACCAATTTAAGCCCAGCGGAGTTCAGCAGCGATTCTCTGGAATTACAGCGGATTTTTAGCCGGGTCAAGGGTATGTGCTGTTCAGTACATGGAAGTCCTGTTGTTATGATCGGGGAAGACCAGAGGATAAAGCAGGTGCGTTTGGCGAACGACACTTAACGAGTGTGCACCCGGTTCTCACCCATTATGGCAGGAATAGATGGGTGAACCCATCTACGATACACCGCACCGCCAAAGGCGCTGCGAGTGGTGAAACCGGAGTGCCCCCGCACTAAAATTAGTGGACGCGATTTGTAGTCGAAAGGAGTTCAAAATGGCTGAAAAAGTAGAACGATCGGTGATGCTCTCAAAAGAAACAGCGGGAGCATTGACCAGATATGCAAAACGAAATCACATTTCCGGGTCGGAAGCTATCCGCCGTTTTGTTGAGAAGGGTTTGAACATGGACAGCTATACCAGTGAGCAGGAGGTTATTCGAAACTACATAAAGTCCGAACTTGCCGCAGATATAAAGCCATATATGGAACGAATCATAAAAATGCAGGCGAAGTGCGTGAGAAATTCCGCAGCAGCGCTTATGGCAGGAGTTCATGTGCTGGCTGATTCGTACATTAATGAAATCGAGCCTGAACAGATATTAGCAAATGCATTCAGGCTGGCGGCAAACGTGACAAAGGAGCAGGAACGGTCATTTGAGGATTATTCTGCGGAAGCTCACGCGTGGTTGAGCGGGGATTGCACTCAGACGAACGATTGTTGAGGTGCGACACCGTGTCGCACCAGAAAGGAGCAGCAGACATGAATGAAAATATAAAGCAGTCAGTGACAATGACTCCCAAAATGTGCGATGAGATAGAAAAGTACTCTTTAAACCATCATATTTCAAAATCTCAGGCTATCCGGGCGCTGCTTGAAAAAGCTCTTACGCAGGATACTCTGGTCGGGGAGCAGGACATTATCAGGAGATATATCCGTGATGAGTTGGAGGTTGTTATACCTAATATTCGGGAAATCAAGGATATTAAAGAATACGCTCAGCTGAGTTCTAAATCGTCCACAGTGGCTATGTTGTGCATTTGCAGAGTACTCTATGACATCTGCCAGGATTGGGATAGGGTCGATGAGTACTTTGTCCGGGCGATTGTCGCTTCGATGAGTATGAACGGGGAAAAGCCCACTTCAGTTGACGAACAGCTACGGTTTGTTGAGGGGTGGGTAAAGAGTGTTTTTCAAAAGTAATAATTAAATTGAAATACATCTTGTAATTTTTGACTGTCATATATGTTGACATCGATAGTAATTCGTGCTACAATGATAAATAAAGAAGCAAAAAACATACCCTTTATGAGGTGATAGTATGAGATTTTTTATGATTTCTGATTTGCATTTAAGTAATCAAGGCTCATAAATAGCAGATTCTACCTTTCAAGCTCTTTATGAAAAGATAAGGAAGAATATATCGCTGGACGAACATCTTTTGTTTATTGTGCTTGGCGATATCATTGATAAAGGTAATATAGAGGGCTACGTCAGCGCTGAAAAATATTTTTCATCTTTACGGCATGAGCTTAAAGACTATAAAATAAAATTTGAATTCATTCCGGGAAACCATGATCTTGTTAATGGTTCTTTATCAGATTTTGATACTTTTATTAGCAAAATGGGCGTTGATTATTCATTTTCAAATAATCCAGTTGTTGCAAAAGAGTACGGTAATGTAAACTTTATTTTTGCTGATTCAAATTTATCAAGGGATTACAAATCTTCTTGTGAGATTAATTTAGAAGAAATATGCTTAAAAGTAATTAAAGATAAGCAGAATATCCTTTTTGCCATCATGCTTTGACTCATGGGTCAGGTGATGAACATAACTGTATAAAAAACGGACAAGAAGTCGGCGATAAATTGAAAGATATGGGAATTGAGTTTGTGTTTCAGAGCCATACCCATACTTGTGAGATTACTCATTCTGATAATACAGTATTTGAGATTGGGTGCGGCAGCTTGTCACAGGAATTAAAAGATATACCATTGATCTATAACCAATTCTCTGTTGGTGGTTTTAGAGATGGGAAAATTGTTAGTATTGAAAGATGGGTTAAAGTCAACGATGGCGTTTCTGGGTTTACTTATGAATCTTTATATCCGGAACAGAAGAATTTTGCCGATCCGGATACAATAAATAAAAAAGAATACTCTGATGTCCTCAGACCACACATTGAGAGATTGGTTACTCAAGCAATAAACGATAATATCAATAATTGTGATGCAGCCAAACCACTTGCTAATGTGCTTGGCGAAAATGGCCGAATATTTTTAATTGATGATGCCGGTGCCGGTAAAACTATAGAGATGCTGAAACTGGCTCATGATTTATATAGAACGCCTTATTTTCCTGCATATTTCTCGCTCAGAGACTATACCGGAAATGAAATAAAAGACCTTATTCCAGAGGAATACTGCGGATTAAATCCCAATCGTTTAGTAATTATCTTAGATGGATATGATGAAATACAAGAAAAGTATCGCAATGATTTTAGAGGAAAATTAAATACATATCTTTCAAAAAATTGTTCAGTTAGAGTTGTGTTATCGTCCCGCAAGAATTTTTGCAAAGTAGCTGAAAATGGTGAAATTCGCACAATCGACGGTTTTGTTGGATATAAATTTGCACAAATTTCAGATGCTGATATTCGGAAATATCTGATAGAATCAGGAATAGATCCCCAATCGTTTTATAAGGCTGTAGAAAGTGCTCGGGTTGAGAAAATGATTTTCACCCCGTTTTATCTTGATGGGTTGGCTAAGATATTTCTTAATCAAAATCATCTTCCTTCTAAAAACATGGTTATGGATGAGATAATTAGTCAACGATTTGAAAATGATGATGATAAGTTTATAAATATTAATCACGTTAATGAAAAGAAACTTGAACTTTTTTGCTGCCTAGAGAAATTAGCATTTGCTATACAGCTCATGGGTACAACTCAAATAACCGATTTGGAATATCAGGATTTAACACCTCCAGATTGGCGGAATTTAATAAAAATGAGTGGATTATCTTCGCAGGTAAGTGGGGCATGGCTTTTCACACATAATATACTTCGAGAATATCTTGCGGCAAAGTGCCTTGTGAAAATGCCTTTTGATAAGATACTAGAATATTGCTGCTTTGAAAATTCCATTAAACCTTCTTGGCTAAATACTTTTGGGTTTGTTATGGGATTGTCCAAAGATGATCGTCTAAAAGAATGGACAGTCAATAATGCAAGTGAAGCAATTGTTAAGTACGATCCTGATAATTTCGAAAAATCCAGGCGCTTTGAAATTTTTACTCATGTGTTTGAAGAATATGAGCAGAGTTATATAAGTTCATTTGAAGGTCTTTGTTCTGAAAATGAACTGGCCGAATACGCTTGCTGTATAAAGGGCATAAAATACCTTATTGAGAAAATCAGTTCTCCTGTAAACAATTATTCGCTACACAATGCCTTGCGTATAATGCAGCATCTTCCTAGAAACTGTGGGAAGCGAACAGATATGAGAGACTGTCTTTTGAATTTTTGTAATGGATATCATGGTTCTGAATCATACAACTATCGTTGTGCGATTCATGCAATTTGTAATCAGAATTTATGTGATCCTAATATGACAAAGCAGCTTATGAATATATTCGGAACCAGTGACAATGACTTTATTAGAGCAGGAATATATGAGTACCTTGCTTATACAAAAGAGCAGGATACCTATGTTGACTATTTCTTAGGTGGAATTCAGTTTATAAAATATCGCTTTAATTCTCATGATAACCGAATAGGAAATGAATCATGGGCTCTTATTGAGGGACTTAGTGCAATGTCAACTGCAAAGAGTATCTCTAAGGTTCTAATCCGGCTCTGTGATGAGGGTAATTCTAACTTTTACAAATCGGATAAGGTTTTTGTTAAATTGGTTTCAAAATGCTCTGAACTGTATAAAGAAGGGCATTGTGATCTTTTTGATATTCTGTATGAGTGCTGGATAAAAGTCGCAATGCATAGCAGATACAATGAATTAGATGCTGTATTGGATTTCTTTAGAACAACAGATACTTATTCTCAGGTTGTCTTGAGATTTTTGGGTTCAGACACGCCACAAGGTTTTTATATTGGTAGCGTAGTTATGTCATATCCTGAAATAATGGGTACTATGGAGCAGCTCTATAAAGAAGATAAGCTTCCAGATAGAAGTGTATTTTCTAAGGCACCACCGCACAAATCCCATCGATTGGAAAATGTGAACGAATAGCAAATAAACCAGTTGCAGAGAAAATTAAAAAATGGTATAATAAAAGTATGAATAAGCAGATAAGTTTATCGAACCTGGAAGACGAACTGTCACAGGTACGAACAAAGAAAAAAGAATTTCTGGAGCAGATAGATCGAATAGTTCCGTGGAACGAATGGACAGCAATGATAAAGCCGTGCTATTACAAAGGAGAGCGCGGGAATAAGCCATACGACCTGGAATTAATCGCACTGCACATTTTCGCTCGCATGAGGTTTTTAGAGGCGACCTTTAGGCAAGCAAATTTCCTCTGGAAAAATTCTCTGAGATGTGGTATAATTCATTTATAACCACAGCAAAGGGGATAAAATCCATGATAGATAAAATGCTGATACGCGGTGCGAAAGTCCACAACCTGAAAAACATCGACGTGGACATACCACTAAACAAAATAGTCGGAATTGCCGGAGTATCCGGCTCGGGAAAGTCGTCGCTGGCGCTCGGAGTTCTGTATGCGGAAGGTTCCCGGCGGTACCTTGACGCGCTCTCGACCTACACCCGCCGACGAATGACCCAGGCTTCAAAGGCAGCCGTGGACGAAATACAGTACGTTCCCGCCGCGCTCGCGCTTCATCAGCGCCCGGGCGTTCCGGGAATACGCAGCACTTTCGGCACAGGCACCGAACTGCTCAACAATCTGCGGCTCATGTACTCCAGGCTTGCCGACCATCGCTGTCCCAACGGGCACTACCTCAAGCCGACCCTGGCTGTCGCAGCCGGGAAGGAACTGGTCTGCCCTGAATGCGGCGCGCATTTCTATGCGCCGTCCGCCGAGGAATTAGCGTTCAACTCCCAGGGAGCCTGCCAGAAATGCGGCGGCACCGGCAGCGTCCGCACGGTCGACCCGGCGACCCTGGTTCCGGACGATTCACTAAGTATCGACGAGGGCGCGGTGGCTCCGTGGAACAGCCTGATGTGGTCGCTGATGACCGACGTCTGCCGTGAGATGGGAGTACGTACCGACGTGCCGTTCCGGGAACTTACCGAGCGCGAAAAGGAAATAGTGTACCACGGTCCGGCGGAAAAGAAGCATATCTTCTACAAGCCGAAGAACTCCAACCAGGCGGGCGAGCTGGATTTCACCTATTACAACGCGGTCTATACCGTGGAAAACGCGCTTTCAAAGGTCAAGGACGAGAAGGGCATGAAGCGCGTGGAAAAATTTTTAAAGGAAGATATCTGTCCGGAATGTGGCGGCAGCAGGCTTTCTGAAGCTGCGAGAGCACCAAGGCTCCGT
>OIGD01003302.1_pt1 | contig 11052 bp, 10 predicted proteins | sample 1582211 | NCBI WGS metagenome assembly OIGD01 (sample SAMN04414078, study PRJEB24778) | human gut metagenome | material: faecal | host: Homo sapiens
AACTTCATGCCCCAGCTCATGCGGGTGTCGTACATCAGGCGGGTCAAGGCAAGGCTGTCCTGCGGGGTGTAGCGGTCGCTGCCGGTACGCCCCAGCTTGACGCAGCGGCTTGCTTCCCGGATCTCATACTCAAAGCCGTTGATGTCCACCGGGCAGCGGATGACCTCCGGCTCTTTGCCCTCCACTTCCAGCGTCATGGTCTCGGCGTGCTGGAAATCCGGCAGGAAAATACTGCCCTTGGTGCCAAGGATGCGGGCATTGCGCTCCAGCTCCTGCCCGATGGTCTGGACAGACTCTGCCATGCAGCCGCCGGGGTAGGTCAGCGCAAGGCGGCTGTAATCGTCGGTGCCGTACTCGTTGATGTGCACCTCTTTGGTTTCCACCTTCTCCGGGTCCTGTCCGGTAAGGATGCGCAGAAAGCCCAGATTGTAGATGCCGATATCCAGCAGCGCACCGCCGCCCAGACCGGAATCAAACTTGCGGTCCTTCCGGGCGCCGGAGGCCACAAAGCCGTACTGACAGGTGATCTGCTTCAGCTCCCCGATGGTGCCAGCAGTAAGGATCTCGCGCAGGCGGTCGTACAGCGGCAGCAGCCAGATCCAGAACGCCTCCATGAGAAAGAGGTGTTTTTCCTCTGCTAGACGGTACAGCTTCTGCGCCTGTTCCGGGCTGATGGTAAAGGGCTTTTCGCACAGAACGTGCTTGCCCTGCTCCAAGCAGAGCTTGCAGTTTTCGTAATGCAGGGTGTTGGGGGTGGCAACGTAGATAGCCTCCACCTCCGGGTCGGCGGCAAGGGCTTCGTAGGAGTCATAGCAGCGGGGAATGCCGTACTGCTGTGCAAACGCCTGTGCGCTTTCCATGTGCCGTGACCCCACGGCAACAAGCTGCTCCCCTTCTGCGCCCATCTGTTCCACCGTAGACGCAAACTTTTTGGCAATGGTGCCGGTCGCTAAAATTCCCCACTTCATAACGGTACCTCCCATTTTATGGCTTTGGGTCCAGTATACCATGATTTTCCCTTGTGGAAAAGCTTCCGAAAAACAAAAATGCCCCCGGAGGGCTTGTTCCAACTCTCCGGGGACAGATTCTATGCACCGGTATCTTTCATCTTGTTCCAAACATTCTCATCCATTATAATAGAGGTAGAAAGAAGGTGCCAACATGAAACATCGCATTGTGACGGCTGCGCAGATGAAGGAGATTGAACGCACCGGGGATGCCCACGGTCTGTCCTACCTGCAAATGATGGAAAACGCCGGACTGACTGCTTACGCCGAACTGCAAAAGCAGTTCCCACATCCCGGCAGGCTGCTGGTGGTCTGTGGAAAGGGCAACAACGGCGGCGATGGGTTTGTGATTGCCCGCGCCGCTGCAAAAGATGGCTGGAGTGTGACCGTTTTTCTGGCTGAGGGCGAGCCGAAAACTGCGGATGCCATCCTCAATTTTGAGCGTCTGCACTCCCTGCCGGTGCACATCTGCACCGACTGCTCTGTACTGGAAACCCAGCACTTTGACGCTGCTGTGGATGCTCTCTATGGCACCGGGTTCCATGGTGAACTGCGGCCTTCCGGTCTTGCTGCCTGCGGGCTGATACGCCTTCTGCACAAGAGCGGTGCCTTTGTGCTGGCCGTAGACCTGCCCAGCGGCATCAACACGGATACCGGGGAGGTTGCCGAGGGTGCTGCCCATGCAGATTTGACCGTAACCTTCGACAGCTATAAGCCTTTGCATATGGCAGAATCTTCTGCGCCGCTGTGCGGAAAAATCGTCTGTGCCGACATTGGCATCCGGGATGAATGGCACCCGGAGTTTTGACGAGGCTTGCCGCTGCGGAAGAGCACCTGCACGCAAAAGACTCCGGCAGCTTTCAAGGCACGCCGGGGTTCTTTTTGTCATTCTGCTGCAAAATGTCTGCACTTTCTTGGCAGAACGCAGAAAATGCGGAAACCGCTTGATTTAGCTCGGTTTCCGCACTAGAATGGAAACTAGAAAAGCAAGCACAGTTTCCACAAGGAGGACGCTCATGCAGGAAAAGCTCGATGCGCTGGTGCGCACGCAGGCCATGCAGTTATTCCGTCAACAGGGGCTGCATTTCACCATGCAACAGGTGGCAGAGCCGCTACATATCAGCAAAAAAACCATCTACACCGTTTACCCCTCCAAGGAGGCCCTTCTGCTGGACATGGTAGACCATGCCTTTGCGGACATCCACCGCTGCAAGCAGGAGATTCTGGCAGGCAGCGGTACTTTGCAGGAAAAGCTGCGGGCAGTCATCATTGCCATGCCGACGGAATATGCTGCGCTGGACCTGCGGCAGATGAAGGAGCTGGACGAGAAATACCCGGTGGTGGCGGCGCGGGTGCGCAGTCAGTTGGAAAACGGGTGGGAACCCACCATGGCGCTGCTGGAGCAGGCTGTGGCTGAAGGGGTCATGCGTCCGGTGTCCCTGCCGGTGCTGCGGCAGATGATCACCGCATCCATCGAGAGCTTTCTGGCAGACCGCAGTCTGGCAGAAAGCGGGGTGCAGTATGTGGCTGTGCTGGAAGAAATGATCTCGATTTTACTGGAAGGAGTGCTGCTGCGATGAAACACAGCTTTTGCGAGGACTGGGAGTTTACACGACACTGGACGGAAGCCTTTGGCAAGGGGCTGCCGGTGCCAAAACAACAAGCCGTTCGCTTGCCCCATACCTGCCGGGAGGTGCCGCTGCACTATGCCTCCCCCGCCGATTACGAGATGGTCTGCGGCTACCGTAAGCGGTTCCGGGTGCCGCCGGTACAGGCTGCGCCCCGGCTGTTCCTCCGCTTTGACGGAGCCGCTCATCAGGCGGTGGTGCGGGTCAACGGCAAGGTTGCCGGGCAGCATCGGGGCGGCTATACCGGCTTTACGGTGGAGATCACCGACCTTGTGGACCGAGAGGGTGAAAATCTGTTGACCGTGCAGCTGGACACCAGAGAAGACCCGGCCATTCCGCCCTTTGGCTTTGTCATCGACTACCTGACCTACGGCGGGCTGTACCGGGAGGTCTGGCTGGAAGCTACCGCAGAAAGCCGCCTGACTGATCTGTTCGTCTACACGCCCACCCTGCATGATGCCGTGGTGCAGTGGACGGCAGAGCTTGCGCCCGCAGCCGCAGCGGTCCGCATCCGGCTGGAGACCGCAGACGGCACCCTGCTGGCAGAGCAGACCGCACAGGCGGCAGAAACCGGGAAGATGCAGCTTTCCGTCCCGGACGCACAGCCGTGGGATACAGAACACCCGGTTTTACATCATGCCGTGACAGAGCTTTTGAACGCAGCCGGACAGCCCATCGACCGCAAACAGGTGACGTTTGGCTTCCGCACGGCGGAGTTCCAGGCGGATGGCTTTTACCTCAACGGAAAAAAGACCTTCCTGCGGGGTCTGAACCGCCACCAGAGCTACCCGTACATCGGCTACGCCGCACCAGAAAGCCTACAGCGGGAGGATGCCCGCATTTTGCGGGAGGAACTGCACTGCACCGCCGTGCGCACCAGCCACTACCCTCAAAGCCAGTATTTTCTGGATGAGTGCGACCGACGGGGTCTGCTGGTATTCACCGAGCTGCCGGGCTGGCAGCACATCGGGGATGACAACTGGAAGGACGCCGCCTGCGAGATGCTGCGAGAGATGCTCCTGCAAAACCGCAATCACCCCAGCATCATCCTGTGGGGCGTGCGCATCAACGAAAGCGTGGACGACGATGCCTTTTACACCCGCACCAACGAGATTGCCCATCAGCTGGACCCCAGCCGCGCCACTTCCGGCGTGCGGTATCTGGAAAAGAGCCATCTGCTGGAGGATGTCTATGCCTACAACGATTTTTCCCACAACGGCGTAACGCCTGGCGCAAAGCCCAAAAAGGACGTGACCCCAGATATGGGCAAGGCGCTGCTCATCTCGGAGTGCAACGGTCACATGTACCCCACAAAAGCCTTTGACGATGGTCCCCATCGACAGGAACACGCCCTGCGGCATGTCCGGGTTCAGAATGCCGCTTACGGCAGCGGAGAACACGCCGGGTGCTTCGGCTGGTGTATGTTCGACTACCAGACCCATAAGGATTTCGGCTCCGGCGACCGCATCTGCTACCACGGCGTGCTGGACAGCTTCCGTAACCCCAAATTGGCGGCAGCAGTCTATGCCAGTCAGGGTGACGCTGACCCGGTGCTGGCGGTCAGCTCCTCCATGGACATCGGCGATAATCCCGCCGGGCAGCTGGGCACAGCCTATGTTTTCAGCAATGCCCAGCAGGTAAAGCTTTACAAAAACGATGTGTTTGTCACCGCCCTGCGCCGCAGCGAGTGGACAGCCCTACCGCATCCGCCCTTTGTGATGGACGATCCCATTGGCGAGCTGCTGGAAACGCAGGAGCATTTTTCGCCGTCCAAAGCGGCCGCTGTGCGGGACTGCCTGCTGGCTGCCGGAAAATACGGCTTGGCGGGACTGCCGCTGGCCTACAAGGTCAAATTCGGCTGGTGTATGCTGCACTACAAAATGACCTTTGAGGATGGCGTAGCCCTCTACGGCAAGTACGTCGGCAACTGGGGCGGCGAAGCTACCCGCTGGCGGTTCGATGCCGTGCAGGACGGCAACGTGGTGCGCAGCGTGACCCTTTGCCCCAGTGCAAAGCTACACTTGGAAGTCAAGGTCAGCCGGACGACCCTGCGGGAGCAGGATACCTACGATATGGCCGCTGTCCGGGTGCGCATTCTGGACGAGAATGGCACCCCAGCCCCCTACGCACAGTTCCCGGTGCAGTTTGCGGTGGAGGGCAGCGCCGCCCTTGTGGGCCCGCAGACCGCCGTTGCCGAGGGCGGCATGACCGGAACCTATCTGCGCACCGTGGGCACTGCCGGAGAAGCTGTGCTGACCGTTTCTGCCCCGCAGACCCAGCCCGTTGTGCTGCGGTTCACCATTGAAAAGGAGGACGCTGTATGGAACTGACCCTGAAACAGAAAACCGCATTTGGTATTGGTGCCGTGGGCAAGGATATGGTATATGCCCTGTCGGCTTCTTACGTCATGTATTATTATCAGGATGTGCTGGGGCTTTCGGCCAGCTTTGTGGGCGTCGTGCTCATGGCTGCCCGGTTCTTTGATGCCTTCAACGACCCCTTTATGGGGGTTCTGGTGGCAAAGACCCGCACCCGCTGGGGACGTTTCCGTCCGTGGATCTTTTCCGGAACGCTGCTCAATGCGCTGGTGCTCTACGCCCTGTTTGCCGCCCCGGTGCTGGACGAAGCGGCGTTGATGGTCTATTTCAGCGTGGTGTACATCCTGTGGGGCGTCACCTATACCATGATGGATATTCCTTACTGGTCCATGATCCCGGCCGTGACCCGCACCCCAAAAGACCGGGAGAACCTCTCCATGGTGGGGCGCACCTGTGCAGGCGTTGGTTCGGCTCTTATCGCCATGTTCACCATGCTGCTGGTGGGAGCCCTTGGCGGCGACAGCGAGCGCGCTGGCTTCCGCTGGGTGGCATTGATCGTAGCAGCAATTTTTGCAGTGACAGAGCTGGTGTGCTGCATTTCCATGAAAGAAACCACCCCCAGTGAGATGAAAACCGCCACCGTAAAGGAGATGTTCTCCGCCCTGTTCCGCAACGATCAGGCTATGGTAGTGGTGGGCAGCATCGTGCTGATCAACTCGGCGCTGTACCTTACCTCCAACTTCATCATCTATTTCTTCAAATACGACCTTGGCGGTGCAGGCTGGAAAGCCACCTACACCCTGTTTTCCACCGTGGGCGGTGCGGCGCAGATCCTTGGCATGATGGTGCTTTATCCGCTGCTGCGCAAAAAGCTCAGCAGCACGCAGGTATTCCATCTGAGCCTTGTGCTGGCGCTGTGCGGCTACGGCACGCTGCTGGTGTTCTGCCTGACCGGCCTTTCCCATAGCCTTGCCCTGCTGTGCATTCCGGGCGTGGTGGTGTTTGCCTGCAACGGGATGCTGACCGTGCTGACCACCCTGTTCCTTTCCAACAGCGTGGATTACGGTCAGCTCAAGACTGGACGTCGGGAGGAAAGCGTTATCTTTTCCATGCAGACCTTTGTGGTCAAGGCTGCCTCCGGTGTGGCGGTATTCCTGACCGGCATCGGGCTGGACCTCATCGGTCTTGTGGGCAACACGGAGGAGACCGGCCCGGTGGCAGTACAAAGCGCCGGAACCCTGCTGGGTCTGCGCCTGATGATGACCGTTCTGCCCATGCTGGTGCTGGCTGGTGCGCTGGTGCTGTTCCGCCGCAAGTTCGTTCTGACCGATGCCCGCGCTGCCGAGATCAGCGCACAGCTCCACGGGGAGGAAACGCACCATGACTGAAATGCTGCACTGGTACGCGGAAACTTCCGGCGGCGTACAGACAGGCAACTGCACGGTCACGGAGAATGGCGGTGCGCTGCATCTGACGGCAGACCTGCCCGCCGGGACGCTGAAGGCGGTACGTGCCGAGATGCCGTGGACGATGGAAGCAGACGAGCGTCTGTTCATGAACGGCTACCAGACATGGACCTACAGCCCGGAGCTGGACCGGAACGGCAAGCTGCGCGGCACCGACCACATTCCCGGCTTTCTGCGCAAAAAATATGCCTTTGACCGCTACGGCGATTATCATTTTGCGCCTTATGGGCATCAAAAGGGGCAGAGCCACGGCTTTTCCTACTGCTATTTCCGCAAGGGCGGGCAGTTCCGGCTTGTGGCATCGCTGGACGAGAAGCCGGGCTACACCATCCTCCGCTACGACAGCGGCAAAGCCCTGCTGACGCTGGAGCGTGACTGCGCCGGGGTGGAGCATCCCGGCGGCAGTTTCCCACTCCTTGACCTGTTTTTTGCCGAGGGCGGCGAGACCGAGGTGTTCGATGGCTGGTTTCAGGCTATGGGCATCAAGCCCCGGACTGAAAAGAAGCTGGCAGGCTATTCCAGTTGGTACAACCGCTATCAGGACATCACCGAGGACACCATCCGGGAGGACTTGACCGGTTGCCGCAGCCTGCTTTGTCCGGGAGACCTGTTCCAAATCGATGATGGCTGGGAGCCGAAGGTAGGCGATTGGTTGGAAACGGATACGCAGAAATTCCCCCATGGGCTGAAGGGCATGGTGCAGGAGATCCACGCCGCCGGATTTCAGGCCGGGCTATGGCTTGCGCCCTTTGTGTGCGAAAAAGACTCTGCCCTTTTCCGGCAGCACCCGGACTGGCTGCTGAAGGTGAACGGTGCGCCGTGGTGCTGCGGCTGCAACTGGAGTAGTTTCTATGCGCTGGATCTCGACAACCCGGCCGTGCTGGACTATCTGCGCCGGGTGTTTGACCGGGTGCTGAACGACTGGGGCTTCGACCTTGTCAAGCTGGATTTTCTGTACGGTGCTGCCCCCTTTGGCAACGCCCGCGAGAGCCGGGCAGCCCGGATGTACCGTGCTATGGAGCTGCTGCGTAGCTGGTGCGGACAAAAGCAGATTCTCGGCTGCGGCGTACCGGTGATGCCGGCTTTCGGGCTGGTGGATTACTGCCGTGTCAGCTGTGACGTAGGGCTGGACTGGGACGATGTGTGGTATATGCGCCTGTTCCATCGGGAGCGGGTGTCCACAAAGCAGGCCATCAACAACACGGTATTCCGGCGGCAGCTCAATGGCCGTGCCTATGGCAGCGACCCGGATGTGTTCTTCCTCCGGGAGGAAAACTGCAAACTGACCGCAGAGCAAAAACGCACCCTTGCCACGGTCAATGCCCTGCTGGGCAATGTGTTCCTTACCTCGGATATGCCGTCTCACTACACGGATGCGCAGCGGGCAGAGTACCGCCGTCTGCGCACCCTCTTTGAGCACGCCACGCAGGTGCAGGCAGAAGCGGAAAACGACCGTCTCTATATCCGGTATCTGCTGGACGGAACTCCACAAAAATTATGTTTCGACCTGTTCTGACAGTGCGAACAAACCACAACAAAACCACACCCGCCCATGTACTGTGCTTTGCACACCATACACAGGCGGGTGTTTTGCCGTTCTTCCGGTACTCTCTGTCGGCAAGCGCAGTATCTTCCTCCAACCTGCGCCGACGCTCTGCCAATTCTCTGTGCCAACGGTCAAACTCATAGCTTTCATCGTTCTGGTCTACATAGTGGTCGTCAATGTACTCCTCCACCGAGGCGAACAGCTTGCGGCTCACCGCCAGCGAGTGCCGGTCGTAGAACACCAGATACACGGTCAGGTCGTGCTCCATGACATACTGCGTGATGGTATCCATCGCAATGCGGAAGGCCTGCTCCTTGGGGTAGCCGTAGTTTCCGCTGGACAGCAGCGGAAAAGCCACGCTCTCGCAGTGGTATTCTGCTGCTAGTTCCAGCGCAGAATGGTACGCACCGGCCAGCTGTTCCGCTTCGCCAAAAAATCCGCCGTGCCATGCCGGGCAGACCGCATGAAAGATATACTTTGCAGGCAAGCCGAACGCCGGGGTGCACACCGCCCTGCCCAAATCGCAATGCCCGATGGCTTCACAGGCGGCGGTCAGCTCCTGCTCCCCTGCTGCCTGATAGATGGCACGGCTGGTGCCGCTGCCCTGCAAAAGGTTCCGGTTCGCCGGGTTGACGATGGCATCCGCTGTTACCTTGGTGATACCGTTGCGGATCATCAAAAAAGGCATGCTGGTTCCTCCACAAAGCGTAGTTGCATAAAATACACTCGTAAGTTGGTTTCTTGCGAGTATCATACTTCATCCTCTGCACAAGGTCAAGCAGAACATTTTCAACGCTGCATCGATCCTCTGGTTGCACGCAAAAAACAGGCTCCTGCAAGCGTTCAACCACTGGCAGGAGCCCGTTTATTTCTTAAAGCTTCGTCATCCACAGACCATGCAGGTTGCAGTAGGCGTAGACCGCCACGGGTTTTTCGCCGCCCAGCTCAAACACCGCCTTGGGTGACTGCCCGGGGGTAAGATAGCGGAGCTGTCCGCCGTTTTCGGTCTCCACAAAGAGCCACTGGATGTGGTGCACATCCACCATGGGGTGCTCCACCGCGCCCACCATAACCGTGAGGGTGCTGCCGGAAAGCTGGGCCACCGGCAGATGCTTTTCGCCGCTGGCTTCCACCGTGTTGGGGAGCAGCTCCTTCATCTTCTCGCCGCAGCAGACCAGCGGAACGCCTGCGTTGTGGATGGTGGTGACCAGGTTGCCACAGTGCTCACAGATATAAAATTTTGCCTTCATATTAAAATCCTCCATCGGAATGTTGTTGGTGTTTTCCATGGCTATATGATAACATTTCCTAGTTAGGTTTTCTGTGACCGGGTCACGCAAGACAGCTTCTCACTTATCGGCAATAAATTTCAATAGCTTTCTGAGCAAATTCTGCCGCACCCTCTCCCCCGGCAGCATTGATATTCTCTGTAAACTCGCCGCCGGCACCATACATCTGTCCAAGTTGATGCAGAATGTGCTTCGTGCAGGTATAGTAATTCTCGGTGATAAAGTCCTGCAGCTTTTTCACCTGCGCCTGTACTGCGGGGTCTGCCGGTTCTCTTGTTTGCAGCGTTCCGAATGCCGCTACGAGCCCCATCAACTGCTCGTTGATGCTGCCGGATTCCTTCTGCGTCCGCCGGGCGTTTTTTGCCTCAAATTCCTGATACTCTGTGGTTGCGCCCCACTCTTTCTTTGCACGTTCGGCGTATTCCCTGATCTTCTGTGTGTCAAATGCGTTGAAATCCATAACATTTCCTCCTGTTGTCCGAATCTTCTCCGCAAGAGCGATCAACTTTTCCAGATGCTGTTTTTTCAGGGTCAGCAATGTGATCTGCTGTTCCAGTGCCTTTTCCCGGTCAAACTCCGGGTTTTTCAGAATTTTTCGGATATCCTCCAGTGAAAATTCCAGTTCTCGGAACAGCAAGATCTGTTGCAATCGTTCCAGTGCAGTATCATCATACAGGCGATATCCCGCCTGCGTTCGATGCGCCGGATGCAGCAGACCGATTTTATCGTAATATTGCAGCGTCCGAATGCTCACCCCGGTCAGGTTGCTCACTTCCTTGACAGTCATCATTTCGTTTTCCTCCCTTGCGACAAGCTCAGTATACGCTATGACGCAACGTCAGGGTCAAGTGCTTTTTAGTTTTTTCCGCCGTTTACCACAAGCAGCTCTGCACCGTGGGGCTGCCCTCAGCTTCCCATGCCGAGGAGCACCAGCACGACCACCACCGCAATGGCGATGAGGCAGCCGCTGCCGTCTCCGCCACCACCGCCATTGTTGTGGTTTTCGCCGCCACCGCCGCCGGACGAGCCGCCGAAGTTGCGGTTGAAAGCCGTCATGTATTGGGCATAGCCCGTAGAACCTTTGCCGAAATAGCCGTAATCACCGTTTGCCATGGTATTTTCCTCCGTCTGAAGTGTGTTTTGCTTCTCTTTCTGAGCCTATTCTATCAGGAGCGTTGTCCCATAAAAATCCCTTTCAGAAAATTAGTCCATCTCTTTCCAGCGCCTTTACCAGTAGTACTCTGCGGCATGAGCAACGAAAAATGTCTCCGTGTCACCGGCACGGTAAGGGCGAATACCCGCAGGGAACGACAAAGCAGCCATTGCATGAGCCAGCTTCACTTTTTGCGTGAGCCGGATGAAAAACTAGAAGGGTCGTTTTTCTTGACTTCGACCCGGCAGAAGAGTATACTCCGTGGCAGTGAAATATTCGGCTATGACGAGAAAGAGTACCCGGAAAGAATGCTGCAGAGAGCTGCCGGATGGTGCAAGGCAGTGCAGGGCGTCCGTGGGAAGATCCTCTCCGAGCTTTCCGGCTGAATGGGCGGTATCTACGCCCCAGTAAGCGGGAACGGCAGGCCCCCGTTATCACGGGCCGCGCATTGTTGGATGCGCACTGAGGGGCCGGGCTTTGCACCGGCAATAAGAGTGGTACCGCAGAGGAGTTTATACGCCTTTGTCTCTTACGAACCGTAAGGGACAAAGGCGTTTTTGTTTGCGGGAAAGCCATTTTCCGGATGTTTCATTGCCTTTGCATCCGCAAAAATAAGTGTTCAGAAAAGGAGTATTATCATGAAAA
>OIGD01003304.1_pt1 | contig 11047 bp, 11 predicted proteins | sample 1582211 | NCBI WGS metagenome assembly OIGD01 (sample SAMN04414078, study PRJEB24778) | human gut metagenome | material: faecal | host: Homo sapiens
ATCTCTTTGTCTGACTGGTAGTGGCACAAGTCAACGTAATCCTCGAAAAAGTCGGAGCGGTTAAACGGAGCACTCCGTTCGAGTTTCAGCTTTTCCGCAATGATATTTAGGATGCTGCTCTTCCCGCTCCCGTTGTTGCCGCAGAATATCGTAATATCCGAAAAAAAGAACGTTGGCAATTCGCGGTTCCGAAACAGATGGAACGGATACTGAGTCGCATAGCAGGATCTGCTGGCTTTTGGACCTTTTAAGTACAGGAAATAGTTTTCTTCGTCCTCTTTTGTCGGCATCTGAAAGCTGGACAGATAGATCATAAGACATCCCCCTCGTTCTGATTGTTATCGCAAAGGCTTCTGACTGCCGTTTGCAAATTGCGCGGTGTTGCCTTGGATTTTCCGGTTTTATTCGTTTTGCAGTTCCTTTTTCATGCTCTCCCAACCATCCGCAGATAGTCCTCATACGTCAGCAGCACCCGCAGGGCGGCGAGGAAGGCATTGGGGGTCATGCCGGGGGGCAGACCCAACTGTGCAGCCAGGGCATCCCGCCGGGCGGCGCTGTCGGGGCAGCCGGTCAGACCGTCCTCAAACAGGTCCGCCTTGCAAAGCGGATTTTCCTTTGCGCGGCTGGCGGCGGTCGCGTCCGCGTATGGCGCAAGCAGCCGATAAAGCAGCTCCTGCTCCATCCCCTCCACGCCAAGCGTTCCTTCTGCCGACGGCTGCCGTTTGCGGCGCTCCGTTCCCGGAACGCGCGGAATGTACAGCTGAATCAGGCGGTCAGCCGGCAGGACCGATGTCAGGTGCGCGCGAATCAGCTTACCCGCGCCGTCGCTGTCGGTCAGGAGAATCAGCGGCGTTTTCTCCGCCAGTGCGCGAAAGAGTTGGGTCTTTTCGTGCTGCCGGAAGACGCCGAATCCGTCCGTTGTCAGAATCTGCCCCTCCATCACGCATTCCAGGCGCAGCTTGTCATACCGCCCCTCCACAATCACCGGGAACGGAATCTGCAGCTTTTCCCGCGTCATTTATTTCACCAGACCGAAATACAGAAGGACCAGTGCGCCAAGCGCAATCCGATAGTAGCCGAACGCCGAGAAGCTGTGGCGCTTGACGAAATCCATCAGGAACCGGATGACCACCATCGACACGGCGAAGGACACCGCGCAGCCGATGGCAAGAATCCCCCATGCCGCGCCGGGCAGCGAGGTCCCGCTCTCGGACAGATAGGAGACAAAGCCAAGCACCTTGATGCCGCTGGCGCCGACCATGACCGGAATCGCCATGAAGAAGGAAAATTCCGCAGCAGCGGTCCGGGAAAGCCCCAGCAGCATAGCGCCGAGAATGGTTGAGCCGGAGCGCGACGTGCCCGGAATGATGGAGAGCATCTGGAACAGACCGATGAAGAATGCGGTCTTGTATCCCATGTCTGCCGTTGTGTGAATCCGCTCCATATCCGGCTTGCGCAGCTTTTCAATCAGGATAAACGCCACGCCGTAAACAATCAGCGCCACGGCAACAACATATGCGTTGTAGAGCCAGCCGTCAATGCTCTTGTCGGTCAGCTTTTCGAGCAGCTTATCGCCCAGCATCCCGGCAAGCCCCGCCGGAATGCAGCCGATGACCACCTTGAGCCAAAGCGACCAGATGCCCTTTTTCTCGTCTGCCGTTTTGCGGCTGCCGAAGGGCCACAGCCGCCCCCAGAACAGGATGACCACCGCCAGGATTGCGCCCAGCTGGATGACCACCTCAAACATTTCCCAAAACTCGGCTGCAAGCGTTGCATCGTCGGTAAACCGGAACGGCAGCCATTCGTTCAGAAGAATCAGATGCCCGGTCGAGCTGATGGGCAGCCACTCGGTAATGCCCTCTACGATGCCGTAGAGCAGCGCTTTCAGAAATTCCAGAATCATGAGCAGTCTCCTTTCAGTCGGTCGCGCGCCCGCACTTCCAGCCCCCGGCTTTCGGCTGCGCGCAGAATGTCACCCGGATGCACCGCAAACGGCACCCGGCACCAATACAGCATGGAAGGATGCGGCGTGGATTCCAGCTGCGTACCGTCCGGGGCGTACAGTTCCTGCGCCATGAACCCGCGCCCGACCTCGCCGGGCGAAATCAGTTCCGCGCCCTCTCCCGCCGTCAGCTTGTTGCGCTGGATGAAGCGGTAAAGTTTTCCCTCCTCCGTCTCGGCAGGGACCCCTGCAGCCACGATGGCGGCAAGTTCTTCTTCATGATATTCGGTTGCGGTTGAAAAATATGCCTTTTCGCGGATATACCCGCAGGTGCTGACCAGACCCGGATTCTCCATCGGCTTTGCATAGAAGAAGCCGGTGCCGTATTCGCGGTGCGAAACGCTCTCCAGCTCGGTCCGCAGGCGTTCGTCAAACCGGTAGCCCGCCGGGTCGGCAAGATAGGCGTCGATTGCCATGCGGTAAGCATTGGTCACAACCGCCGTATAGTAGGCGCTCTTCATTCTGCCTTCGATTTTGAAGGACGCAACGCCGCTTTCGCACAGCTCGGGAATGTGCTCGATCATGCACAGGTCCTTTGACGACATGATGAAGGTTCCCAGGTTGGTCTCCTCAATCGGAATGCGGTCGTTCGGGCGCTTCTCCTCAATCAGGGTGTAATTCCACCGGCAGGGCTGCGTGCAGGTCCCCCGGTTGCCGTCCCGCCCGTTCAGCGCGTTGGCAAGCAGGCATCTGCCGCTGTAGGAAACGCACATCGAACCGTGAATGAACACCTCCAGCTCGATCTCCGGGTCCAGATGCTCCCGGATTGCGCGAATCTCATCCAGCGTCAGTTCGCGCGCCAGCACCACCCGTTTTGCACCCAGCGCGGCATAAGCCCTTGCCGCGGCAGAGCTGACGATACTTGCCTGCGTGGAGATGTGAACCTCCATATCCGGCAGAATCTCCCGCACCGTTGCGATGGTGCCGAGATCGGCAACAATCATCGCGTCGATTGCGCAGCCGCGCAGCGCGGTCAGGTATTCCCGCAGCGCCGGATACTCGTCCTCATGCGGCATGGTGTTGACCGTCAGATAGACCTTTTTGCCGCGCGTGTGTGCGTAATCAACGGCGGCATACAGTTCCTCCACCGAGAAATTGTCAGCAGCGGAGCGCATCCCAAAGGCGCGCCCCGCAAGATAGACCGCGTCGGCGCCGTATGCCAGCGCCGCAGTCATTTTTTCAAAGTTGCCCGCCGGGGACAACAGCTCCGGTCTCTGCATAGAGGTCACGGGGTCAGGCGGTTCGGTCCGCGGAACAGGAACTCCGCTTCCTTGATCGACAGCCCGAGGAACAGCATCGTCAGGCGGTCAACACCCAAACCGAAGCCGCCGTGCGGGGGGCAGCCGTAGCGGAAGAACTGCAGATAAAATTCCACGTCCTTCGCCAGTCCCTTTTCGTCTGCCTGCTTCTTCAGCACCTCATACCGGTGCTCGCGCACCGCGCCGGTTGTAATCTCGCAGCCGCGCCAGATCAGGTCGTAGCCCATCGGCACGCCATGCTCGTCGCGCATGTGGTAGAACGCGCGCTCCTTCGCGTCATAGTCGGTGACGAACAGGAACTCGCTGCCGTACTTCTCCATTGCGAATTTCGCGCACAGGTGCTCCGCATCGGTGGTCAGGTCGCCCTTGGCATCGTCCGACACCGTGTAGCCGTAGCGCGTTTCCAGCTCGTTGTAAAGGTCCTTCAGCTTGATGCGCGGGAAGGGCATCGTGGGAACGATGACCTCCTTGCCAAAGAGGCGCTTGATGTCCTCGCCGCAGGCTGCCGCAACCTTGCCGAATGCATAGGTCAGCAGTTCCTCCTCCATGTGCATGACCTCTTCCACCGAATAGACATAGCTGAACTCCAAATCGAAGCCGGTGAACTCGGTTGCATGCTTGTTGGTATAGGATTTTTCCGCGCGGAAGACCGGTCCGGTCTCAAAGATACGGTCCAGCCCGGCTGCCATCGCCATCTGCTTATAGAACTGCGGCGACTGCGCCAGATATGCCTTGGTGTCGAAATACTTGACCTCGAACACCTCGGAGCCGGATTCGCTGGCTGCCGCAATCAGCTTCGGCGTGTGAATCTCGACAAAGTGGCGGTCCAGAAGGAACTCCCGCATGGCACCGGTCAGCACGGTCTGCATCTGCAGCATCAGCTGGTTGCCCTCGCGGCGCAAATCAATCCAGCGGTAATCCATCCGCGAATCGATCTCGGAATCGTCCTTAATCGGCAGCGCATCGGCAATCGACTCAATCTCCAGCTTCTCCGGCAGCATCTCCATGCCGCCCATCTTGACGTATTCATTCGCAACCACGGGTCCTTCCACCGACACGACCGAATGAATGGTCAGCTGATCGACCAGCGCCGCCAGTTCCGGGTATTTCTCCTTCTCCAGCGTCACCTGCAGCTTTCCGGTAATATCCCGGATGACCAGGAACGCCATGGTGCGCTTGTTGCGCAGGTTTTCGACAAAGCCCGAAATGCGATAGGACGCGCCGGGGGTGATGTCCGCTATATAGGTTCTGTTCATGATGTATTCCTCTCTTATTTCACGTATGCAGTGGGATTCGGGTTTTCGCCGATGACGTTTGCATCCTTGTCAAACAGCGGGATCTTGCCCAGGTGAATCAGCTCCGGGAACTTTTCGTCTGCGTCGCCCTCCACCAGAATGGTTGCCTCGCCGCAAACAATGCCGCCGGCTTCCTTTACCAGCGTCTCCAGCGCGCGGAGCGACTCGCCCGTTGACACCACGTCATCCACAATCAGAATCCGCTTGCCCTTCATCAGCTCGGCGTCGGTCACGTCCAGATAGAGGTGCTGCGACTGCGCCGTCGTAATCGACTTGACCTCCACGCCGAACACGCCGGTCATATACAGTTTCGGTGCCTTTCTTGCCAGCACGTAGCGGCGGTTGCCGTCCAGACGTGCCATTTCATGCACAAGCGGAATCCCCTTTGCCTCGGCGGTAACGGCATAGTCATATTCCGGCACGCGTGCGTTCAGCTCCTTCGCGCAGGCGGTGGTCAGTTCGGGGTCGCCGAAAATGACGAATCCGGCAATCTGCAGGCTGTCGTTCAGCGGGCAGATCGGCAGGTCGCGCTCCAAGCCCGCAACGGTCATGTGATAGTATTTCTGTTGTTTGTTCTCCATGATGAACGGTCCTTTCTTCCCAATCTAAAATTCAATGCGGATGCGCTGTACATAAGCACCCGAGACGGCTTCTTCCACAAGGGCTTCGAAATCCAGCCGGTTCTGCTGCTCCAGCACCTTATCCAGCTCGGGGCGGGTCTTCGGGTGCTTGGGTGTGAAGACCGTGCAACAGTCCTCATACGGCTGAATCGAGGTCTCAAAGGTCCCGATTTTCCGCGCCACCTGAATGATTTCCTCTTTGTCCAGCCCGATGCAGGGACGGAAGACCGGCAGCGAGGTTGCCGGGTCGGTTACGCCCAGCGCCTGCATGGTCTGCGATGCCACCTGACCCAGGCTCTCGCCGGTCACAAGCCCCCCGCAGCCCAGCGTATGCGCCAGCCGGTCCGCGATGGTCATCATATACCGCCGCAGAATCAGCGTGAAGTAATCCTCCTCGCAGTTCTTCACCAACAGCTCCTGAATGTGCGTCAGCGACACCACGTGCAGGTTGATGCTGCCGGTATACTGCGCCATGATGCGCGCCAGTTCAAACACCTTTTCCCGCGCACGCTCGCTTGTGTACGGGAAGGATTCAAAGTGAACCGCCTCGATCTCCACGCCGCGCTTGGCAATCATGTATCCGGCAACCGGGGAATCGATGCCGCCCGAGAGCAGCAACAGCGCCTTGCCGTTGGTCCCCACGGGCAGCCCGCCCGCCGCCTGGAACTGCCCGGCGTGAATGTAGGCGCCGAACTCACGGATTTCAATGTTGACCACAGCCTCCGGGTTATGGACATCCACCTTCATGCGCGGCAGGACCGACAGAATCTCGCCGCCGATCTCCCGCCCGATTTCCATCGAATCCAAGGGAAACCGCTTGTCCGAGCGTTTTGCCGCCACCTTGAAGGTCTTTTTGCCGTCCAGAAACTGCGGCACGTATTCCCGCACCGTCTCGCGGATGCGGTCCATATTCTTCTCGCACACCGCGCACCGGCTGATGCCGACAATGCCGAACACCTTCCGGGCAGAATCGAACATGCCGTCAATGTCCGCTGCGTCGTCCTGCGGCTCGATGATAATGGTGCTCTGCGACCGCGTGACCAGAAATTTTCCGTAGTGCCGCGCGCGGAACCGCAGGGTTTTGCAGAGCATGTCCTCAAAATATTTCCGGTTTGCGCCCTTGAGGACAATCTCTCCGTATTTGCAAAGCAAGATCTCTTTCATGTCAGTCCTCCCCGTCCCCGTCCACGTCCTCGTCCGCGTCTGTCTCCGTGCTCTCTCCGTCCGCTCCGTCTTCCTCAACCGGCGTGCCGTTGCGGTAAGCATCCAGCACCGCCACGGCGTCGGCATAGCGCGCCTCGGGCACCAGGATATCGGTCCCGAATATGGAATATCCGGCAATCAGGCGCACCGCGCTGCCGCTGCCGCGGTCCTTCGAAAGGTACGGAATCTGCTCGTCCTCCAGAATGCTGCCGACAATCGACAGCTCCGCGTTGTCATTCACGGTCACCAGCAGCCGCATGCCGTCTTCCGTTCTGGCTCGGTCCAGACCGAAAAGCGAATCTTTCATGTCTGTCTCCTCTCAGTCCTCATAGTAGTGCGGGAACAGCGCTTCCCAGACCTTCATGCAGCCGATGGTGTCGGCAATGGAGGTATGCGCCACGCCGTCCCATTCAATCCCCAGGCATGCCATGGCATCGCTGAGCGACGTATGCGTCAGCTCGGGGTGATGCTCCTGCATAAAGCGCGTGTATTCCGCAGCCGCGCACCGCACCTTTTCGTGCAGCGCCGCGCGCTCTGCCTCGGTCGCGTAAATCATTTTGATATGGCTGAAATCGGTCGACACCCCGTAGGCAATCAGGTTGTCCGCGTTTGCGAAAATCTCCTTGATACGCGGCGTCAGCTCCGAGAGCGTCGGCGCATCGGCAACCATTTCCGGCGTAATACCGTGAATCTTTTCGGTCTTTTTCCATTTCTTGGTATGTACCGGACGGACATAGGTGTTCATGATCACCTTTCCGGTCGCATCCAGAATCGAAATGGAGATAATCTCGTCGTGGTCGTATACGCCGGTCAACTCCAAGTCAAAGAACAGCACCCGCTCGCGTTTCATGCCGTAGTGTGCCGCGCGGTGGGCATTCCCCTCTGCCCGGCGAGCTGCCAGGTCGCGCTCAAAGCATGCCCGACAGAGTTTGCGCATGTAGCGGACGTTCTTTCCGCACTCCACGCACAGCTTCGGCTGCCGGATTGCCTCGCGCTTATCGTAAAGATAGACCGGTCTGCCTTCCTTTTTCCGCATATACGCCGCCGGCTCGGCAACAATGTCGTAATGCATCTCTGCCAGCCGCTCTGCCGGATAGAGATTCAGCGATGCTGCGCGCCGGACGTTGACCCTGCCGATCACCTTTCCGGAATCCAGCGTAATCGGGTCAACCGGTGCCGCCTTGCGCGGAGCATACCAGCTCTCGGGCGGCGCTTCGGTCACACGCATCGGGTCGTAATAATAGAGCGGCTCACCGCTTGGCAGACGCACATACGCAACCGGATCTCCCTTCGGCATCAGGTGCATGCGGTCCAGCGTTTCCTGTGACAGGTATTTCCGCGCCTCTGCCTGATCGGGGCTGAGGCAGGGAATCCCGGCACCGGAGCCGGTTTTGAGAACTTCTTTCAATGGGGGTACCATACCTTTCCTGCAACTTTGGCACGCCGGCGCACGCCCGGCAATGCCGCAAAAAGAACATACCATAAAATTATAGCACATTTTTCGCCGCAATGCAAGACCCCTGCCGCGATTCCCTTCGCCTTTCCCTTGCATTTTTCAGGTTTTTTCCTCTGTTTTAGAACAGGAACTGTTATCATTCTTATTTTTCGGGTCTTTTTTCTTCATTTCGCGCAGGACAGAAAGCGCGCGGTCCAGCCCGCCGATCTCGTCAATCAGCCCGCAGCCGACCGCCTCTTCCGATTCCAGAATCGTCCCGCAGTCGGTTGCCATCTGGTCCGGGCGCATCATCAGTTCGTTGATTTTTTCCTCTGTTGCGCCGGAATGCGCACAGATGAAGCGCACAATCCGGTCCTGCATTTCCCGCAGGTAGCGGAAGGATTGCTCCACCCCGATGACCATGCCGTTCACGCGGACCGGGTGCAGCGTCATGGTGGCGCTCGGGACAATCAGCGAGCGCTTTGCCGCCGTTGCAAGCGGAACGCCGATGGAATGGCTGCCGCCCAGCACCAGCGAAACGGTCGGTTTTGTCATCGAGGCGATGATCTCCGCAATGGCAAGTCCTGCCTCCACATCCCCGCCCATGGTGTTGAGCATCACCAGCACGCCGTCGATCTCGTCATCCTCTTCAATCGACACCAACAGCGGCAGCAGGTGCTCGTATTTGGTCGCTTTCTGTCCGTCCGGCAGCAGGTAGTGCCCCTCAATCTGCCCGATGATCGAAATACACTGAAAATGCTCCCGCCGGTTCTCTGCAACCGTGCCGCCGATCTCCCGGATGTCCTCAAACGCCGCATGCAGCCGGTCCCCTGCGGTCTGCGCCCCTTTTTCGGTCTTCTTTTCCTGACTTTCCATTCGGTTCCCTCCATTTTGACGCTTTTTATTATTATGAACAGAAAAAAGTTTGCTTATGTAAGCGAGATTATGAAAAAAAGGGCTTTACATTCGGGTCGAAAAATGGTATAATAAATGTGTATGGGCTTTGCCCTTCAGATGCCGTCCCGGGCTTTGCCCGGACCCACTTGGATATGCAAAGGAAGATTACGGGACACGGAAAACGGCTGATGGGACATGCCCTGACTCCACTCTGTTCTGAACAACAAATAATTTAAGGAAGGTTTTGGAGAAATGGAAAACAAGGTTTTGGTTGAAACCTCCGCCCGCCACATCCATCTGACTGCAGAAGCGGTTGAGATTCTTTACGGAAAAGGCGCGGAGCTGACCGTCAGAAAACCGCTGAGCCAGCCCGGGCAGTTTGCAGCCGGCAACGACAAGATTACGCTGGTCGGACCCAAGGGGACCCTTGCGGTCAGCGTGCTGGGTCCGTGCAGAAGCGCGAACCAGGTCGAGCTGTCCTACACCGATATGCGGGCGCTGGGTCTACGCGATGTTCCGGTCAGAGAAAGCGGCGATCTGGCAGGCACGCCGGGGCTGAAAATGGTCGGTCCTGCGGGTGAGGTTGAGCTGACGGAGGGCGTGATCATTGCAAAGCGCCACATCCACTTCAGCCCTGCCGATGCCGAGGCGTTCGGCGTCAAGGACAAGCAGATTGTCAGCGTGAAGATGCTGACCGACCGTCCGGTGATTTTTGAGGACGTGGTCTGCCGCGTCAGCCCGAATTATGCGCTTGCAATGCACATCGACACCGATGAATGCAACGCTGCCGCCGCGTTCGGAACCGTCTACGGAGAAGTCATCCTCTGATTTCGCAAAAAAAATATCAAGGAGATAGAACAAATGAGCAACGTCAGTGAATGCCCTTACGCAATGAGTGCCGAAGTTCAGCACCAGTGCAAGGTCACCAAGGGCTGTGACCACGGTCCGGCTCCCCTGCCTGAAGAGGGCAAGTGGATCCAGGCAAAGCAGATTACCGATATTTCCGGCTACACCCACGGTGTGGGCTGGTGCGCACCGCAGCAGGGAGCCTGCAAGCTCTCGCTGAACATCAAGAACGGCGTCATCGAAGAAGCGCTGGTGGAAACCGTCGGCTGCTCCGGCATGACCCACTCCGCAGCAATGGCAGCGGAGATTCTGCCCGGCAAGACCATTCTCGAAGCGCTGAACACCGACCTGGTGTGCGATGCAATCAACACCGCAATGCGTGAGCTGTTCCTGCAGATCGTCTACGGCAGAAGCCAGTCGGCGTTCTCGGAGGGCGGTCTGGTCATCGGTGCCGGCATGGAGGACCTGGGCAAGGGTGCGCGCTCGATGGTCGGTACCATGTATGGAACCCGCGAGAAGGGCGTCCGTTACCTCGAAATGACCGAGGGCTACTGCACGCGCATGGCACTCGACGCAAACAACGAGGTCATCGGCTATGAGTTCGTTTCGCTGGGCAAAATGACCGACTTCATCAAGAAGGGCATGGAGCCGAACGAAGCCTACAAGAAGGCAATGGGTCACTACGGCCGCTTCAATCCCGAGGACGGTGCCGTGAAGTACATCGATCCCCGTAAGGACTAAGGAGGTAGAAGCAATGGCACAGTTTGAAGGATATGAGAGACGCGAGGCGAAGATCCTCGACGTTCTGAAGAAATACGGCATTTCGTCCATTGACGAATGCAAGGAAATCTGCGACAAGAAGGGTGTTGATGCCTACACCATCGTGCAGGACACCCAGCCGATCTGCTTTGAGAACGCTAAGTGGGCTTACACGGTCGGCGCTGCAATCGCAATCAAAGAGGCAGAGCGCACCGGCGATAAGAGCGCCGCAACCGCTGCCGCAAACATCGGTATCGGGCTGCAGAGCTTCTGCATCCCCGGCTCCGTTGCCGAGAACCGCAAGGTCGGTCTGGGTCACGGCAACCTGGGCAAGATGCTGCTCTCCGAGGAGACCGAGTGCTTCTGCTTCCTGGCAGGTCACGAATCCTTTGCGGCTGCCGAGGGCGCAATCAAGATTGCTCTGAACGCAAACAAGGTGCGCAAGCAGCCCCTGCGCGTCATTCTGAACGGTCTGGGCAAGGATGCGGCTTACATCATCTCCCGCATCAACGGCTTTACCTACTGCAAGACCGAGTTTGACCCCTACACCGAGACGGTCAAGGTCGTTGAGACCAAGGCGTTCTCGAACGGTCCCCGCGCCGCTGTCAAGTGCTACGGCGCTGACAACGTGCCGGAAGGCGTTGCCATCATGAAGCTGGAGAACGTCGGTGTGTCGATCACCGGTAACTCCACCAACCCGACCCGCTTCCAGCACCCCGTTGCCGGCACCT
>OIGD01003305.1_pt1 | contig 11045 bp, 10 predicted proteins | sample 1582211 | NCBI WGS metagenome assembly OIGD01 (sample SAMN04414078, study PRJEB24778) | human gut metagenome | material: faecal | host: Homo sapiens
TGAAATTACAGTTAGGCTTTTTCATTTCATCAAACCAATATGTAGTCGATCCACAATACTTGCCATTTGATGATTCTGAATAAATTTCCGAATCATATCCAACTGATGGTTCATTGATATAAGAGTCTTTAGCATAAATAGAATCAAGAGTATTACAGCTTTTATAAAATTAGCATTTTTTCTTGTTAATGCTAGTCTTTTTTATTTTCTAGAGGATAATTAAAATCATAAGAATTTTCACTTGTTATTATATCTATTACCATAATTAACTGAATATTTATTAATAAATTCAGCGCTACAAATTTCTAAATAATCTTATATAAATTATAACATTTTTTAGAAACTTTGTCGCTATTTTAGAAGTAATTTTCTCAAAATAAAACCTTTCGCTTTTTTAGTTAATTTTCAAACACACTAAAAGACTTCAAGAGTTGAAATTTTTAGCCTCAAAAAGTTAAAATTAGTCAAAAATACTCAAAATTATCATTTTAAGCATAAAAAAGCCTTGAAACAGCGTTTTTACTGTATCAAAGCATTGCTTTCTATTTGGTGCAATCGATGAGACTCGAACTCACACGTTTATACAAACACTACCCCCTCAAAGTAGCGCGTCTACCTATTCCGCCACGATTGCATATTCCCCGTTAGGGGGTTAATCAATTTCGGTTACATCATCTGGATGATAAATGTTAACATCTTCATGAGCATTGGTGCTAGTTGCAATTTTTGATAGTGGTAACTTCAAGTATGTTACTACCGCTTCCGCAAGCGTATTATTTTCCATATCGTATACTTTAGCTTCACCAACAAAAGCACGATGAGTGTTTTTGATAATTTTACCAACCGCTTTAAGGGTAACATAGTATGGAACAACTTTTCTAAATTTGACATTTAGTTCAGTAGTTACAGCCCAAGTTTCTGGTTCAGTTACCCAAATAGCTCTACCTGCTATTTCATCTAACATCGCAGTGATAAGTCCACCATGTACTCTTTCAGGATAACTTTGGTGGATTTCTTTGTATTTAAAGATACTAATTACTGATCCATCTTCCATTTCATAGAAAGGTGCTTTTAGGCCAAATTCATTTTCAATACCACAAATATAACAAAGTTTACTGTTTGTTTGTTTTTTAACTACTTTCATATTTTATTAAATCCTTTCGTAAAATAAATAAAGGAGGAATATTTTTGAACACTGAATTTGATGAGTTAAAAGAAACTATCACAGCCCTATCAAAATGGTTAGATAGTATTCCTCCTTATGAATATAGTCTATATGCAACAATTATCGCTTATATTATATCATCTTTTCTAAACACGGGAGCCCTTAATGCCCTTGGAAATTGGTTTGAACAACTTGGTCAAATCATGTTAACGATTGCGGCACAACAGAGTGCATCACCAACTCAAGAGGAATATGAGGCTTTAAAGAATGAGGTTAGAAAGCTTAGAAGAGAGGTTAATGAGTTAAAGAATAATGATTAAATGTTGCGCCAATATGGTTTTGGGCAATCTTCAGTAATAGCTTTACGGTAATACTTCCATTCTTTTTTGTCATATACGTCTTTACCATCAGCTAATAAATTGTTTAATTTTTTACTTCTTATTCTTAATTTTTCTTCTAATTTAGTTAGATATACAATTCTTGAAATGTCAAAGCGCACAAATGGATAATCAAAACTTAGTAATTCATAAGCTTTGCTGATGTCAAATTTTTCATCACCTTGTAATGCAAAGTAAGCATAGTAATAGGCAGTATGTGAACAAATGAATTTTTTAAATTTTTGAACAGCTTTTAAAATAATTGATTTAGCCTCTTCAACATCTTGTTTAACGCCAACTCCTTCAATTAAAGAGTGAGCATAGTAACTATAAGCACAATCACAACTTGGCTTAGTTTCTTGTTCAATTAGTTGATATGCCATATCATACATTTTATGAGCTAAACTAAAGTTTTTCTTTAGTTCAAAGCCACGTCCTAAAATAGCATTTACACAAGTATTAGCAGGCATTTCTTGTCTACATTCAAACAACTTAATAATGGCTTTTTTGATATTTTGTTTAATGCCATTTTCGCCATATAAATATCTAACTGCCATCTTCTTTTTACACCAAACTGGAAGTAATGGGTATGTTTTCTTACGGTCACACTTTTTGATAATCTTTGTTATCGTTTTATCAGGCTTTTCATAGTCTGATAAAACATCAATATATTCAATATCAGTAAGATAACCTAATTCATGTGCTTTATCATAGTAATTTAGTACTTTTTTAATTGGTGTGCCAAGTCTAAATGAATTTTCAGCTAATTGGTAAAAAATTACCCCTTCTGGATTTTCTTTTGCAAGTTTCAATAACATCGCATTAGAATCTAGTTCATCATTTAGTTCAATATTTATATCAATGATGTCGGAAGCAATAAAGTTTTCATGTGACATTTCTAAAGCTTGTTTGTAATATTTTCTAGCTTCTTCTAGTACTGATAAATTAATATCTTCAAACTCGATCTCTTGAGGAATATAACCTATCTTGATATTACTTCCTAGTTTTATACTATTATTTCCTTTTAATATTTCTTTGATTAGAGTTGATTTACCAACTCCATTATCTCCGACTAGACATAGTCTATCTTGATATTTAATACTTAAGTTAAGGTTATTAAATATTTCTTTAGTACCATAAGATAGATTTAGATTATTTATTGTTAATACATCTTTTCCTGACCTACTAGCGGTATCAAAAGTTATATTTAGTTTTTTCTTGTCTTCTGGTTTATCTAACTTTTCTAGTTTTTCTAATCTTTTTTCGATATTGGCAGCTCTTCTAAAGAATATTTCTCCACCACTTGGTCCACAAAGCCTGCCATATTCTTTTAATCTTTTGATACTATTTTCCATAGCGGTTATTTGTTTTTGTTGGTCTTTATAGTTTTTTAATTCTAGTAATAGTCTATTTTCACTTTCTTTAATATAGTAACTATAATTACCATGATATACTTCTATTCCTCTTTTGGTTAATAAATATACTTTGTTTATGACATTATCCATGAAATAGCGGTCATGAGATACTAGTATTATTGTACCTTTATAGTTCTTTAATGTTTTTTCTAACCAAATCATTTTATTTATATCTAAATGGTTAGTGGGTTCATCTAATAATAAGACATCTGGTTCTTGTAATAATAATCTTATTAGAGATATGATGGTTTTTTCTCCTCCAGATAAGGTATTGAAATTTCTATTTAATATTTCTTCAGTTATATTAAATACTGGTAGTATTTTTTGAATCTTTGTTTCGTATTCATATCCTCCTAACGAGATAAACTTCTCTTGCAGATTCATATACTTTGTTATTACTTTATAATCTTCAGTTAAAAGTTTATCTTCATATCTTTCTAATTTTTCTTTTAGTTCTATTATTTCTTTAAAGGCACTATTTATATAGTCTTTTACTATTATATCTTTTTCTTCAGGTATTTGACTTAAATAGCCTATACTTATATTATTTCTTATTGAAAGGGAACCGGAATCTATACTTTCTTGGCCTGCGATTATTTTTAGTATAGTACTCTTTCCACTTCCATTTGTTCCAATTAAGCCTACTTTTTCTCCTTTTTGTACTGTTATATCTATATTATTTAATATTAAGTCAAAGCCAAATGACTTACATACTTTACTTATATTTATATCTATCATAATATTCCTCCCATCAAAAAAAGTTATATGAATATATTGCATCCATATAACTTCTATTTATATATATAGATGCAGGCACGACAAAAACTCACACCCACATCTCATTTTTTTTACTTTTATTTTTGATGAGATAAAGGTGTGATATTTATAGTAAACATGATTACATTACCTACATATTTATACATAAATATCCCTCCATATATAATATATGATAGTTTTTTTGTTTTGTCAATTGTTTTTTATCACTACAAGTCTAAAGTCTTGTTAGTGCTTCTATTAGTCTAAGGTCTAATAGAAGAGTATCTACATACCTATTATATATAAGCAATTAATATATATTTAAAGTAGTTTATTATTGGTATATTTTTTACTATTTTGTGTATAATAATAGTGCAATATACTTGACTTTTAATGATAGTTATAGTATTATTGTATTACCGGAGAGAAATCTTGTCAGGTCGATAGCTCAATGTTGATTTTATTAAATTAAGTGTATGTTAAGTACACCACTTGAGTTGGGAAGAGACTAGAAATAGTCTCTTTTCTTTTTATGGAAATAATAATTTATGATCTATGATATCTATATCATCTCTATCAGCAAGTGCTTTTCTTCTAGTAGTGCCTGCGATTAGGTCTGCTGCTTGAACTAGATAACTTTTTCCTGAGTCTTGATATGATAGTGATATATCTAATTTTCCAAATAATATGTTTTTATGTGTTATATCATAATTATAATTTATTATTCCATGTAATAATTCTTCAGTTAAGCCATCTTTTAGGTTATAGTAGCCATTACTCTTTGTAGATTGTTCATCTATATTTATTATTAATCTAACATTTTTATATGGATCTATTTTTTTATCTTTTATTAATTCTTCAATGGTACTTTTAATTAATCTTCTTATTGTATAATCTATATATCTTCCTTTTGAGGCTTTATTATTTATAATATGATCATATACTCTTGTATTATCTATTATTAAAGCAATAGTATAATATTTATTTATATAATTCATTATTCTTCTTTTATGACTATTTTTAATATTAGTATTTTTTATTTCTTTACATTTTTTAGTACATTTTCCTTTTTCCTCATTACAATAAGAACATTTTATTTCATTTATTATTTTACGATACTGAGTTATAAATTTATCTTTTTCTTGTTTTGATAAAAAGACTATTCCTGCATATACTGATAATTCTTCTTTTTTTGATAATTTACCTGAATCATCTAAGTTTATATATATTTCTTGGTATTCTTCTTTTTTACTCATATAATTGCTCCCTTCAATTGTTTTAATGTTTATTATAGCACTTGCTTTTACTCTTGTCATTATTTTTTAGTAATTTTATTTATCAACAATATATGTGGATATAAGAAAAACTATAGACATAAATCTATAGCTTATATAAATACTTTTATTTTAGAGACATTTGGCCCAGTAAATTTTTTTGAAAGACCTTGGGCTTTCAAAAACCTCGAACAATGTAATGTGAGAGGGATATATTACCTTCTACTTTTTCCTTTAGAAGATACTAGTTCTTCTCTTAAATATCTATAATATTCAATACAATTAACATATTTATTTTCTTTTTCATTAAATATCCATATAGCAGTTAAATCTTCTAACGAGATAGCTCCCATTTGACCATCTTGTACTTTGGTATAAGGTGCTTCTAGTACTGGCCTTTTATCGTAGTAAAATAGTTTATCTCCACCTCTAGTCCAAAATAATTCATTATTATGACCACCTTTTACTTTATCTTTACTTCTTGCATATCCACTAGTTATAATATCTTCTACTTGATCCATACCGGTTACTCTATATACAAAATTATCATTTGTCTTCATAGCAATAGGACTATCTTTCCCAAAAGCTAATTCTCGGACAAATACTCTATTTCTAGTAGTTTCTATTCTATCGTCTTCCATATTTACTCCTTTTCTATAGTAGTTCTACCACTTATTCTATTATCACTATCTTTAATCCAAAGATAATATTTTTTATATGTAAAGTAATTACTCTCTACTTTGTTATTTTCTATTTTATTCCAGCATAATGAATCTATACTGGGAACACTCTTAGTTGTTTTTAGACAGTATTCAGTTGAATCTCCTGCTGTTGTTATTATAAGTTTATTATTTTCTTTAGTAATACTTTCTATTTTAGCTATCATATTTTCATTAGGTTTAGCATAATACTGATTATTATCACTATCTGGCAAGATATTTTTTGCTACAATGAAACTAAATACTGATAAGACAAGAATACCACCAAGTACTATGAATGTACTATTATTATTTTTCATTTTTAACCTCCCTGTAATCTTTAAATAATTTTGTATATATTGGTTTTACTAACTCTCCTAATACAAACATTATAAAACATATTCCGATAGTTATCAAGATATAATTTATTTTTATATTTGGTACTATAAAGTATTTACTTATTGGGGTTACTAATACTATGATTTGAACTAATAGTATTAAGAATACTCCTAATGTTAGTTTTTTATTTGAAAAGATGTCTTTATTTAGTACTGACTTCTTAATATTACGACAAGAGAACGAGAATAGTAATTCATGAGTTACTAAGTAGATAAATAATAATGAACCTGCGGTATTTACATCTGCTTCTTTTGCAAAATAGATAAATATTATTAACATTACTATTGATTTTATGATTGCTCCGATTACTATTTTAGCTGTTAATAATGGTGTAAAGAAACTTTCATTGTATTTATTAGCAAGAGTATTTTCCATTTGGTCTTCTGTTTTCTTTTCGAAAGCTAACATAATAGCAGGTATACTATCGGTTACTAGGTTTATCCATAGTAGTTGTAATGTTGTAAACATTTCCATATTTAGTACCATAGATATGAATACTAGAAGTACTTCTACTATATTACCCGCAAGTAAGTATAGTATTATTTTCTTGATATTAGAAGTTATTCTTCTTCCTTCTTCAACTCCATCGACGATGGTAGAAAAACTATCATCTACAAGAATACAATCTGCTACTTTTTTTACTACTTCAGTTCCGGTTATGCCCATGCCTATTCCAATATCAGCTTTTTGAATAGCGGGTGCATCATTTACACCATCTCCAGTCATGGCTACGACATAACCATTACTTTGAAGTGCATCTACTATCCTTAATTTGGTACTTGGTGATATTCTAGCATAAACATTATATTTTTTTACTGCTTCTTTTAATTCATCGTCTGTTAACTTATCTATTTCTTTTCCTGTTGTTGCTCCTTCATCGGTATCGATAATACCAACACTTTTAGCTATTGCACGAGCAGTATTTATACTATCTCCAGTTATCATAACTATTTTTATTCCAGAATTTTTACAAGTATTAATAGCATTTGGTACTGATATTCTTGGTGGATCCATCATTCCTATTAATCCTATAAATATCATATTATGTTCTGGATCACTTGTGTTTTCTGTTTTATAGGCTAGTGCTAAGATACGAAGGGATTTTTCTGATTCTTCTTCTTCTATTTTAAATATTTTTTCTTTATATTCAGTAGTTATATTATATAATTTATTATCTTCTAGATAATAGGAACAGTTTTGTAATACTGAGTCTAAACTTCCTTTAGTAAATGAATATTCTTTACCTTCAATGGTATTGATAGTACTCATCATTTTTCTATCTGAGTCAAATGGATACTCTTTTACTCTTGGAATATTTATTAATATATTTTTTTCTTCAAGGTATTTATAGATGGCTACTTCGGTTTCATCTCCTAGATATTTGTCGTTATTCTTTGTTACATTTTGACAACTTGATAAACAATAATTATATAGATTTATGTTTTCTATATTATCTTTTTCGGTATATAATTTATTGTTTACATAGATACTTTTTACTTGCATTTTGTTCTCAGTAATAGTTCCTGTTTTATCAGAACAGATTATATCAGTTGAACCTAGTGTTTCAACAGAGGCCATCTTTCTTATGATTACATTTCTTTTAGCCATTTCGGACATTCCTAGAGATAATATTATGGTTATTACTGATGACATTCCTTCAGGGATAGCGGCGACCGCTAATGAGATGGATAACATTAGGATATCAAAGAAATCATTCTTTTTAAGTAGACCTACGACCATCATAACTATTATTATTGCTATTATTATATAGGTTAATACTTTACTTATTTGGTTTACTTTCTTTTGAAGGGGAGTTAGTTCATTCTTATTATTCATAAGGCTTGCTCCTATTTTGCCTAGTTCTGTATTCATAGCGGTACTACATACTACTACAAAGGCATGTCCATTTGTTACATTACAGCCAGCATAAACCATATTTTTTCTTTCGTATAATTCTTTTTCTTCGGTTATATCTATATTATCTTTCTTGATACTTTTTGATTCCCCGGTTAGGGTTGATTCATTTACTTCTAAGGCCTCTGATGATATTATCCTAGCATCAGCGGATACATAGTCACCAGCTTCTAGTTCTATTATATCTCCTGGTACTATTTTTCTTACATCTATTGTTTCTTTCTTACCATCTCTTATAACATTATTATTAGTTATAAACATTTTATTTAGTTCTTCGATTGCCTTGTCGGCTTTCTTCTCTTCGATAAAACTTAGGGTTGCATTTATTATGACGATTATTAGAATTATTACTGAGTCAGCATATGATTCTTTTTGGATATAAGATATTACTGCAGAAAATACTGAAGCAAATATTAATAGTATTATCATTAGATCATTAAACTGATTTAAAAAGATTATGAAATTTGATTTTTTCTTTCGTTCTGCTAATTTATTTTCGCCATACTCCTCTAATCTCTTACTTGCTTCTTCTTCAGTTAATCCATTTATATTGGTATCTAATTCTTTATATAGTTCTTCTACTTTTTTATTATAATAATTATTTTCTTTCATCTTTTTACTCCTTTATATTAGATATGATAGAATAAACATTACAATCATTATTATTAAGAGTACTTTGGTTATATTTATTAAGATATTTTGATATGGTTTTAGTACTCTTATGCCACAATTACGGCAATACTTATCACTATCTCTTACGACTTTTTTACAATTTATGCATTCTTTCATTGTTGTAACCTCTCTTTTATGATATTTATTATTTCTAATGAACTAGTACTTGACGAATCTCTATGTAAATAATAGTCATGAATGGCTTCGGCGATTACTTCGTCATAATTTACGTTTTCTTTTACTTTTTGACTAGCATAACCAGAGATACTTTTGGTAAAGTCTTCAAGTGAAATATTGGTATTATACTTTTTGTTATAACTCTCTATGGATTCTTCGACTAGTTCTTTTGAGTATGTTCCTTTTTTTAAGATATTTAGAATATTTTGATAGCTATTTATATTATCTTTTGTTACTAGTGTTATGTTATCAATATTATTTTGCTTTAACAATGTTACAAATGTTATGTAATGTCCTAATTCATGAGCTATTAATGATTCATAACTAGCATTATTTGGATACCAGTTTTCTTTTAATCCTTTACTTAGGATATCTTTATTTAAGAAATAATAACTATTTAATAAGATTTCGGTTTTATTTACTTTGTTATATTCTTTTATATCTAAGTTATTATTTATAAAAGTATTAGTAGGATTGAAATAAGCTATATAGTCTTCGTTACTTGGAGCATTGGTTATTGTTATGTTTGTTAGATATCCTTTTATATTAGGAAATAACTGATAGGTTGCACTTATTACTTCTTTTATTTTGTTTGATACATCTTCATCAACATCACATAAACTTACACTGGGAATGTTATAGTTTTCACTTATTTCTTTTTCGATTAGAGATACATTTATATTTCTTTTACATTTCCAAGATTGTTTTGTGATATCTTGTTTTATTAGATTTATGGCTTCTTCTTTAGTATCAACAACAATATTAGTATATTTATTATTGGTATTCATAATGGATACTTTATAACCATATTTTAAGCTAGATATTTCTTTTTGTAATTCTATGTATGGTCTAAACATATCTTTGCCACTTATTAGAGTCATAGTAATAAAACTTATTATGATAATAGAAGTTAAGGTAAATAATGAACCAATATTATTTTCTTTATATCTTAGTTTATTATCTTTTAGAGATAAATAACCATGAGGAGTTAGTTCTCCGCAGGTGGGACAGAAGTTATCATCCACTTCTAGTTCTTCATTACACTTTATACATTTCATAGTTTCTCCTTTGCTACTTTATTTAATTATATCATATTTTGTCGTATTTGTTTGTAAAAAAATGATATTTTTATTTTTAATGGGAAAATTATATTAGGTGTTAGATATGAATTTTCAAAAACTAATAGAATTAAGAGAAGACTTTAATCTTAAACAAAAGGATATTGCTAAGCTATTAAACATTACTCAGCAGACTTATTCACTATGGGAAAATGGCAGTAAAATTATTCCTTTAAAGCATTTGAATTCTTTATGTAACTATTATAATGTTAGTATGGATTATATGCTGGGGCTTTCTAATAAGAATAGTTTTAATAATGGTAAATATAATATTGATAAAAAGATTATTGGTATGAGATTAAAAGAATTTAGAAAAGAAAAAAATATTACCCAAGAAGAACTAGCTAGTACTCTTAATACTACTCATTCAACGATTAGTGCTTATGAAAGTGGTAAGACTACTATTCTTACGGCTTTTGCCTATGAGATATGTAAAAGATATAATATTTCTATGGATTATTTATGTGGTAGAACGCTTATTTGATACTTTTATATATTATATATACTTTTATTTCAGAGACATTTGGCTCTGAAGTTTTTTTGAAAGACCTTAGGCTTTCAAAACCTCGAACAATGTAGTGTGAGAGGCATATAATTTTTTATTATATTTTTATTATTTTGGTTCATAATATTTTTGAGGAGGATATTTATGAAAGAAAATTATGAATTAATGGAACATATTTATAAAGATGCTGAAATGGCTGTTTATACTTTGACTACTCTTACTAATGATTTAAAAGATAAAGATAATAAAATAAAGAAGACTCTTGAAGATATTCTTAAAGAATATGAGTCTTGGAAAAAGAAGAGTATGAAGTATTTAAAGAAAGGAAAAGCAGAAATTACTGATAGTGGAGTTATGGCCAAAATGATGGCTAAGATGGGTATTAAGAAAGAAGTTATTAATGATAATAGTGATTCTTCGATTGCTAAGATGATTATTAAGGGTGTATCAACAGGGTCTGTGGATATGGAAAAGAAAATTAAGGCTTATGATAAAGATGTTGATAAGAGTAATTTGAAGATAGCGAAAGAATTTTTGAAATTTCAAGAAAAGACTATAGATGAACTTAAAGAATA
>OIGD01003310.1_pt1 | contig 11025 bp, 9 predicted proteins | sample 1582211 | NCBI WGS metagenome assembly OIGD01 (sample SAMN04414078, study PRJEB24778) | human gut metagenome | material: faecal | host: Homo sapiens
AAGCCGGTTGCCGCAGACGGGCGCGAGCCGGACTATGATGCGGTGATCTGGGAGATCAACGAACTGAACAAGCGGACCTTTGCCATGATGGAGGCGCAGAGCCGCGAGCGGGTGAAGCTGGCTGCGGTGCTGGACATTGTGGCGCAGGGCATCCTCGCTTTGGATTCCGCTTTCCGGGTGGTGCTTGCCAACCGCAGCGCCATGAAGCTGTTCGGCGGGGGCGAGCATGCCGTTGGCGAGAGCCTGTTCTGTTTGCTGGACGATGACGAACTTTGCCGCCGGATTTACGAATACGCGGGCGGCGGCAGCTTTGAATACCGTTACGGCGAGCGGCAGCTGGTGGTAACGGTGCGCGCAATCGCCGACCATGCGCTCTCCCGGGAGATTGCGCAGATTGTAATTGTGACCGACGTGACCGACGCGCGTGACATTGCGAAGGAAAAGAGCGATTTCTTTGCGAATGCGTCGCACGAACTGAAGACCCCGATTACAGTGACGCTGGGGCTTTCGGAACTGATTCTGGCGCGGGACGGCGTGGACGAAGCGGTGCGCGCGCAGGTGGAGCGGATTCACAAGGAGGCGTCGCGGATGTCGGAGCTGATTACCGATATGCTGCGGCTCTCGCGGCTGGAGCAGCACGGCGAGGTGAAGCGCGAGCCGGTTGACCTGCGCACAACTGCGGATGAGGTCATTGCCGAGCTGACGCCCCGGATTCACGAAAAAGGATTGCAGGTTTCGGTTGACGGGCAGGGGATTGTTTTGGCAGCGCCCGAGCGCATGTATGAGCTGCTGACCAACCTTTGTTCCAATGCGGTGAACTACAATGTGGACGGCGGCGCGCTGCGGGTTTCGATTGCCGCGTCGGACGGGCACACGGTGCTGACCGTGCAGGACACCGGCATCGGCATTCCGAAGGAGCATCTTCCGCGCGTTTGCGAGCGCTTCTACCGGGTGGACAAGTCGCGCTCGAAAAAGACCGGCGGCACCGGCCTGGGGCTTGCCATCGTCAAGCACATTTGCGTGCTCTACGGCGCCGAGCTGAAAATCGACAGCACGGTCGGTGTTGGCACAACGGTAACGGTCACCTTCTGACCTGTTTTCGGTCTTTATTTTACGGAAAGAGAGACTATCATGATGCAACTACCCAATCGGATTCCCTGCGGCTCCTGGTGGAAGAACGGACACGTGCAAGGCATTGCCGTGGACGCGGACCGGGGGCATGTGTATTACTGCTTTACCACGATTCTGGTGAAGACCGACCTGTGCGGTCAGGTGCTCGGAACGGTCGGCAACCTTGCCGGGCACATGGGCTGCATAACCATTGACCCGGTGCGCCGCCGGCTTTACGGTTCTCTGGAGCTGAAGCACGACTGCATCGGGCAGGGGATTATTGCGCGCAACGGTAACCGGAACCCCTCGGACGAGGATTCGTTCTATCTGGTCTCCTTTGATCTGGATCGGATCGACCGGGTTGGGATGGATGCCGAGGCAGACGGCGTGATGAAAGCGGTTTATCTGCGGGACGTTGTGCGGGATTACAGCGAGCCGGACGAGCGCTGCGGGCTTGCCAATCGCTACGGCTGCAGCGGCATTGACGGCGTCGGGCTGGGTCCGGTATTCGGTGCTCCCGCCGACAGCCGGGCGAAGATTATGATTGCCTATGGCATTTACGGACAGCCGGACCGTTCGGGCAACGACCATCAGGTGTTTCTGCAGCTCGACCCGGACGCAGTGGACCTCTACGGGCAGCCCCTGTGCCAGGCGCAGCCGCACCATTCGGGACCGGACCGCTGCGAGGCTCGGTATTTCCTCTATACCGGCAACACCAATTTCGGCGTGCAGAATCTGGAATACGACCCGTTTTCCCGGCGCTGGCTGGTGGCGGTCTATGAGGGGAAGAAGCCGGAATTTCCGAATTATCCGATGTTTTTCATCGACGCAACGGTCCCGCCCCATGACGGGGAGTTGCTCGGGCGGCAGGGGGAGCGCGGCGCGCTTCTGACGCTTGCCCCCGGTGACTGCAGCGAAACCGGCATCACCGGCTGCCGGTTCCCGCTCGGTCAGACCGGCATTTGGGCGCGCGGTGACGGTACCTTCTGGTTCTCCGATCACCTCTACAACCGCGAAAAGCACCTTCATTCAACCACCCTCGTCGCATACCGCCTCGACCCCGCGTCCCCCGGATGCTTTGTGAAGGCAGAGGAGTGAAGACCTTGGGGCGCTGCCTCAAGCCCACCTTACCTGCGTATTTGCGGAATGTTCGTGAAAAATGACTTTGTGATGAAAATCCGAGATAGGCGGAGATCGCCGAAAGCGATTTATCGGTATAGCGGAGAAGGCGTTTTGCCTTCTCCGTTTTCTCTTTCAGAATATAATCCGAAAGGGTTAGGCCAGTCTCCCTGCGAAAGCGCGCTGACAGGTGCGTGCGGCTGATATAAAGCGAAGCGGCGATCTGCTCTGTTGTGATCGGCTCGGAGAGGTGGTGCTGAATATACAAAAGCGTTTACGGCACGGTCAAAAGCGGCTGGCGGCGTGAGGACGGCAAAACGGTTTACACGGTTTCCGTCCCCGCCAACACCTTGACGCGGATTGTTTTGCCGGACGGAGAAAGAACCGTTACGGCAGGCGAATATGAATTTACGGCTCTGGAAAACAGCAACTGATAAGCTTTCGTTTCAGACACCCCGGCAGTGATAAGAGCGATATCTCAAAAAAACAGCAAACACCCCGGGATTCATCATCCCGCGGGTGTTTGCTGTTTTACTATATTTTCTGTGTTTCTCAATGCAATCTGAAATCCGACTTTTCGATTTCTGCGGCTTTTAACCCCATTTTCAGGACCATTTCCGAAAATTTTCTCGCGCTGATCGGATAATTACCTTCCATCCACGCGCCGAGAAGCCCGATCACTCCGCTGATGATAAAAACATATTCGTACTTTGCCAGCAACGGATTGCCCGACTGCGACTCAACATGATACTTGCGGAGAACTGCGTCAATCAGTCTGCGGTTGAAAACCCGATTGTCCGATTGCGTAATCAGAATCCGGAACATCCGGTCGTTATCCTTGATGTACGTGAAAAAGGACTCCAGAATCGCAACAAACTGTTCGTCGGAGGTGATTTCGCTCGGCATTTTCGACAAGACGGGGATTTGCTCAATCAGATCGTTTTCTATATCCTGTCGCAATGTGATGGGGTCTTCATAGTACATATAAAAAGTGGAGCGGTTGACGTCGGCTTTCCGGCAAATGTCCGTGACGGAAATTTTCTCGGAAGGGTTGGTCTCCAGAAGTTCGAGATAGGCATCCTTGATCAGTTTTTTTGTCATGCGCACGCGCCTGTTGTCTGCCATTTTTGTATCATTTCCTCCGTTCATAAATTATTTGCTTTTGATTTTGCCGGATTTCCGACAGTTTCACCTTGTATTGTCGGAAACATATCGTTTCTGGCAATACTGTTTGTTGACTTTCCGACACTGTGTTGCTATAATTATATACATCCGATATGTCTTGCGGGCGTCCGTGCCTGTTTCACCGCGCGGAGAATGAGCAGAGCCTCCCGTAGGCATCATAGATAGCGGAGGATTGTATATGGCATTTTTGTCTTTGCATAACGTAAAAAAAGAGTATCACACCGGCACTGTCACCGTGCACGCCCTGGAGGACGTTTCCTTTGACGCGAACGAGGGGGAGTTTGTCGTCATCCTCGGCGCATCGGGTGCCGGCAAGACCACACTTCTGAACCTGCTCGGCGGCATGGATACGGCGACAGCCGGCAGGATTGAGCTTGGCGGAGAAAATATCGCAGCTTTTCATAAGCGGGAGCTGACCGAGTTCCGGCGCCGCGAGGTGGGCTTCGTGTTTCAGTTCTACAACCTGATGCCCAACCTCACCGCCCTTGAGAATGTGGAGATTGCCGTTGAAATCTGCGAGAATCACCTGGATCCGAAAAGCGTGCTTGAATCGGTGGGGCTGGCGGACAGACTGAACAATTTTCCCGCAGAGCTTTCCGGCGGCGAACAGCAGCGCGTTTCGATTGCCCGCGCCGTTGCGAAAAACCCGAAGCTGATCCTTTGCGATGAGCCGACCGGCGCGCTGGACTACGTCACGGGCAAGAAAATTCTGAAGCTGCTGTACTCCCTGTCCCGCGAGCAGGGAAAGCTGGTGATCGTGGTCACGCATAACGCCGCGCTGAAGGACATGGCGGATAAGGTAATCCGAATCCGGAGCGGCAGAATTGAGTGTGTGGAAACAAATGCGCATCCTGTTCCGGTGGAGGGGATCGAGTGGTGAAAACCTATTTCAAAACCGTCCGGAGAATGTTCCGGCATCACCTCATCCGCCTGTTTTCGCTCATCGGGATTATCCTGATCTCCGTCGGCTTCATATCCGGCATCGGCTCACCCACCGATATGATCCGGGACAGCATGGAGAATTACTACCGGAATCAGAATGTCAGCGACTTTATCGTCAAAAGCAAAACCGGCAGCTTTTCGGAGGAGCAGATTGCCGCTGTCAGGTCACGCTATGGCGAAAAGCACGTGAACACCGGGATGTCACTGGATATTCAGACAGGCGAAAAGCGCTCCCTGCGCCTGTACTTTCTGGATTTTGACGCGTGGAGCATCAATGTTCCGGAGCTGGTTGACGGGGAAAAAGTGACCGGGGACGGCAAAAATCTCGTTTACGCGGAGGCAGCCGACAATGTAATCAAGGGGTACTCAATCGGCGAAGAGGTGGAGATCGACCTGGGCGCGGCGTTGAAACTGCCGATGGAATACAAAATCACCGTGACCGTACAGGGGATTGTCCGGAGCCCGCTGACCTTCGGCAAAGACGGCGAACCGAGCTATAACAATCCGGAGGGCACCGAAATTCCCGACAACATGGGGGAGATCGGCAAGCTGGATCTTCTGGATAACATCCTGTACTGCCCGATGTCCGTCCTGCCCGTGCCGGTCAAGGGCGACCTGTATATCACGGCGCAGGACAGGACGCTTTTCGACAGCTTTTCGGACGAGTACAAGGCGTACGTGGAGGAGGAAAAGACCGCCCTCGCCGGACTTCTCGGCGATGACATCGAGGTCATCACGCTGTTCGACAATTACAGCTTCAAATCCATCCTGTCCAGCGCGGACAAGGTGCGCGGCATCGGCGATATTCTGATGTTCATTTTCATTGCCGTCACCCTGCTGGTTGTCCTCTCGTCGATGATGCGGCTGATGGAGGAGGAACGCGCGCAGATCGCCTGCCTGAAAACACTGGGCTACTCCTCCTTCAGCGCTGTCATGCGGTATGTTCTGTTTGCGCTGGTCGCGCTGGTTGCGGGCGGCGGAGGCGGATTCTTCGTCGGTGACGGTGTCTCCTGGCTGATGTGCTACGTGTTCGGGTACAGCTACCATATGCCGCCGATCTCGGTCGTGGTGAATCCGGGCTATTACTTCCTGTCCATCGGCGCAATCCTCGCCGTGACCGTGACCGCCGTCTTTGCCCTCGGGATGCGCATGACGGGCGACACCCCCGCCAATCTGCTGAGGCCCAAGCCGCCGAAGAAGGGCAAGCGGGTTCTGCTGGAGAATATTCCGTTTATCTGGAATCGGCTGGCGTTCCGGTACAAATCGTCTCTGCGCAACGTCCTGCGCTACAAAATGCGGTTCTTCATGATGCTCGTGTCGGTCGCGGTCTCCGCCGGACTTGTTTTCGCCGGGCTTGCGCTTCTTGATATGTGCATCTTTGACGATTTCGGCTCCTCGGCTATCATCGGGATCGCAATCGTTGTCGTTGTGTTTGCGGGACTTCTGACCGCCGTCGTCATCAACACGCTGACAACCATCAATATCAGCGAGCGGAACCGGGAGATCGCAACCCTGATGGTGCTGGGGTATCACGACCGGGAAATCTGCGGCTATATCTACCGCGAGATCTATATCAGCACGTTCATCGGCATTCTGTTCGGCTACCCGGTCGGGATCGGGCTGGCGACGTTGGTCTTCAAAACCATCGGGTTTGGCACGGTCGGCGGGGTCAGCTGGTTCATGTGGCTGCTTGTGCCGGTCATCGTGTTCGGTTTCACCCTGCTTGTCACGCTGTTGCTGAGACCGAAAATCGTAAAAACCAGGATGAATGAAAGCCTGAAAGCAGTCGAATAAAGGGCATCCCTGCGGCATCCCTGCCTATTCGCCGTGCGATGCATTTTCAGAGGCGCCCTGAAGGCAAAAGCGACCGCTCCCACCGGACGGGTGGAGGGCGATCGCTTTTGTGGTATGGTGCGGTATGCGTCCGGCTGTCTGCGGGCTATTCCCAGTCCGAATTCTCGATTTCCGCCGCCATGAGCCCCATTTTGAGAACCAGCTCAGAAAACTTTTTCGCGCTGACGGGAAAATCCTCCTCTATCCATGCGCCGAGCAGTCCGATAACGCCGCTGACGATAAAGACATACTCATACTTGGCGAGCCGTTCGCTGTTGGCTCTGGACAGGATGCGGTACTTTTCCAGCACCGCGTCGATCAGCCTGCGGTTGAACGCCCGGTTGTCGGATTGCAGGATCAGGATGCGGAACATCCGGCTGTTCTCCTCTATGTATGAGAAAAAGCGTTCCAGTATATCGACAAACTGCTTGTCCGTGGTGATCTCGGACGGCATATCCGACAGGACCGGAATCTGATCCATAACGTCGTTTTCAATGTCATGCCGCAGGGCTATGGTGTCCTCGTAGTACATATAGAAAGTGGAGCGGTTGACATCCGCGACCTTGCATACATCCGTGACAGAGATTTTTTCGGAAGGGTTGCTTTCCAGAAGCTCAAGATAAGCGTCCTTTATGAGCTTTTTGGTCATGCGGACGCGCCTGTTATCTGCCATTGTATGTGTTTCCCTCCATTCAAAAGCAGTGTCGGCGGAATACTGCCTGTTGATATTCCGACACTGTGTCTGTATACCTTATTATAGCATACGGTTTCCGGTCTGTCAATATACGTAGCAAAGCGAGAGGGCGGATGGCTCCCGCCTTGCCCGTGCGACCGGCAGGATGCCGGCAGACCGAAAAAATGCGCGGGTATATCTTGCAAACCGGTCGGAAACGTGCTATAATGAATCCGCAGGCGGAACCGTTGCCGGCGGGATGCGCCGAAGCCCGGTGCCCCTGATACGCAACCCGAATTAAGCGGAAAGGAATGTACCGATATGCCTACTTTCCAGAGCTCCCCCCTGAATCCTGCCATTTCGTGGCTGTTCCTCGGCTATTTTCTCGTCCTCTTTGCCGAACGGGTGCAGAGTCTTGCGCGCATCTGCCGCACATCCTTTGCGGCGCTGTACCGGACGGGCTTTGACGGCTTCGTTGATACGTTGACGGTTCTTTCGCTGGTCGCCACGGTGCTTCTTTTGGCGTTCGGCTGTAAGGGCTACTGGCAGTCCCTTGTCAATCCCGCCGTCATCCCGGATTATTCCATGCTGACGGTCACTGCCGGTGTCATGCTGGTATCGGGCATGATGCACACGGAATACACGGTCGCGCCGGTTCAGTTCGTTTCGTACGGTATGCTGATTATTGCCATGGCTCTGCGCACCGTGCAGACCGCGGCTGGCGCCGATCATCCCGGCATGTTCTGGTACTCGCTCGCCTTCCTGACGGTCTTCTCGATGGCAATCCCCGTCATGTACCATGCGGAAATTGCCCATGCCACGCTCTTTCACATGATAGAGGCGATTGTGGCGCTGGCGTTGGTCGCCTGCTTTACATGGATGCTGCGGGATCTGTTCCTGGGGCAGGGGCACGATCTTTTGCGCTGGGTTCCCATGCTGATTGCCGCGGTCGGGGATGCCGTGATCCTGGCGATGCGCTGGAAGGAAACCGTCAACACCTTTGTCCTGCTCTTCGTGATCCTGTCGGCGGTGGTATTTGCGGTTGGCAAGGTGCTGTTTGCGGCACAACTGCTGTGACCGCTGTCCAAATCGCTGACGGACGGTGCCGGGATTCTCGGCGCAAAGAAGTTTTTTGCAGTTGCAACTGTCGGTTGACGCATTGAATGGTCCGGATTGGTTGTTCGCAACTTCCCAAAATGCTATACTATGAGCATAACAACGCAAGCAATGGGAGGATGAATATGATTTTTGCCGATAAGCTGATTTTGCTACGAAAGAAGGCAGGTTGGTCGCAGGAGGAGTTAGCCGAGCAAATGGACGTAACGCGACAATCTGTTTCAAAATGGGAGGGTGCGCAGTCTGTTCCTGACTTAGACAAAATGATACGTCTCTCCGAGCTGTTCGGAGTAAGTACGGATTATTTGCTGAAGGACGAAATGGAAGATGTCGAGCACATAGGTTCGTCCAAGGACACGCCGTCATTAAAGCGGGTATCCATGGAGGAAGCAAACGCGTTTCTTTCTGTAAAAGGCAGAACAGCCAAAACGATTGCGTATGCCGTTTTTTTGTGCATCCTGTCTCCGATAGCTCTTTTGATATTGGCTGCAATCAACCAAAGCACGGCAGGTGCTCTGAGCGAAGGGGTTGCTTGCGGAATCGGCATGATCGTTCTGATTATTCTGGTTGCGATAGCCGCCGTACTGTTTGTATCAAGCGGCAGTCAAACCGCCCCCTTTGCCTATTTGGAAAAAGAGACCTTTGAAACCGAGTATGGCGTGAGCGGCATGGTTAAGGAACGCAAAGCGCAATACAAGGATTTGCACGCAAAAAGCCAGATAGCGGGAACCTGCCTGTGTATTACTGCCCTGATTCCACTCTTTGTCGGAGTACTCGTTGATGCCGATAACGACCTGTTCCTGATGGGTATGCTTTCGCTTTCATTTCTCATTGCGGGCGTAGGGGTGATGTGCTTTGTCAGGACGGGGATTATATGGGCGAGCTATGAGAAGCTTCTGCAGGAGGGCGAATACTCTGAAGAGAATAAGGGGAAAAGCTCATTTTCATCTGCTGTATATACGACATACTGGATACTTGCAACAGCGGTTTATCTGGGATACAGTCTGTCATCCAATAATTGGGGACGGAGCTGGATAATTTGGGTTGTTGCCGGGGTACTGTTCCGCGCTGTCGTTGCAATTACGGATGCTTTTGAGAAAAAATCAAAATGATATCAGAAGGGATTGGAGTAAACTTATGTACATTTACAAAACAGAAATTTTAACGGTCGGCACAAAATGGTTTTCGGACAAGGCAGATGCAGCAGATATTGCGATGCTGGATAAGCTGTTGAATGAGAGAGCCGCCGATGGCTGGGAGCTTGCCACATACGATTACATGGCAACGTCCGCTCAGATCAAGGGTGCCTTCGTTGTTACTTTCAGAAAAGAAAAGGCGTAACCGCAGGTTATACGGCAAGAGAGACAACGGAACGAGAATAGAAAAAAGCCTTGAGAACCCAGTGTTTTCAAGGCTTTTTGCTGTGAAAATGCTCCGGATTGCAACAGGATTTGCCAATGTTTTTCTGCCGGAGTAACAAGTCCTTGTATTCTTGTTACTCTTCAGATATACTTAAGGTATCTTCACTTTAGGATCAGAACCTTGATATTCGGCATTTCCGTATGTATGCGCGGAGCCGTTGTCATGACGTGACACAACGCATTCACCTTGATGGTATACGCCGTTGTTCCTGCTCTATCGTCCCCATGAACATCCTCGGTACAGAATTCCATGCATGAAACCGTGCAATGAGAAAGCATATCCGATACAAATCTTTCCAAGTCAATCAAGCGACTATTTTCGACGCCAACAAAATCGTGTTGCCCTATCCAAATGCCGTCATATATATCACAGCATTCATTACTGGTCGGATCGTCTGTAATTTCGTAGATCAGGCTATTCCCTGCCAAACAGTCAGGCAGATCCATTTTTTGCAAGCAATACTGCGGTACATTTGAGCCTAAATTTAGTCCGAATCGATGTGTAATTGCTTTTGCCATCATGTCATACGCAATTTCCTGCAGTTCCCTTTTATTTTGTTTTTCGCAGAAAATAATCTTTCCGTAAATCAAGGTATTGGGCATATGGTTTCACCTCGTGTAATATCTGATTGAATCTTCCTTGAATCTGTTCATCCTGTGTGGGTATGCGGACCAGAAATTATTCCGCATAGCGCACAGGAGACGGTTTTAGGCAAGAGTTCGGCAGTCCGGCACTCCCATTTGCGCAAAAGCGCCTTTATCTTCGACCACAGCATTTCAATCGGATTCATATCGGGGCTGTACGGCGGCAGATACCGCAGCTCTATGCCTGCGGCGTGATATGTGTTGTTCGTCCTCGCCGTTCAGCAGCTGCTTTCTACCCTTCATTGTGCAGCATTTTGTCCATTTTGCTCATCTCCTTGTGACATATTGTGCCACTTTTCGCTACAATTGTCAAGGGTGACTGCTATTTTGGAAGTTGCTATAATTAACATTCCAATCCAGAATATACTTTGAATTTTGGGCATAAACAATCGTGCCAGAATATTCGCCTCCTGGCAAATCAACTTTGCCATTAAGTTTCAAGCAACCTGATTCACCACTCAATGTTACATAGCTCTCTTTAAATGAACTTACTTCAAAATCACCGTGATACGTTATGTATGCCTGTTCTTGTATATCTTTGTGTAAGTTTATAATTCGAAAAGAAAAATAAAAACTTGTAAGTAATATGACTGCAATAACAAAGATATTAACCGCAATTTTTCCAATTTTCCCCATGTCATTGAAAAAATGTTTTTTGTTCAGCATAAACAATATTAATGATAACGCAAGGATCAAGGCAATTGCAACAACCGAAGCCCAAATTTGATTTTTAAGAAGCTCACTATATTTATTCATATTCTAAATCTTCCTTTGCATTTTGCGCGGTGGTGCCTTGAGTAACTTCCTGCCCTTTTTGGTTCATATCATTTTAGCACATACAATATGCGGGACTCTTTCAAGGGCCCCACGGAGTTTCTCCATCTCCCCGCCCCCTTTCAAACGCAGCGTTACCGGATCCGGCGCACCTCAGCCCCGACAGGGGTTCCGGTTCGTGCGGAGGCGATCACGCGATCCACGACG
>OIGD01003311.1_pt1 | contig 11022 bp, 11 predicted proteins | sample 1582211 | NCBI WGS metagenome assembly OIGD01 (sample SAMN04414078, study PRJEB24778) | human gut metagenome | material: faecal | host: Homo sapiens
CGCTTTCCCTTGTTTTTTCGTCTTGATTTCCGCCGCATTTTATCGTACCTTTTTCTGCTACAGGCAAATAACGTAAAACCCCGTTGAAAATCAACGGGGTTTTACGTTTTCAGGCAAACAGGAAAATCAGCCGTCATAAAAGCAATAGCCGACGGCAATGGCGGTAACAATTCCGGCCAGATCGGCCAGCAGCGCGCAGGGCAGCGCCGAACGGGTTTTCGTTATCTTTACCGCACCGAAATAAACCGCCAGCACATAAAAGGTGGTTTCCGTCGAACCCTGGACGATTGAGGCGACAAAACCGGGAAAACTGTCGGCACCGTAAGTCTGCATGGTTTCGATCATCATGGCCCGGGCGCCGCTGCCGGAAAGCGGCTTCATCAGCGCGGTCGGAAGCGCCGGCACAAAGCCGGTGTCCCATCCCAGCCCGGACAAAATTTTTTCCATGCCGGCAAGCAGCAGATCAAACATTCCCGAAGCGCGAAATACGGCAATCGCCGTCAGCATCGCCACCAGATAGGGAATGATCGTGACGGCAATTCTAAAACCTTCTTTCGCGCCTTCAACAAACAATTCGTAGACATCCTTTTTCTTCCATAATCCCCACAAAACGAAAAACACAGCCGTCGAAAAAAGAATCATGTTGCCGGCGGCAGTCGAAACCAAAGTCCGCTCTCCGGCCGGCAGCCGGAGAAACCCCCAGGCCGCGGCACCGACCGCAACGGCGGCAAAAAACAGCCAGCCAAGCACCACCCGGTTGAAAACATTGAGTTTCTGCACCACCGCCACGGACAAAAAACCGACCAGGGTGGATGCCGAAGTCGACAGCAGAATCGGCACGAAAACGGCCGCCGGATTTTCACTGCCGAGTTCCGAACGGTACATCAGAATCGTAATCGGGATGAGCGTTACCGCGGAAGAATTGATCACCATAAACATAATCTGAGCATCGGAAGCGGTGTCTTTATGCGGGTTGTCCGCCTGCAGTTGTTCCATCGCCTTTAACCCGGCCGGCGTCGCCGCGTTGTCCAGCCCGAGCACGTTGGCGGCAATGTTCATCACCATTGAACCGACGGCCGGCGAATCGGCCGGCACGCCGGGCATGATCCGCGCAAACAGCGGCCGCAGCAGCCGCGCCAGAGCTTCCGTAATGCCGGACCGTTCGGCTATTTTCAACAAACCAAGCCACAGGCAGAGCAACCCGGTCAGGTTCAGCGCAATCGAAAAGGCGGATTTGGCCGAAGCAAAAAGGGCGGCGGTCAACTCGTTCCAGACGGCCCAGTTGCCGTCCAAACTCTGCCAGAGAGCACCGGCAAAAGCGGAAAGGAAAAAGAACGACCAGATTATTTTGAGCATGGCGTATCCTCGTCAACTTCGATAAAACCGGACGACTGCATGGCGTAAAAGCCCCAATAGACGCCCTTTCTGCGGATCAGCGCGGCATGCGAACCGCTTTCGACGATTTTGCCCTTGTCCATCACGATAATCCGGTCCATCTCTTTTAAGGTGGAAAGCCGGTGGGCAATGGCAATGACGGTTTTGTCCGCCATCAGGCTTTTCAAGGATTCCTGAATGTATTTTTCGCTTTCGCTGTCAAGAGCCGACGTCGCCTCGTCCAAAATCAGAATCGGCGCGTTTTTAAGAATGGCGCGGGCAATCGCGATCCGCTGCCGTTCTCCGCCCGAAAGCATTACGCCGCGTTCGCCGACTTTGCTTTGGTAACCTTCCGGCAGGCGCATAATAAAATCGTGAATATAGGCCCGGCGGGCGGCGTCGAACACTTCTTCGTCGGTGGCCTGCGGCCGGCCGTAGCGGATGTTTTCCATAATGCTGCGGTTAAACAGGCTCGGATCCTGAGGGATCAGCGCAATCTGCCGGCGCAGGCTTTCCTGGGTAACGCCGGAGATGTCCTGTCCGTCAATCGTAATTTTGCCGCGCTGGATGTCGTAATAGCGGGAGAGCAGCTTGATCAGACTCGACTTGCCCGATCCCGAACGGCCGACCAGACCGATCTTTTCGCCGCCGGCAATCCGCAGGTTGAAAGCCTCAAACAAAAAACGGGCGCCTTTGTAGTGATAATTGATGTTGGCAAACTCAATCGCCCCGTTGTCCACCTTCAGTTTGACCGCGCCGGAAACGTCATTGACGTCGCAGGGTTTGGACAGCAGCTTCAATCCGTCGCGGATGCTGCCGTAGACTTTGAAAAACTGCATAAAATTCATGGACAACATGCTGAAAGTGTTGCTTAAAATCGCAATCAGCGACTGCAAAAGCACAAAATCGGCAACGCTGATTGCTCCGATATACCAGTACCACACCGGCAGCGCATAAAACAAAACCTGCACCAAGGCGCGAAACAGGTTCTGCCAGATAAAAATTTCGCCGAATTTTTTGGTTTCCGCCCGGTCGGCAGCCGCCGCCGTTTTCATGAATTTGAAATAATGCCGGCGTTCAAAACGATAATTGGCAAAGTTTTTGACCAGCCCCGCGTTGGTGATGCTGTCGACCAGCACGCCGTTGGCTTCCGACATGGTCTGCGCCCGCTTTTCGGAAACCGGAACCATCCCCCGGCTCAAACGATAGATTACATAAATTACCGCCAGGTTGAGCGCCAGCAGAAGCAATGCCAGCACCGGGTTGACCTTGAGCACGAAGCCGATGGTGATCAGCATGGCGGAAAGCGGGGTCAGGAAACCCCAGACCAGATTGTAATACATCGGATAAATGCTGTCGATGATGGTTTTGGTCTTGCCCGAAATGTTGCCGGCCATTTCCTCGGCAAAAAAGGCGGTCGAATGCCGATGGGCATAATCAAACAAATCCTTGGCCACGTTGGCGACGCAGTTCGGCATAAAACGCGCCTCAAGGAAACAAATCATGTTCTGCGCCAGGCTTTTCAGCAAAAGCAGCGCGGAAGCGATCACCACCAGCGCCAGCGCCTGTTTCAGGGCTTCGGCGCGGTCGATGCCGGCAGAAATGACGCCGACGATTTCCGCCGCGTAGTAAAGCGACAGCCGCACTAGAAACTCGCCGGCGATTATAGCGCCGAGGTTGGCAAAAAACAACAGCTTCTGCCGGGAAAAATAGTGCCAGAGAAAAATCCACACCGACGAAGGGATGGTTTTTATTTCCATTTTTTCTTCCTTTGTTTCAGGCGGGTCAGTTTGTCGCTGACAATCGCCGTATCGCGCCCGGTTTTGGCCAGACGGTCGTACATGCGTTCGATTTCCTTTTCCAGATAAGCCTGTTCAATCTCGCTGGCCAGCGCCTGTTTTTGCTCTTCGCCGCCCGAAGCCTCAATTTCCTTCATTTCCGCCCAGATGTCTTCCACATGGACGCTGCTGTCGGTTTTCTTTTTCAAAAAATACGGCAGTTCATACGCCAGCTGGCGGGCGTTGGCATAAGCTTCTCTGGCGTCGGCGCAGTTGTTGTAGCGCATCCGGAGCAGACGAAAGGCCGTTTCCAGCTCTTCGCTGTCGTCCACCACAATAAACGGCACCGGCGAGGCAAAACCGCTTGCGGCCAGGACTTTCAGATATTCCAGAATATGATAGAAAAAACCGTTGACGTTATAAATGATAAAAGGCTTGGTTTTCAAAAAACCGTCCTGCATTGCCACACAGTCGTAAGCCAGTTCGTCCAGAGTGCCGACGCCGCCGGGGGCAAAAACCACGATGTCGGCTTCCAGCAGTTTGATCTTGCGGTTTTCGAGCGTATCTTCCACCACGACCTCGCTGATCTGCTGCAACACTTCGTCTTTTTCATAAAGTTCGTAATATTCGCGGGTGGTAACGCCGACGATCGGCGTGACGTCGCCGTAATACTTGTCCTGACGTTCCCGCCAGTTGTCCAGCACGCCGCGGGCAACCGCGCCCATCACTCCGGAATTGGAAAAGCCGTAGTCGAGGCGGAAGCCCATTTTGGCGATTTTGGCTCCCATTTTGTAGCATTCCTCGACATAGGCGGGATCTTTGCCGTCACAGTGTCCGCCGGAAACGCAGACCCGCAGGTTTTTGGTTGAACGGACACAGCCTTTTTCCTCATTCGTCATGTTCATACCTCCTCAATGTCGCCTTTGGCCTGATCGGCGTAAAACGCAGCGGCGAAATCTTCCAGCGCATCGTTTTCGATCGCCGCCCGCAGCCCCGCCGTCAGCCGCTGATAATAACGGATATTGTGCCAGGTAAGCAGCATCACCGCCAGAATTTCGTTGGCTTTTTGCAGGTGGTGCAGATAAGCCCGGGTATAGTTGGTGCAGAGCGGGCAGTCGCATCCTTCTTCCAACGGCCGCGGATCTTCACGATGGCGGGCGTTGCGGATATTGATCGTGCCGAAACGGGTGAACGCCTGGGCGGTGCGGCCGGAACGGGTCGGCATCACGCAGTCGAACATGTCGACCCCGCGCAAAACGGCACCGACGATATCGTCCGGCCGGCCGACGCCCATCAGGTAGCGGGGCTTGTCGTCGGGCAGCATTCCCGGCGCATAATCCAGCACTTCAAACATTTTTTCCTGCCCTTCGCCGACCGCCAGTCCGCCGATGGCATAACCGTCAAAGCCGATTTCTTTCAACCGTTCCGCCGACCAGGCGCGCAAATCCCGATAATCTCCCCCCTGCTGGATGCCGAAAATGCCGTATCCCTCGCGGTTAATCCAGGCGTCTTTGCTTCGTTTGGCCCAGCGCATGGACATTTCCACCGATTTTTTCACCGTTTCGTAAGCGGCCGGCAGCTTGACGCATTCGTCCAGACACATGGTAATGTTGGAATCAAGCTTATGCTGGATTTTCATCGACTCTTCGGGCGACAGGAAATATTTTTTGCCGTCAACGTGAGAACTGAACTCCACCCCTTCTTCGCTCAGTTTGCGCAGGCCGGTCAGGCTCATGACCTGAAAACCGCCGGAATCGGTCAAAATCGGCTTCGGCCAGTTCATAAACTTGTGCAGGCCGCCCATTTTTTCCACCAGATCGGCGCCCGGACGGAGCATCAGATGATAAGTGTTGCCGAGCAGTATCTCCGCGCCGGTTGCCGCCACCGACTCCGGCATCATCGCCTTGACCGTGGCGCAGGTACCGACCGGCATGAAAGCGGGGGTGTTGACAATTCCGTGTTTGGTATGAAGACGTCCGCGGCGGGCTTTGCCGGAACGGCCGAGAATTTCAAATTTCAAGCTCATCTTTTTATTTTTCCCTTATGATTTTTCGTTTATAATGCCGCAAAAGTCGGCGCTTAGCAAGGGATTTAAACATTTTTCATAGACAGAAGAAACGATCAAAGCTATAATCATAACGTTAACAATAATTATTAATTTTTATAATATGAGAAAAAACAGAAAATATTCCAAACTGATGATTTGGATAATGTGTGTGTTTTTCGCGGTATTTTTCGCCGTCAGTTATGCCACCCGCTCGGATGAAAAAATTCAGGCTCAGCGTTTGAAAATAATCGAAAACTGCAAACTGAAGCAAGTGGAAGCAACCTCTTTCGACCGGCAAAACGGCATTTTGACGGTAGTCAAGCGCTTTGGCGACGGATATCAGGAAAGAAGCCGCTACTGCCTTTCGCTTCTGCCCGCGCTCAACGCCGGCAAAGCCCGCAGCGGCAAAATGTTCGAAATTTCCGCCGCCGACGGACGAACCGTGGCCTTCGACCTGAACGGAAACGCCTGGATCGTTGCCGGAAGCGCCGAATGACCCCGCCGGACACACAAAAAAGGTTAGCGTTTCATTACGCTAACCTTTTTTCTTCCATTGCCGGTCCGTTCTTTCAGGAAACGGCACCGCAGCGGTTCAGCAGCAGGCTGTCGCCGGCAATCTCTATCAGCTTCCAGCCCGAATAAACGGCAAGCGCCGGCATGGAAAGCCAGAACCAGTGCAAATATCCGCAAAGCGCAAACGTCAGAACGGCAGCGCCTTCCGCATAGAAGGTCCAGCGGCCGAAATGAATGACGGAACTGAAAGTTTCAACGGCCTTGCGGCGGATTGGACGGAAAACGAACCCGTAAAAGAGCGCCATGGCGGACAGCAGATAAAATCCGTTGCACACGATCCATTTGCCGTAACCGGAAATTGACGCCCCGCCCCATTCGGCAATCGTTAACACACTTACCACGAAAGCGGCGAGAACACCGGCACCTTCCGCACCCAGCAGAAAGCAGGTAACGGTTTTAGCTTTTGTTTTTGTCATATCGTATAAATTTAGTGAAAATAATCTCTGTTATTTTCCATTATAGGCAATTCCAAATTTTTGTCAACATTTGGGCAAAACTTATTTTTCCCCGTCGGCGTCTTCTTCGCCCAGGCTGTTGTCAATCGCATAACCGGTCGCCCGCACCGTGCGGATATAATCGGGGCCGAATTCGTTTAAGGACTTGCGCAAGCGGCGGATATGCACGTCAACCGTGCGTGACTCCACGTAAATGTTGTTGCCCCAGACGTTTTTGAGCAGAAATTCGCGGGAAAACACTTTGCCCGGAGTTTCCATCAGCATCCGCAGCAGCCGGAATTCGGTCGGCCCCAGGTGAATGTACTTGTCGCCGCGAAAAACCTTTTTTTCCGCCAAATCCATGCGGATATCCTCAAACACCAGCTCCTTTTGCGGCAAAAGCTCCGGCGCACGGCGGAGGTTGGTTTTCACCCGGGCCATCAGTTCCGGCACCGAAAACGGTTTGGTAACATAGTCGTCCGCGCCGGCCGACAGGCCCTTGATCTTGTCTTCCTCTTCCCCTTTGGCGGTCAGCATGATGATCGGAATATCCTTAATATCCGGCTTGTTGCGGATCATCTTGCAGATTTCCACGCCGGAAAGTTCGGGCAGCATCCAGTCGAGCAGAATCACCGACGGGCAGTATTTTTCCACTGCCGCCAATGCCCGGTTACCCGAAGATTCCCACACCACGTCGAAACCTTCTTTTTCCAGATTGTATTTCAAAAGCAGCGCCAACGCTTCTTCGTCTTCGATCACCATCACCAAAGCCATCTCGGTTCTCCTGTTGTGCCGGGGTTAACTTAATTTTGATTTTAGCGCAAAGCGGCAATGTTTGCAACATAATTGCCGCCGCCGAAAACGGCGCTGCCGGCCACCAGCACGTCGGCGCCGGCCGCCCGGCACAACGGCGCGGTTTCCGCATTGATGCCGCCGTCGGCCTCAATCAGAATCGGACGCGAGGCAATCATTTTTTTCAGCCGGCGGATTTTTTCCAACTGCGCGGGAATAAACTCCTGTCCGCCGAAACCGGGATTGACGGTCATCACCAATACCAGGTCCAGACGATCCAGCACATACTCGAGCACGCTCTCCGGGGTGGCGGGATTGAGCGAAACGCCGGCCTTTTTGCCGAGGGCGCGAATCTGCTGCAAAGTTCGGTCCAGGTGCGGGCAGGTTTCCGCATGAACGGTAATGACGTCAGCACCCGCTTCGGCAAACCAAGGGATCATTTTATCGGGATTTTCCACCATCAGATGAGCATCAAACACCAGCCTGCTGTCGCCGCGCAGGCTTCTGACCACCGCCGGGCCGAAAGTCAGGTTGGGAACATAGTGTCCGTCCATTATGTCCAAATGCAGCCAGTCGGCGCCGGCATCGGCCACCGCCGCGGTTTCCAGCGCCAGCCGACCGAAATCGGCAGCCAGCAGACTGGGGGCGATCAAAACCATTTTTCTCTCCTTTCGTTCGACAAACCGTTATTGCTTTTATTGTAAGGGCAACAGGTTGATTTTTCTTTAACAGCAATTATCTAGCCTTTTAGTCTTCAATCTTATTAAACCAAAAGGAGAAACACAATGGGAGAAATGGCCAAAAAAATCAGCAACATCGACAACGAAGAACTGCTGAAGGTCTTAAACGAGGCTTTTGCCGAAGAATGGCTGGCTTATTATCAATACTGGATCGGCGCTCAGGTAATCGAAGGTCCGATGCGCACTTCAATCCAGGGAGAATTTATGAAACACGCCAAAGAAGAACTGGAACATGCCGAATGGCTGGCCGTCCGCATTATCCAGCTCGGCGGCACGCCGATTTTAAATCCCGCCGACTGGGAAAAAACGGCGTCCTGCAAATATCTTGCCCCCGAAGATCCGTTTGACGTCACGCTGCTTCGGCAAAACCTCGATTCCGAACGCTGCGCGATCAAACGTTATCAGCAGATATGCGACATGTGCTGGGGAAAAGATTTTGAAACTTTCCACATTTCCCGCAAAATTCTGCACGAAGAACTGGACCACGAACAGGACTGGGAAGATTTTCTGCAAGATATCAAGACCGGCGCTCAATATGCAAAAAACAAGCAACCGTCTGACAAAGCTGAATAATTATTTTTTTATCCCGATTATTTGCGGGAGTTCGGATTTAATATTTGACAAATAAAACAAAAAAAGTCAAAATGAGACAAAACGAAACCGATGGTGGCGTTTTGTCCCTAAGCAGTCAGATACTCCAAATAATAGTTTTAGGGAACGAAAGAAAGGCGGCGGATCAAATTCCGGCGCCTTTTTCTTATTTTTTTATTCCGCGTGTTTTTGCAGCACCGCCAGCGCAACCCGGATACCGTCCGCCGCGGCGGAAACGATGCCGCCGGCATAACCGGCCCCTTCCCCGCAGGGATAAAGCCCCGTCAGCGGACTTTGCAGCGAATCGCCGCGTAAAATCCGAATCGGCGAAGAACTGCGGGTTTCGACCCCGGTCATCACCGCATCGGGAAAGTTGAAACCATGCAGTTTCCGATCCATTTCCGCAATCGACAGGCGCAGCGTTTCCGTGACAAACGCCGGCAGAACATGCTCAAAACCACCCCAGACCACGCCGCGGGCATAGCTCGGAACCACTTCGCCGCCTTTGACTGACGGCCGGCCTTTAAGCAGATCCTCCACCCTTTGCGCCGGTGCCGCATAAGTGCTGCCGCCGGCCCGGAAAGCATTTTCCTCCAGCCGCCGCTGCCAATACATTCCGCTTAACGGATGATCGCTGCCGAAATCTTCCGGCCCGACGCCGACCAACAGCGCAGAGTTGGCATTTTCCCGGTCGCGGGCATAATAGCTCATGCCGTTGGTGACCACTCTTCCCTCTTCGGACGCGGCCGGCACCACCACACCGCCCGGACACATGCAGAAGGTATAAGCTGAACGCCCGTTGGGCAGATGAACGGCCAGTTTGTAATCGGCGGCTCCCAATTTCGGGTGCCCGGCAAAATCATGATAAACCGCACGGTCGATCAGGCTTTGCGGATGTTCGATGCGGACGCCGACGGAAAAAGCTTTGGACGTCATCGGCACCCCGCGGCGGAAGAGCATTTCAAACGTATCACGCGCACTGTGGCCGATCGCCAGCACCAGGGCGGAAACCGGCTCTTCGTATACGCTGCCGCCGGCGTCGCGGATTTTGACAGCTTTCAGACCGTCATCGTCAGCCAGCAAATCTTCCAACCGATTTTGAAAACGGTATTCGCCGCCGAGAGAAACAATTTCGGCACGAATATTCTGCACGATTTGCGCCAGCCGGTCGGTGCCGAGGTGCGGCTTGGCCAGATACAAAATCTCTTCCGGCGCTCCCGCGGCCGTCAACTCACGAAAAACTTCGGCCGTGTACATATCCTTTTTGATGCCGGTCATCAATTTGCCGTCGGAAAAAGTACCGGCGCCGCCTTCGCCGAACTGAACGTTGGAATCCTTTTGCAGACGGCCGCCGCGCCAGAAACTTTCCACGTCGCGCTGCCGCTCGGGCACCGCCTTGCCGCGTTCCAGCACAATCGGACGGGCTCCCGCACGAGCCAGAGTCAAAGCCGCAAACATGCCGGCCGGACCGCTGCCGACAACCAGCGGACGGGTCGGAAAAGCCGCGGACGACGGCAGGCCGATACGCGGTTCCGGCTCGCTTTTTTCAATAAAAGAAAGCCGTTGTTTTAAAAGCGACGCTTCGTCAGCCACGGAAAATTCCAAAGTATAAACCGCCCATATCCGCGACCGGCTGCGGGCGTCAACCGCCTTTTTCAGAATTCTGACGTTCGTCACCGGACAGCCGAGTTCGGCCGCCAGCCTTTCCGGCAATCCTTTTTCGTCTTCCCCGAACGGAAGTTTGAAATTACTGATGCGCAGCATTGTTTTTGATTCCGTAATCATTGTTGTTTTTTTACATTTTATAACACGGAAAAATTTTTTTAACATCCGATTTTTTACCGTTTTCTGCCCGTCTCTTCCGTTTTTTGTCGCCTGTCGCTTTCGTTTCTTTCTGCCCGCCGCTTCTTTTTTTCTGTCCGTCGTTTCCGTTTTTTGCCGCTCGTCGCTTCTTTTTTTTCTCTCCGTCGTTTCCGTTTTTTTGCTGCCCGTCGTTTCCGTTTTTTGCCGCTCGTCGCTTCCCAATGACAAAAGAAAGGAAAAGCGGCAGGAAGGGAGAGCTACAATGCAAAAATAAAATGAAAACGAGTTCAGAGAAATAACGAGAGACAAAGATGACGAAAGAAAAAACGGAGACGAAAAGGAAAAAAGAAAGGAAGGGAAGCAGGAAGGCAAAAACGGAGGAACGAAAAAAGGGGAAGAAAAAAACAGGAAAGCGAAAACGGAGGAACGAAAAAAGGGGAAGAAAAAAACAGGAAGGCGAAAACGAAAGAGCGGAAAAAGGAGAAGAAAGAAAGGGAGAGCGGAGAAACGGAAAAGGGAGAAGAGAAGAAAAAAACAGGAAGGCGAAAACGGAGGAACGAAAAAAGGGGAAGAAAAAAACAGGAAGGCGAAAACGAAAGAGCGGAAAAAGGAGAAGAAAGAAAGGGAGAGCGGAGAAACGGAAAAGGAAGAGAAAGAAGGGAGAACGGAGGAACGGAAAAGAAGAAATTAAAAAAATTATAAGTTTTATCAAAGCCTGCACCCGGTTCGGGACTCTCTTGCCACAAAAAAATCTCCTGCCCGGCGCAGGGTCTTCTTACCACAAAAAAAATCTTCCGCCCGGCGCAGGGTCTTCTTACCACAAAAAAAATCTTCCGCCCGGCGCAGGGTCTTCTTACCACAAAAAAAATCTTCCGCCCGGCGCAGGGTCT
>OIGD01003315.1_pt1 | contig 11010 bp, 8 predicted proteins | sample 1582211 | NCBI WGS metagenome assembly OIGD01 (sample SAMN04414078, study PRJEB24778) | human gut metagenome | material: faecal | host: Homo sapiens
ACCGCCCGGAGTTCCAGCAGATGATTAAGGACAGTGACAAGAAGCTGTTTGACATCGTGCTGGTCTGGAAGTTGGATCGTTTTGCCCGGAACCGCTACGACAGTGCCCGGTACAAGACCCAGCTGAAGAAGAACGGTGTCAAGCTCATGTCTGCCACCGAGATCATCTCCGAGGGGCCGGAAGGCATCATTCTGGAGTCGGTGCTGGAAGGTTATGCCGAGTATTATTCCGCTGACCTTGCCGAGAAGGTCGTGCGTGGACAGACCGAGAACATCCTGAAAGGCCGCTGCAACGGTGGTCGTGGAACGTTTGGATATACGCTGGATTCCGAGCGGAAATTTCACATCGACCCGCTTGCCTCCCCTTTCGTGCTGGAATCGTTCACGAAGTATCGGGATGGCCTCACGATGAAAGAGATTCGGGACTGGCTGAATGAAAACGGCATCAAGAACCCGGTCGGAGGCGAATTTACTTACAACAGCGTGGAGCACATGCTCAAAAACCGGCGTTATATCGGAGAACTGAAATTCCGGGATGTGGTCGTGCCGGATGCGATTCCGCCCATCGTGCCGCTGGAACTGTTCGATGATGTGCAGGAAAAGATTGCCAAAAACAAGAAAGCCCCTGCCCGAAGAAAGGCAGAGGACGATTACCTGCTGACAACCAAGCTGCACTGTGGTTGCTGCGGTGCGCTGATGTTTGGCGAAAGCGGCACAAGCCGGACGGGAGAAGTCCACCGCTACTATAAATGTGCCACGGCCAAAAAGAAGAAGGGCTGCAAGAAGAAAACTGTCCGCAAACAGTGGCTGGAAGATCTGGTGGTGAACCAGACCATGCAGCTTGTCCGGGACGATGCCGCCATGGAATCCATTATCGCCAAGGTCATGGAGCTGCAAGACCGAGAGAACACCAACCTTCCTCTCTATGAGAAACAGCTCCGGGATGCAGAATCGGGTATCCAGAATATGCTCAACGCAATTCAAGCCGGAATCCTCACCAGTTCCACCAAGGAACGGTTGGAACAGCTCGAAGAAACCAAGCGTGAGCTTGAAGCCCGCATTGCGGAAGAAAAGCTGGCAAAGCCAAAAATCAAAGAGGAATTTATCCGTTTCTGGCTGATGCGCTTCCGTAAACTGGACATGAGCCTGAAAGACCAGAGGCAAGCGTTGGTGGATACGTTCATCAATTCGATTTATCTGTACGATGATAAGGTTTTGATAACCTTTAACTATAAAGAAGGTACACAGACCATCACGTTTGAGGAAGCGGCCCAAGCCGCATCAAAGGAAAATGATTCGGATTTGGATTGCTTTACTGCGATGGAAGGGACTCGAACCCCCGGCCTACTGATTCGTAGGAACCGAATGGCACATTTTGTCCATTTCATCATTTGACGTTAAAACGTCATTTTAATCGAATCACCGTTATTTTGCCGTTGTTATTCTGTTGCATCCTTTGCATTGCTTGCACGCCTTTGCACCTGTTATCCATCCTTGCGATGTGCAGAAAATGTGCAAAAGTGTGCAGAGCCAAAATCAGCCCGGCAAAACAGGCTGTTTCGCACAGCCCCAAAAGCTGGATTTCAACGGTATTTATTGTGCAAAATCTTCCAGTTTCATCCAAACAACAATCTTACATGACACATCGGTTCTATGGCAGGGTTTAGGACATCCGAACAGACACCGTTTGATATAGAAATGAGGTTCACCATGAACAAACTGCTTTCCTGCCGCTTCAATATGGACACCAACCGGGTGGAAGCCCGGTTCGCGGATGGCTCTGCCGTTGCCATCGACTGCATCGTCATCGAGGACGAGTACGGCAATACTCCAGCACAGCGGGCGGAACTGGACTGGCTGCTGTACAACAGGCCGCTGGAGTACGCACAGCTTGTGCTGGGAGGAGAGATGGAGCACTATCTCTCCCTTGGCTGTGACCATGGACACTTGATTGATTGACATGACGAACAGAACGCCCGCCTGCTGCAAGCACAGCAAGTGGGCGTTCTGTTTTTCGCACTCCGAGTTGGATGGCGGAGTACAGCAAGGGTAAAATGAAGAAGGTATAGGTAAAATTAGAGGTAGCGTATTAGGAGTTTATGCAAACAAAGCAATGATCTTGGGGATTTGAGTAGACAGACCGGAAATCGTCATAATGACTGCAAAGATGTAGCTGATGGTCATGCAGATGCGCAGACCTGTGGGCTTTTTGTAGCCCACACTCAGGTCATTGCGCCAGATCATCAGCAGCATGAACAAGCCACCAAACGGCGTAGCGATGGAGGTGGCGATGTTTGCCATCAGAATGAGCTGCGTAGGAGAACCGCCGTAGCTGTAACAGACCACCATGGCAAAGGCCAGGCAGACCAGGCAGCCAATGCGGATGAACTTGCTCTCCAGGCTGACGTCCTTGTCAAGACCGGCACCCAGCAGCACCATGCCGCGCTGGGTATTGGCCAGCAGGGAAGAGAAGCCTGCGCCCAACAGGGCCAGACCCATGATGTAGCGGGCACTGCCGCCCATGATGGGCACCAGCATCTCTGCCAGCTGGGCCGGGGCCTTGATGCTCAGCCCCTGCGGGTGCAGCACGACGGCACCCACCAGCACGATGGCACCGGAAATCAGGGAGACACTGACGATGTGAGTGATGGCATCCGTCAACATAACACCATTGAACAGATCGTCTTTCTTCCACTTTTTCTCTTTGCCAAGGTAAGTGCCGTAAATACCAGCAGTCACAGCGGCATTGGTGGAAATGAAAGCCAGTGCCGTGCTGAGGGAGCCTTCAGGGACCTTAAAGCCGAACAGGCCTTTGGCAAGCCCCTGAGGTTCCGGGCCGCCGACACCCACCAGCGTGGCATAGAACGCCACGATCATCAGGACGATGCAGAGGGTAATGATCTTTTCGACCTTGGAATAGACGTTCTTGGCAAAGTACATATACACCACGACCGCGATCATGATGACGGAGCCGATCTTCCAGTCGATGCCGAAGATGAGGTTCATACCGGCACCGGTGCCGGAGATGTTGCCCATCGTGAAGAACAGGCAGGAAAGGAATATGGCGCAGCCCACGATGCCGGAAGCCACCGGGCCGTAATACTTGCGGATGGCGTGGATGGTCGGCATCCCGGTCACGATGGCCAGACGGTTGGTGACCATCATAAAGGTGATGCCCATGAAAATGATGGGGAAGAACAGCCACATCAGGTCGTAGCCATAGTTTGCGCCGATCATCGAGGCTGTTGTCACGGCACCGGGGCCGATTACGATGCCTGTCGCGATCAGACCGGGGCCAATGCGCTTGAGCAGGTCTTTCAATGGCAGACGCTTCACGTCTGAGCCAAAGGCAGGAGCGGACGCCGGCATCCCGGCCGACATCGTTGCATTGTTCTCGCTCATGATAAAGCCTTCCTTTTATTCTTAAAAAAGAGGGTGCTGCACTGATGAGGTCATCAGGCAGCACCCGGAGTATGATTTGACCCACCTCAGCAGCTTCGCACAGAGCTGCCGGAGGTATCGGGGGTTATCTTACTTGTACTGCTCCATATCCACTGCGGGGAGCTGGCTGCGCTCCAGACCCAGAGCGACCCAGTCCTTCTCCTCCTGGTTCAGGGGCAGAACGGGCTTGCGCATCAGAGCGCTGGTGAAGATGCCGCGCTGCTTCAGAGCTTCCTTCAGGCGGGCATGAGCCTCACCGGAGGGCTGGCCGCCGCCGTAGATGGCCTGAGAGATGGGGTAGATGCGGTTGGACCAATCCTGTGCTTCCTTCAGAGTGTGCTTGTCAGGATTCTTGAAGACATCCCATGCCGGGCAGATCAGCTCAGGCACACAGCCTGCGAAACCGATCAGAGCGCCGTCCATGCCGGGGAACCAGGAGACGCACAGGGTCTCGTCGTGGCAGGTGATCAGGCTGATATCGGGGCACTCCTGACGGAGCAGGCGGACGTCATGCTCGTAGATGGGGGTGACGCGGGTGCCCATCTTGATGCACTTGACGTGGTCGATCTCCTTGCACATCTTAATCAGGGTCTCGACCGGGTAGAAGGCCTTGGAGGTTGCGGGATACAGGTGGATGATGATGTCGATGTCAGCACCCTCAGCAACGTCCTTGACATACTCGAAGGGAGCGTTGGGGTTCATGCCGAAGCGCAGCCACATGTGCGGGGGCATCAGCAGGATACCGTCTGCACCAGCCTCCTTGGCTTCCTTGGCCATGGCGATGGACTCGGCGGTGTTCTCGCAGTTGACGCCAGAGATGATGGTCATCACGTCGCCGCACTCCTCAGAGCAGATCTCGACGACACGCTTGCGCTCGGCACGGGTCAGGCCGGTGATCTCACCGGTGTGGCCGTTGCAGACCAGACCTTCGATTCCCTTGCCGTAGAAGCTCTTGATCCAGCGCAGATAAGCGCGGAACTCCGGCTCGTTGATGGAGTAATCGTCGTTCAGGGGAACGGACACAGCGGGGAAGATGGTCTTGAACGTTTTAACCTTAGCCATAATGAGAATCTCCTTTTATCAAAAATCAATGTTGTGTTGGTTTTCGTTCTGGATCGCAGAAGCCGCTTTGGAGATCACCTCGCGCGCCGATGTCTTTGGGCTTTGCTCTGCAATCGTTTGTTTTCTGTGGCTCTGTTATACCATGGCTGCAAGCCTTTCGTCAACAAAAAACAGCCTCCCTGCAAGGTTTTGCATATTGCCTGCAACGTCTTGCACAATTTTATATTTTCAGCATTTTCTGGTTCGGATTTTGTTCATTTTGCCAAGCAGCATCTTGACAGGCGTTCCTTTTCCTGCTTCTTGATTTTTTGTTCCGCCAGGATTACAATAGGGGTGTTCGGGATACTCCCAGCTAAGAATCTTTACAAGTTGTGCAAACGTTTGCATTCAGAACGGAAAGGAGAGCTGCTTCATGGCGACCCTGAAAGACGTTGCGCAGAAAGCGTGTGTGGATGTCAGCACCGTTTCCCGCGCCTTAAACAATACCTCTTATGTCCACCCGGAGACCAAAGCCCGCATCGTGGCTGCCGCTAAGGAGCTGGGCTACCGACCCAATGTCATGGCAAAAGCGCTGCGGCAGGGACGGCGGCACACCCTGGGGGTCATCGTGCCCCGGCTCCACCTGACCCTGTTCTCTGAGATCCTGCCGGGCATCGAGCACGAAGCCGAACGGCTGGGGTATTCCACCCTGATCTCCACCACCGACGATGATCCCCAGCGGGAAAAAAGCTGTCTGGAACGGATGCAGAACAGCTTCGTGGATGGCATCATCATCACCGGCACCGGGCGCAACAACCGGCTGCTGCGCAGCATCCAGGCCAGCGGCATCGCCGTCACCCAGATCGTGCGGTGTCAGGAGCCACGCATCAGCAGCATCGTAGCCGACTACGAAGCCTGCGGCCGGAACGCCGTGGACTATCTCTATTCCAAAGGCTGCCGCCGCATCGCGCTCATCGCCGGTTACTCCCACCAAAGCCCCTTCAAGGGCCGGTACGAGGGCTACTCCAAGGCCATCGCCGCCCACGGACTGGAGGAGATCCTTGCCGAATCCACCCAGCCGGTCAACAGCTTTGAGTATGGCTATGAGTGCGCCAACCAGCTTCTCCGGGACGAGCCGGAGCTGGATGCCATCTTGGCCCCGGTGGACCTGCAGGGGCTGGGCGTTCTGCGTGCCCTGAAAGAACAGGGCATCCGGGTGCCGGAGCAGGTCAAGGTCATCAGCATGACCGGCCACGCCATCGGCGAGATGCTGGAAACCAGCATGACCTCCATGGAGATGCCTGCCTTTGAGATGGGCGAAAAAGCCGCCCAGCTGACCATTATGGAGATCGAAAGCCCCAGTGAGAAAGCTCCCACGCCCCAGTCCATCCAATTCCCTTATACATTGACCCAGCGGGAGACCACCTGAACCGATACAAACAGCGACGCCGTCGGCAAATGCCGACGGCGTCGTTCTGCGTTTTCTGTTATTTGCACCCGACCATGATGTCGATGATCTCGCGGTTCGTTTCCTTCATGCCCTGTTTGCCCAGGCGGCCCACGTTCCGCAGTGAGTTCTCCACGCCCTTGGCGACGATGCCGTCGCCGCCGCGGAACTGCTGGCCCCGGATGTACATATTATAGCCGAGCAGCCCGGCTTCCACTGCCGTGGCAATCTTGGCCGCACAGCTGGCCTTGGCACCATCGCAGATGACGCCCGACACGATGGCCAGCGCATTGACGATGGTGTGGATAACGGCTTCATACCCGCCGCCGCAGAGATAGGCGATGCCCGCACCGGCCCCCGCACCCGCACTGATGGCACCGCAGTAGGCGGACAACCGGCCGATGGGGGTCTTTTCGTGGATGGTGGTCAGGTTGGAAAGGGTGAGCGCCCGGTACAGCTGCTCTTCGCTCGCCTTGAGCTCCCGCGCATAGACGATGACCGGCACCGAGGCGGTGATGCCCTGATTGCCGCTGCCGGAGTTGATGACCACAGGCTGTTCGCAGCCATTCATCCGGGCATCGGAGCCTGCGGCCGCGTAAGCCTTGGCCCGCACCCGCACATCATTGCCCTCCATGTCCAGCAGGACGCTGCCGATGTTGGCCCCGTAATCGCCCCGGAGGCCTTCTTCGGCAATGGCCATGTTGTACCGGATCTGCGGGTCCAGGATCGGCTTCACGTCCTCAATGTCCACCGAATGGACAAAATCCCAGATGTGCTCCATGTCGAGCAGGCTGCGGTCGGTCAGGTTCTCCTCCTCGTCGCCGTGGACGGGCAGGTCCAGCAGGACTTCGCCGTCCTTCTCAATGCGGACGATGTTGGTGTGGCGACCGCGATGCGTACCTGCGCGGTGCGCGCCCCCTTCCAGACCGTGACGATGATATCAAAGGTGACGCCGTTCTCCACATGCTCGACCTTCACATCGGCCTGTTCCAGATAGGCACGGATGGCCTTCGTCTCCTCCGGTGTCACATCGGCGATGACTTCCAGCTTCTGCTCCGGGCGGCCAGCCACGATGCCCGCAGCAGCTGCGGCTTCCAGCCCCTTCATATTATCGGTGTTGGGCACGATGACCGACTTGACATTCTTGATCATGCTTCCGCTGGCCCCGACCCGTACCCGGTCCGGGAGTTCCCCCAGCGTCTGCCGGGCCACTGCGGCGGCATAGGCCACCGCGATCGGCTCGGTGCAGCCCATCGCCGGGATCAGCTCCTCTTTTAAGATCTGAAGGTATGCCTGGTATCTCTGTTCGTTTTTTTCCATCTTCCGTCGTCCCCCTTTTTTCTCCATTGTACCGGAAGCTGCGGCAAAACACAATGCGTACTGCAAAATTTGCCCGGCATTCGGGGCAGACCAGAAGACCGTCCGCGGCCTGACTGTGACCGTGAAGAGCGTTCCCGACGGGGAGCGCCCTGTTGTACATATCGCTGTCGTCTGTGAATCTTGGCAGGGTGCGTCCGGGTGGCGCACCCTGTTTTTTAGTGTGGGTTTAACAAATAATCATTGCGTAGCTTTGACGAGCAAAGACAGCAGTTTTTTAATGACTTTGATAAGAATAGCAGCCATTTCTTACAGATGTCATTTTGAATGTCTTGGTGTGTCTGACGTTATACGCTTATAGGTAAAGGATGAACCTGTCGTTTCATGTAATTTTTTCTTGCACAAGACGATATGGTCTTTTTATATCACCCGCTGTATGATAGAAATATCAAAAGAAAGGACGTCTTTCACTATGAAAAAATTCTTCTCGCTTTTGGCCTCCATTGTTTTCTGTACAGCAATTTTACTAGGGACACCCATTGCTATTCATTCACCGACTGAACTCGAACCTTCCTCATCTGATTTGGCCGATTCATCTGAAAGCAGTTCTAGCAGTGAACCAGAATACCCCACTACACCAGCAGATGCCGCTACACCACAGGACGATATTACTTAACATTTAGAAAATAATGTCCAGATATTTTTGGGCCTCATTACGAATAATCTGCAAGTCATCCTCGTATCTCATAACTTTGCAAATGTAAAAGGCCTCACGATATCGCTCTGCACTCTCTTCTTTTTTGCCAAGGAAGAAATCACACTCAGCTTCGATTTCCAGGCAAGAGTGAAGTACTTGATAATGTCCATATTTAATGCAAGCTTCTTTTCCATTTTTTGCAACTCTTGCGCTTTCTTCATATCTTTCCAACAAGTCCAGAGATCTGGCAAAATTGTAGAGAACCAAAGGAAGCATCCTGTTTGATGTGACCATTTCTTGGAGATGGCGTCTCATATACTGAAGCAACCGATAAAAAATATCGGCTGCTTTTTCATTATCACCAGCCAAGGAATAAGCATTTCCAATTTGATTGACTAGCTTCATTTCGTCCAACGTGTAAAGATAGTCTTCAATTTTACTCAGTCGGAAATTTGGTATAGTCATTTGAATAGCTTGCATAAGCATTTGGATTCGCTCGTCACTTGAATACCTTTTATCCAGCCCACCAAGAAGAACCTTTGATCGGAGAATAAATTGCTGTGTAATTTGATCATCTGGCTTTACAATTTTTTCAAGCTGACTGATTTTATCAAAGCCTTCATTAACGTGTTTCAGCGCATTGCATGCCACGATTTCCTTTTCCAATGCCTCAATTTCCAGTTCCTCTGGTGTTACAAGTGCATAATACCGATCATCTGGCAAGCCAAGGCGTTGTAGAATAGCATTGATCCTTGTACGACTGGGGGTCTGCCTTCCATTTTCAAATCTGGAGAGAGTAACAGGCTCGCAAATGCCTGCACAGACTTGCTCCTGCGTCAAATTCAACTCCTGCCGTCGCTGGCGGATATAATCACCAAGCCTATAGTTCTGCATTCTTCAGTACCTCAAATAATCAACATTATAATTATTATAGTATGCCTTATGTCATCACGCAAGCACTTCTCTCGTTGACTTGTCGTCTTATGAAATTATTTATTACACCAGACGATATGGTCAACCGGTTTTTACTGTGATAAGATGTAGACACCGCAAAACTCATGGCTTAACATAAAAGAAGTAAACCGTTGAGTAGAGCCGAATACCTATTGTCGTCTGAACCAGAAGAAGTTTTGCATCCCTGAGAAATACTTTCTTGACAAATATATCAAGAAGCTCTACATGGAAGCAACTACAAAGTCAGGGAGAGGAGACTTCAAATGAAACAATATCTTGAAAAACGTGGAATCTACATTACTTGGTCTCAGCTGGCTGTGCGAATCATTTTTGACTTGGTGGGCTTTTTGCTTGCCTTGTTGCCTGCCGGCCTAACTCTGTATCTTACAGATGTCTGGATCACCTCAGGCACTCATATGCCAACCTCGTGGATTTTGGGAATCATTGTTTGTGTTTTTTTAATTCATTTTTACCAGTTTTATTTCGTCAACTATAATTCTCAGATGAACGCAGATCGCATGGCGGGTAATTACCGCCAACATCTGGCGCAAAAGATTTTGAGTAGCAGTATCCCTGCCTATGAGAGCCAGAACAAAGCCCGTATTCAAAATATGGCTAACGATGTCAGTGCGATATATACTGTAAGTAGCTATTTGGTCACAGTACCTGCAAACTTAGTTAAAGTAATTATCATCATTGGACTTCTGCTTTTCTATGCCAGCCCATCTGTTGCACTGACAGCAATCATTTTGATTCCGCTCTACATGGTTCCCAGTTTTCTTAACAAAAGCGAACTGGAAAGACTAGTAGCCGAGGAGAGGGAAGCTGGAGATTTATGGTTTCAGGAATTTGATGTAATTCTCAACGGCAAGGTTAGCATTACTCTAAACAAGGTCGAAAATTATATGCAGAACCGCTATAATGAGGCTCTGAAGTCATATCTTGATGCTCGCAATCGTCAACACTTTCTTCTGCTGATCGTGCAAGAATTCCCTCTTTTTGTCACCACATTGGCACCTCTGCTTATTTTAATCATTGGTGGAAACCAAGTGGTGTTGCAAAACATGACCATCGGTCAGCTGTTATTCTCTATTCAGATTATTGCCTACCTGTTCAATCCTCTGTCAGAAATTTCTCAACTTCATGCCCAGATTATCAGCCAGAAGCCATCATTCGATCGTGTGGCAGACTTTCTTGCCATGCCAGATCAGCACAAGAATACAGAAACTGTAGCCCCTCCAAAAATCGAGGCTCATAATATCGACCTGATGCGATCGGAGAGTGAGTCGCTTTTCCATGTGAACGACTTTACTGTCCATGGGAACGGTTTGGTGCTAATCCATGGAGAGAATGGCTGCGGCAAGTCATCTCTGTTCAATATAATCTCTGGTGTGTTTGCCCCGGACGCAAAGCATCTCCGTTTCAACGAAAACGGAAGATTTAACTGCGACAAATCAAAACCAAGTTATCTTTTCTATCCTAACTTCATTTTTCCAGGTACAGTCCGAGAAAACATTGTTTGTGGACGAAAGATTTCCAATACACAGTATCAAGAACTTGAAACTGTTCTTCAGCTGCCTCCCGCTGACAAGCAGGTGACAATCAAGCCTGAGAATCTTTCTCTGGGCGAAAAGCAAAAGATTTATCTAGCACGTACCCTTTTGGGCAACTCTTCTTGCATCTTGCTGGATGAACCCGGAAGCAACCTTGATGAAAAAACTGAACATAGCCTGATCAATTACTTGTTAAAGCTCAAGGAAAAAAAGTTAATTCTCGTTATCAGTCACAATGCCTACTATGATGCCGTAGCAGATAAAACTTACGAGATTCGTAAAGGGATGATGTATCAGGTACAATCACATTAAGCTGTCTACGGATCGTCAAAGGAGTGTGCGTTTGAACAAAAAGAAAAAGTCCACAAACATTTCCCCTTACCCCGATAAAGCCAGCAAAGAAAAACAGAGCGTTCCGACGGGGAGCGCCCTGTTGTACATATCGCTATCGTCTGTGGATCTTGGCAGGGTGCGTCCGGGTGGTGCACCCTGTTTTTTGTTTGCGTTTAATCTTCTAACCCATGGTTCCCGGCCACCGGCCTGTATGATTTGCTACAGGTC
>OIGD01003320.1_pt1 | contig 10992 bp, 11 predicted proteins | sample 1582211 | NCBI WGS metagenome assembly OIGD01 (sample SAMN04414078, study PRJEB24778) | human gut metagenome | material: faecal | host: Homo sapiens
CATGAATAATCCATCATCGATCATAAGAGAAACCTTATAAGCAAACGACCGACTGCGTTCATAAGAGTGCGGTCGGTCATTTTTCGTTGATTAAGACAGAAGAAATCATACGCTCCTTATCGTGCAAAAATCCTTTTTATGCAATCGTTAAAGGCTTGCGACTTTTCAAAGCGAGTGAAGAACAAATCCATACGGCGATGAGCGAAGAAACAACAAAAAGGGTAAATTACCACAAAAACGGCAATTTACCCCTGTTTTGCATAGAAAAAGACACACGCGGCGGAGTTTTATACGCTCCTTTTGCGTGTGTCCCTATGGCGGAGGGAAAGGGATTCGAACCCTTGCGAGATTGCTCTCAAACGGTTTTCAAGATTTCTTGCCTCTCCGGACTTTACCGCAACTTAGCAGACGATAAGTGACGCCAAAACCCCTGTATTGACGGGGATTTTGGCGTTTTTCTGTTCGAACCGCCGCAAAATCTTTTCCCCACAAGCATCCGCTTTCTAATGCGGTTTCTAATGAAATATTAGAAAAAGTATTAGAAGACGCATATTTTTATTCCTATTGGCTACCCGACATTGTAGACATATTGATTGGAAGCACGCAATTTTAAAGCAGGCTTTTTGTCTTACAGGCAAGATAAAGCGGAAGGTTGGTAAATTCGCCGTCTTTGCGGTAACCGCGCCTCGAAAAGCGGATCGCATTTTTCGGATGATGTTCGGCAATGTAGCGTTTGAAGGATGGTGCTGATTTGTCCTCCCCGCCTTTTGCTTCCACAGGCACGATCTCCATTCCGTTTTGCAGAACAAAATCAATTTCCCCCGTTTTATCGGTATAGTATCGCGGTTCTACGGGAAATTGCCCGCGCAGCTGCTGCAAAACATAATTTTCGGTCAGCGGCCCCTTGAACTGGTAATCCGCCTTCAAAAGAATTGCGGCATTATCGATTCCTGCCATGTGCTTGAGTAACCCCGTATCAAAAACAAAGAGCTTGAACTGATCGGGTTTATCGAATGCAGACAGCGGGTGCTCCATTTTGGATACATTACAGACACGGTTCAGCATTCCTGCCGACACGAGCCATTCGATTGCTTCTTCAAAATCCCGTGCTCTGCCGCCTTCACGGACAGCGCCGTACATAAATTTTTCGTTCGGTTTTGCAAGCTGAGAAACGATGCTGCGGAAAACCATCAGGATCCGACCGCTGTTGACCTTGCCGTTATGCTTTGAAAAGTCGTTTTCGTAGATTTCGATCAGCTCACGCTGAATTGAGGAGATCCTTTCCGGATCTTTATATTTGATCCATGATGCCACGCATTCGGGCATTCCGCCGATAATCAGGTAGTAATTATATGCCTCGGTCAGGCGGTTGTGAAAGATTTCCTCAATGATCTGCCCTTTCTCAATGCTGTCATAGTATGAAAAAAGAACGGGATCGGTCGCATCAAGAAATTCGTCAAAAGTCAGTGGGGCAATATCAAGCAGGTTTACCATGCCGACCGGGTAGGATTTGGGCTGGGCAAGCAGTGTGCCGAGCAGGCTTCCCGCGGCAATCACATGGTATTCATTGGCTTTTTCTCTGAAATACTTCAGCGTATTCAGGGCTTCCGGACACTCCTGTATTTCATCAAAAATTATCAGCGTTTTACCCGGTTGAATTTTGCTTCCGGCGATCATGGAGAGAAGCTCGACAATCCGTGCCGGATTTTTGTTAACTTCAAAGATTGATTTCAGCTCATCTTCTTCGTCGAAGTTGAAATATACACAGTTTTCATAATACACCCGACCAAATTTCTTCATCAGCCAGGTTTTTCCGACCTGTCTGGCACCGCGCAATACCATCGGTTTGCGTTCCGGGTCATCACGCCATTTTTTCAGATCTTCAATCGCTTTTCGCTTCATACGATCCCTCCTTTTTCCGTCTGATATAGTATAACACATTTTTCTGCGTTTTACAAGAGCAATTCAGCACATTTTTCCTGAAAATTTGCGATCAAAAAACACATTTTTCGGAAACCAATAGAACAATAGCGGTATGAAAGTGAATGTTTCGGTTGATTTTGGGGCAATCCATAAATCTGCCGCAAATTTGCCCCGACACATCTTTTTTCTTTGGCTTTTCGCTGGACTTCTCCGACCTTCTGTGGTATGGTATTGTACTTACAGGTACAGAAGGGGGCAAGAGCATGAAAATGCAACGATACACTGTTCAATATACGCCGCATTTTAAAAGAGCGATGCTTTGCCGGATTGCCGGAGGGTGTCGCTCTTTCGTTCCCTTGAGATATTCATAAAAACGCCGGAAGAGGCTATAATAAGGCAAAATGGAGCGTTGAAAAAATGACGACAAATGAATTGATGACAGCGTGGCTGGACCGATGCGAACGGGAAAGGGTCAAGCCGCGGACATACAGCCGGTATAAGGGATTGATCATTCAGCACATCCTGCCCGAACTTGGCGACACGCAGATTGACGATCTCGGCAGGCGGCAGATTTCCGAATTTCTGACCGCACATCAGACGGACGGGAACCTGCGCGGCGAGGCACTTTCGGCGACCAGTACCAATCTGATGCTGACCGTTCTGAACGCCGCATTCACCTATGCGTGCGATATGGAATTACTCCCGGCAAATCCCTGTGACCGTATCCGGCGTGTACCCGGTCCGCCGTCGCGGGTGGAAGCGTTTACACGAGAGGAACAGCGGCGATTGGAAGAAGCCATTGCGGCATGGGAAGACAGGCGGTTGTTCGGCATCCTGCTCTGCCTTTATACCGGATTGCGAATCGGGGAATTGCTTGGATTGGAGTGGCAGGATGTTGACATGGAAAAAGGCATTCTGCACATCCAAAAGACGGTCTACCGCGAAAAGAACGCTGAGGGCGAGTGGCAGTTATTTGTGGATCGACCGAAAGCAGCCGCATCCGAGCGCATGGTTCCTTTGCCGGGCTATCTTGCAGAGGATTTACGGATCTATAGGATAGGCGCGCGGAGCGAGTTTGTGATAGAAAACAAAAAAGCCGAGCGAATGTCGATCCGCTCGTATCAATATCTGTTTGAACGCCTGACCGAAAAGGCGGGAGTGCGGAAACTGAACTTTCACGCACTTCGACACACATTCGCAACCCGTGCACTGGAATGCGGAATGGATATCAAAACCCTTTCGGAACTGATGGGGCATAAAAACGCAACCATCACTCTCAACCGTTATGCGCACAGCATGATGGACACAAAAATCGCCGCCATGAACAAATTGGAAAAGCTTTTTTGAGAACAAAACTGCATCGAATATAACATTCGGTACATAATAACATACTTATATACTTCATTATAGCACATTGCAAGGCTTTTTTCAACCCGAAAAAAGCACTTTCGGGGCGCATTCTGCCAAGTTTTGGTTCAAAATGCGCCCTTTCTTTTTGCGTTTCTGCATCGAATGTTATATTCGGTGCAGAAAGGAGCGTCGGATGGAGAAAAAACAGGTCAAATCCCGGGAGCGGGTCGCCGCACACGGTGAGGTCTTTACCGCCGAGCGGGAGGTCAAAGCGATGTGCGATCTTGTCAAACCCGAAACCGAACGTATTGATTCCCGCTTTTTGGAGCCTGCTTGCGGGGACGGCAACTTTCTTGCCGAGATTCTTACCCGTAAGTTTGCCTGTGAGCAAATAAGAAAGTATTATCCAATCCGTTTGACAAGGTGGATCGTCCCAAGCCGAAAAAATACAGTGCCTGCTATTACACCCCGGAGCAGGTGCAACTGCTGATGAAAGCCGCCAAAGGCGAGCGTCTCTTCCTCCCGGTCATCCTTGCCGCTTATTACGGTCTGCGGCGAAGCGAGGTTGTGGGGCTGAGGTGGAGCAACATTGATTTTGAAAATAAGCGGATTTATATCCGCAACAAGGCAAGTGAAGTCAAGGAAAACGGAAAATTGCAGACCGTTATCACCGATGAAATGAAAACCAAATCCTCCAAGCGTGCGCTTCCGCTCCTGCCGGAGGTGGAAAACATCCTGCGGGAACACCGGGAACTGCAGGATACTTACCGCCGCCTTTACCGTCGGGATTACGCAAAGGAATACCTCGACATGGTCTGCGTCGATCCGCTCGGCAATCTCATCCGTCCCAACTATATCAGCGAACGCTTCCCGAAAATGCTGAAGAAGAACGGATTGCCGCGCATCCGCTTCCACGACCTGCGCCATTCCTGCGCCTCCATGCTGATTGCGCACAAGGCAGGCATGAAACAGGTACAGATGTGGATGGGGCATAGCAGCATCACAACTACAATGGACACCTATGGGCACCTGGATGACTCCGCCAAAGTTGAACTTGGAGAAACCATGGCATCGTTACTCGGAAAGAACAAAACGGAGGAAAAGGAAAATGGATCACGAGATCATCACCAAGGAACAACTTTATAAACTGCTCCATATCTCCAAGCGCAAGGCAAAGTGGATGTTGGATGAGGGCATCATTCCATGTCAGAACCGCGGTACGAAAACGCATACTTATCTCATCCGGATGGAGGATGTGCGCATTTATCTTGCGCGTCCCGACGCGGAGCGGCAACGCGAACTTCCGACCGGACAGTTCAACGCACACCCGATCAAGAGCCATAGAAAATGTGAAAACCTCCCGCAGAGAGAACTGCGGGAGGAAGAAACAGATGATTATATGCTGTGTTTGGAAGAAGAATGGGCGGTCCTGCCGGATGATCTCAACGTCGCACAGGTGGTCAGCCTGACGGGAATCTGCGAGAAAAGGATTCTGCGTTGGCTGCAAACAGGAGAACTCTTTGCCGTCAGATTTGGCGGAAGGTACCATATCCCGAAAGAGGTCGTGGTCGAATGGTATGCGAAGACAAGGTATACTTTGTGAAATGACCGACCCGTTCGAATCCCACAATAAAGAAGCCAAGCCATACACGAGGTATGATTCGGCTTCTTTGGCGGAGGGAAAGGGATTCGAACCCTTGTGAGATTGCTCTCAAACGGTTTTCAAGACCGCCTCGTTATGACCACTTCGATATCCCTCCGTATAAACGGAACTATGAAATTGTATTAGAAAAAACATTAGAAGAAAAAACTTTGCTGTCCGAAAAGTGCACGTATTTCCCGCAAACACGGGTTTTTCGCCGGTTGCTTCCGCTATGGCAAGGAGGTTTCAAGACCGCCTCGTTATGACCGCTTCGATATCCCTCCGTATGGGTGCTGCGGAAAGGGGCTCCCCGTTTCACACGCTCTATTTTATCATATTTTTGCAGGTTTGTCAATCCTTTTTGGAGGGATTTTTTAGGCTTGCGGTCCGATTTTTGATGCTTTTGCCGGCGTGCGTGCCGGATGGGGGCAGGCTTGCGCAGGGGAGGTGTTGCGGTTTGGCACTTTTGGTGTCGAATCATGTCGGATATTGTCAAAGATGCTCGGTTGGTAGCTGGATGTGCTTGATCATATTATACAAATTCGATCTGGCAATTTTGTCTGATTTAAATGAATTATAAAAAACTATGAATCCGGTATTGAATTTTGTCGAAGGGTGTGCTATAATGGTATAAAATGTAAATGCAGAATGGATGGAGGATGATTTTTATGGATGCGGCGTGCGACGGGCGATTCTTTTATGTGACGCCGAAGCTGATCGTGGTGCTCGATCTTGATGACCCGCTCAGCGTTTCGACCGATTATTCTGATCCGGAGGGTCTGGAAGGGGAATGGGTCTGATTTTGGGACCCGGAAATCTGTTGAGGGGGCATATGAAATATGAGATTGGTAAAATCACTTAAATTCTGGTGCAGGATTGTTTCGCTGCTATGCATTTGTTGCCTGTTGTTGTCTTTACCGCTGGTCCCCGTGTCCGGCGATGATGGAACAGAGCCTGTTGTGACCATTGCTTTCCATAATCTCGCGTTTGCCAATCAGGTCTACATCCTGTATGCAGTCGATGTCGCGAATGCCGGAACGGAGGACGTGAAGCCGTTCATGCAGTTCTGGAAGGCAGAACCGGACCTGTCATCAAATCCTGCGCCGGACATCCGGGTGGAGTATTTGGATTACCGCTCGCTGAAAAATGTGGGGGACGGAAAGAAATACTACGTCTTTGTTTATACAGACCTGACCGCGCGGCAGATGGCAGATGTGATTTATGCTCGCGCAGGCGTGACGGTTGGGGACAAGACCTACTATAGCGAACTTGACGATTACAGCATCTGTGAATACGCCGCCCGTCAGCTTGGAGTTATTCCCGGGTATTCGGCGAGCAGCAATGAGCAGTTAAAAGACATGTTAGTCTCCATGCTCGACTACGGCACAAAAGCGCAGCTTTATTTTGACTATCGCACCGACTGCCTGGCGAATGAATTTTACCTGACCTTCGGGGGAGAGAGTTTGGTTCCGACCAATGGTATCGAGTATAAACTGCAGGATGACGGCATGGTCGTAACCGGTTATGCCGGAACCGAAACGAATATTGTGATTGCTTCAACCGTTGATGGAAAAACGGTCAAGGGGATTCAGGCAAGCGCTTTTTCCGGCTCGAATATTCAATCTGTCTATATTCCCGGGACGGTCGAAGAAATTGAAAATTTCGCTTTCCTGAATTGCACGTTTCTGGAGACAGTAGAAATGAGGGAAGGTGTAAAAAGCATTGGAGAAAAAGCCTTTGAGGGGTGCAGTCACTTAAAGAAGGTCATTCTTCCGGTATCGATTGAAGTTCTTGGGATTTCTCTGTTCCCGGATAATGATGGTATGCAGATTCGGTATAACGGTACGGGCGACCAGCTTGATGCATTGTTGGAACGGTCTCTTAATTGGAATACGGTTGGGAAGAAATTTATTTGGCTTTCGGATGGAACAATTCGTGAAGAACAACCGCCTTATTGATCTTAATTTTTCTTCTACGTCTAAAGACGAAAACAAAAAGCCCCGCGAGAATCCTCGCGGGGCAAATTTGTGGCGGAGAGAGAGGGATTCGAACCCTCGGTCGGTTATTAGCCGAACACACGATTTCCAGTCGTGCGCCTTAGACCAGCTCAGCCATCTCTCCATGCCGACTTCTTTATTATACTCCTTTTTCCCGCTTTTGTCAACCCCTTTTCGCAATTTTTTGTGTCGCTTGCGATTTTTTTGCGTCTTTCTCTTCCTTTTTTTCAAAAACCCCTTGACAAATCCGCTTTTTGGTGTATAATATGAGAATGGTTCTCATATTTGGAGACGGAATTTCAAACCGGGAAAAGGGGGTGCGGATATGGATCGCAAAAGCTACCAGACGGCGGGGCTCCGGCGTTTGGTTTCCTATCTGTCTGCGCACCCGGATTGCCAGTTTACCGTGGACGAGCTTTGCCGGGCGGTTAACGGAGATGCGTCTGTCGGGAAGAGCAGTCTTTACCGCCAGCTTTCCGCGCTCTGCGAGGCAGAGACGGTCCGCAAATTCCGCAACGATGAGCGCGGCTGCTCGGTCTACCAATACATCGGCGGCGCCTGCTCCTGCCGGGATTGCTTTCATGCGAAGTGCCTGCGCTGCGGTAAGCTGGAGCATCTCGACTGCGGCGACTCGGTGGTTTTTGCGCGCCATCTGATGGCAGAGCACGGCTTTGCAATTGACTGCGGGCAGTCGGTTCTTTACGGAATCTGCCGCGACTGCATGAAAAAACTGGAGGGAAAACGACTTGGTTGATGTAATTCTGGACACCCTGTTGGACACGGTCAAACTGTTGCCGTTCCTCTTTCTGACCTATCTTCTCATGGAGTTCCTGGAGCACCATTCCGGCGACCGGCTCGGGCGCTGGCTCGGGAAATCCGGGCGGGTGGGACCGCTCATCGGCGGCGTGCTCGGTGTGGTTCCGCAATGCGGGTTTTCCGCTGCCGCTGCCGGGCTGTACGCGGGGCGGGTGATTTCGGTCGGAACGCTTCTGTCGGTCTGGCTGGCAACCTCGGACGAAATGCTGCCGATTCTCATTTCGCGCGGCGCGCCGGTCGGGTTTGTGTTCCGGTTCCTCGGGGTCAAGCTGCTGTTCGGTATCGCATCCGGATTTGCGGTTGACGGCATTTGCCGGCTGTTTCACAGACCTGCCGAGCCGACACACATTGAGGACATCTGCGAGCGGGAGCACTGCCATTGCGAGGATCATTTTGCACTGTCGGCGCTCAGGCATACGCTGAAAATCACGCTGTTTCTGCTGGTTATCAGTTTTGCGCTGAACACGCTGATTCATTTTGTCGGTCGGGATGCGATTGCGGGATTGGTGCTGGACCGACCGGTGCTGGGAAATCTGCTCTCCGGCGCGGTCGGTTTGATTCCGAACTGCGCGTCTTCGGTGGTCCTGACGGAGCTGTACCTGTCCGGCGTTCTCAGCGTCGGCTCGCTGCTGACGGGGCTGCTGGTCAACGCAGGCGTTGGCGTGCTGGTCCTGTTCCGCAACAATCGCCCGGTGCGCGATTCGGTCCGTGTGGTTGCCATGCTGTTCTGCATCGGGCTGCTTTGCGGAATCCTCACCGACCTGACGCCGCTTGGCTCCTGGGTCGGTATATCCGGATAAAAATAAAATTTATTTAGAAGAAGGAATGATTATGATGACAAAGATTGACATTTTCTCAGGATTTCTCGGGGCAGGGAAGACCACGCTGATCAAGAAGCTGATCAAGGAAGCCTATAGCGGCGAGAAGCTGGTGCTGATTGAGAACGAATTCGGTCAAATCGGCATTGACGGCGGGTTCATGCAGGACGCAGGGATTGAGGTCCGCGAGATGAACAGCGGCTGCATCTGCTGCTCGCTGGTCGGCGATTTCGGCAAGGCGCTGGAAAAGGTGCTGACCGAATACAAGCCCGACCGCATTCTGATTGAGCCTTCGGGTGTCGGCAAACTCTCCGACATCATTCGCGCGGTGCAGAATGTGGCACCGCAGGGAGCGGTTCTGAACGGCTTTACAACGGTTGTGGACGTCAACAAATGCAGGATGTATATGAAGAATTTCGGCGAATTCTTCAATGACCAGATCGAGAACGCCGGTTGTATCGTGCTGTCGCACACAGAGGGCGCGTCCGAGCAGAAAATCAACGAAGCGGTCGCCATGCTGAAGGAGCACAACGCTACGGCGGTCATCGTGACCACGCCTTGGAGCCAGCTGGACGGAAAGCAGCTGCTTTCGGCGATGGAGCGCCGCGACACCATCGAGGAGGAGCTGGCACGCCTTGCCGCAACGGCAGGGGAGGAGCATCATCACCATCATCACCACCATCACGATGATGATGACGAATGCGACGATCCGGAGTGCTCCTGCCACCATCATGACGATGATGAGGAGGACGAAGACGAACACGAGCATCACCACCATCACCATCACGACGGTGATGACGATGATGACGAATGCGACGATCCGGAGTGCTCCTGCCACCATCATGACGATGACGACGAGGACGAAGACGAACACGAGCATCACCATCATCACCACCATCACGACGGTGATGACGATGACGAATGCGACGATCCGGAGTGCTCCTGCCACCATCATCACGATCACGACGCAGACGAAGTGTTCGTCAGCTGGGGTGTGGAGACGGCAAAGAAGTTCGGCGAGGACGAGCTGCACGGCATTCTGGAATCCCTTATGGAGGAGGGCAAATACGGCATCGTTCTGCGCGCCAAGGGCATTGTGGAAGGCACCGACGGCAGATGGATTCACTTCGACTATGTGCCGGGTGAGCCGGATGTGCGCCACGGAACGGCTGGCGTAACCGGCAGACTGTGCGTCATCGGCTCGCACCTGAACAAAGCGGCGCTTGCCGGGCTGTTCGGCGTGGAGTGGAAGAAGAAATAACGGGGGATAAGACAATGGCAGCAATGTTACCGGTCTATCTGTTCACGGGCTTTCTGGAGGGTGGCAAAACGCACGTCATTCAGGAATCGATGGAGGACAAACGGTTCAATTCGGGGGAAAAGACCCTGATTCTGCAATGCGAGGAAGGCATTGACGAGTTCGAGCCGGAAAAATTCTACGGGCAGAACGTCTATCTGGAAAAAATCGAGGACGAAAGCGAGATCAACAAGGCGAATCTGACCGCAATCGGCAGAAAGCACAAGCTGGACCGCATCATCATCGAGTACAACGGGATGTGGATGCTGCAGCAGCTGTACGAAAACCTGCCGGACAATTGGGGCATCTATCAGGAAATGATGTTTGCCGACGCGAACACCTTTATCAGTTACAGCCAGAACATGCGCCAGCTGATGGTGGATAAGCTGACCAACGCCGAAATGGTGGTCCTGAGCCGCACGCCTGCGGACATTGACAAGGAGCTGGTCCACAAAATCGTGCGCGCGGCATCCCGCCGGGCTGCAATCACATACGATTATCCGGACGGGCATGTGGAGTACGACGACATCGCCGACCCGCTGCCGTTTGACCTGAATGCCCCGGTGATTGCGATTGAAGACAACGACTACGCGGTGTTCTATCGTGACCTTTCCGAGGAGATGGACAAATACAACGGCAAGACCGTGAAGTTCAAGGGGCTTGTGGCGCGCGACCCGAAAATGCCGGCGAACATGGCACTTGCCGGGCGACACGTGATGACCTGCTGCGAGGCAGACATTGCGTATAACCCGCTGGTTTGCATCTTCGACCAGCCCACCACGCTCAAAACCCGCGATTGGGCAACGCTGACCGGAAAGATTAAGGTGGAAAAGAACAAATTCTACCGCACCGCCGGTCCGGTGCTCTACGTCACCGCCACCGATTTCGCCACCCCGCCCGTGCAGGAAGTGGCAACCTTCTATTGAGCGGGAAGGAAAGTGAAAACCGCCTTGCCCGGAGATGGCTCCGGGCAAGGCGGTTTTTTGTTGTGGGAATGTGCGGGACGGTTGGCAGAATTTTGACTGCTATTTACATCATGCTACTTACTGACCGCCCGCCCTCATCCGGCGCTAACGCGCCACCTTCCCCCTCGAAGGGGAAGGCTTTTTGCAAGACTTCAATCGTTTCGTTTTCTACGGATGCAAATCT
>OIGD01003329.1_pt1 | contig 10963 bp, 7 predicted proteins | sample 1582211 | NCBI WGS metagenome assembly OIGD01 (sample SAMN04414078, study PRJEB24778) | human gut metagenome | material: faecal | host: Homo sapiens
CCTGAACCTGTTCGTCAACCTGTCCGATGAGGCAGCCGGCGCTGAGATTATGGTGGAGAAGACCAACGACGACAAGGAAAAGGCTCTGGAAATGACCATTGAAGAGCTGGATCTGAGCGTGCGTTCCTTCAACTGCCTGAAGCGCGCAGGCATCAACACGGTGGAAGATCTGGTCAGCAAGAGCGAGGACGAGATGATGAAGGTCCGCAACCTCGGTCGCAAGAGCCTGGAAGAAGTCATGGCAAAGCTGGACTCCCTGGGCTTCAAGCTGAACTCGGAAGACGAATAACTAAAATAATTAAGGAGTGAAACGGGATGCCCGGTACCAGAAAGCTCGGTAGAACCAGCGACAGCCGCAACGCTATGATGCGCGCTATGGTTACCTACCTGTTAGAGAATGGCAAGATTGAGACCACTGTCACTCGCGCTAAGGACGTTCGTTCCATGGCCGAGAAGATGATCAGCCTTGGCAAGGCAAGCGACCTGCACACCAAGCGTCAGGTGTATGCCTACATCACCAAGGAAGATGTTGCAAAGAAGCTGTTTGATGAGATCAGCCCCAAGTACGCTGACCGCAACGGCGGCTACACCCGCATCATCAAGATCGGCGCTCGCCGCGGCGACGCTGCTGAGATGGCAGTTCTGGAGCTCGTCTGATCGACTCTGACTGTAGAAACAGTGTAACGAAACGCTCTTTCCCTTCGGGGAGAGGGCGTTTTTTGTTGCCCGGAGGCGCGATTCGTGCTATACTGAATACTGTATACGCAGCCGGGAGTTTTCCACAGAGAGGAGGGACTGCGGTTGAAACGACGACATTTCCTGTCGCTTGCGGCCTGCTGCCTGCTGGGGCTGCTGCCATTCTGGACGCCGGTGCTGGTGCTGGCGTGTATCTTCATCTTCTATTCGACGATTCTGCGGATTACGCCGAACCTGTCCCGCACACGGGTGACATACTTCACGCTGCCGCTGGGGATGCTGCTGATGGAAGTGCCGTTGTGGATTTGCTTCGGTACGCTGTGCATGACGGGCATGGTGCTGGTGCGCCTGCACATCAGCACCGAGGAGCGGGAGAAGCCGGCGGTGCACCTGCTCTGGTGGACTTGACGGAGACAGGGAGGCGAAGGCATGTTCAAAATCCTCATCGTCGAGGATGACACGGAGCTGTGCCGGCTGTTTTCGCATGTGCTGGAGAAAAACGGCTATCACACGCGCATGGTGTCAAACGGGCAGGAAGCGCTGGATGCGCTGGCGGAAGAGTATGTCGACCTCATTATTTCGGACATCATGATGCCTGTGATGGACGGCTACGAGCTGGTGCGCTCGCTGCGCAAAAAGAGCGTTATGACGCCCGTGCTGATGATTACGGCGCGCGACGCTTTCGACGACATGCGTCTCGGCTTCCTCTCCGGCACGGATGACTACATGGTTAAGCCGATTAACGTGAGCGAGATGGTGCTGCGCGTCGGTGCGCTGCTGCGCCGGGTGCAGATGATGAACGAGCACCGGCAGGTCATCGGCGAAACGGTGATGGAGTGCGACTCGCTGACCGTGACGCGCGGCGAAACCAGCATGATTCTGCCGCAGAAGGAGTTCATGCTGCTCTACAAGATGGCGGCATATCCGGGCAAAATCTTCACGCGCCAGCAGCTGATGGACGACATTTGGGGCTACGATTCCGATTCGGACAGCCACACGGTGGATGTGCACATCGGCCGCCTGCGTGAGCGCTTCCGTGATAATCCGGATTTTCATATTGTAACCATGCGCGGTGTGGGCTATAAGGTGGTTAAGGCATGAAGCGGCAGGAGAAGGGACGCGGCAAGCTGGATATTCGCGTGCTGTTTACCTTGGCGGCGATTGCAGAGATTCTCGGTACGCTGCTGATTGCAACGCTGCTCACGGCGCTGCTGGAAAACTTGCTGCACGAAGCGATTGAAGTACATCCACTGGTATGGCTGCTTCTTTTCGGCACTACGATTGGGTTGACGGCGGCGACGGTGGTGAACGTGCTGCTGCTGCGTCCGGTTGTACGACTGAGCCGCGCCATGAAGCAGGTTGCCAGCGGGAATTTCGCCGTCCGCCTGACGACGAACAGCGTCATCAACGAAATTGCGGACAGCTATGACAGCTTCAACCGGATGGTGGAGGCGCTGGGCGAAACGGAGACGCTGCAAACCGACTTTGTGTCGAACGTATCGCATGAAATCAAAACCCCTGTGAGCGCTATCGAGGGCTACACGACGCTGCTGCAAAGCACGGATGTTTCGCCGGAGCAGGCGGGGTATATCGAGCGGATTCTGCTCAACACGCGGCGTCTGTCCACACTGGTGGGCAACATTCTGCTGCTCAGCAAGGTCAGCAATCACACGATGCCGATGAAGCAGACATGCTATCGGTTGGACGAGCAGATTCGTCAGGCAATTGTGCTGCTGGAAGCACAGTGGTCGCCTAAACAGCTTGACTTTGATGCCGATTTGGCGGAAGTGACGTGGCGCGGCCCGGAAACACTGATGCTGCACGTCTGGACGAACCTGCTCAGCAATGCCGTTAAGTTTAGCCCGCAGCGCGGATTGATTGCTGTTGCGTTAAAACAAACCGACGGTCGGTTTGAAATCGCCATTACCGACCAAGGGCCGGGAATCCCGCCGGAGGAACAGGAACGCATTTACCGCCGCTTCTATCAGGTGGACAGCTCGCATCAGCAGGAGGGCAACGGGCTGGGGCTGGCACTGTGCAAGCAGATTCTGGACGACTGTGGCGGCACAATTCGCGTGAAGAATCAATCTCCCTGCGGCTGCCGGTTTATCGTCACCCTGCCGGAGAAAATGACAGGCGAAGAAGCAAAACAGGAGGAAGCTCATGGCACAGGAAAATAACACCGCGCGCGAGCAGACAGCGCTGGAGAAGCTGAGTCAGGATGCGCTCAATCAGGCGCGTCGGGAGCGCAAGATGATTCAAGACACCTGTATTGCGGAACTGGCGCAGTGCGATACAGAAATCCCCGAGGCGTTGGAAAAGCAGGTGCAGGCGGAGATTGCAAGTCTCCAGCAGGCGAAAGAGAACCTGTCGTCGGCACACAAAATCGCATCCTCCACCGTAGATGAGCTGTCCGCGCGTGCCGCGGATGTGGCGAAGTCCCTCAACCGCAAGTGGTACCGCATCAATCCGCCGTCGAACACGGCCATCGATGTGCAGGAAGAGGAAAAATCCTTCTTCGCGCGCGGTATGAACGGCTACAAAATCGCACTGATTGTCTTTATCGGCAGCTTTGCGGGCGTGATGCTGGAGCTGCTGTGGTGCTTTGCGCGCCACGGCTATCTGGAAAGCCGGTCGGGGCTTGTCTGGGGACCGTTCAACATGCTCTACGGCGTGGGCGCGGCGTCGCTGTCCATCATCCTCTACCGTTTCCGCAACCGCGGCAAGTGGCTGAGCTTCTTGGGCGGATTCGTTGTCGGCAGCGTCGTCGAATACGTCTGCTCGTGGCTGCAGGAGGTGCTTTTCGGTTCGCGCTCGTGGGATTACAGCCGCGTGCCGTTCAACATCAACGGGCGAATCTGCCTGCTGTATTCGCTGTTCTGGGGTGCGCTGGGTATCTTCTGGATTAAGGACATCTATCCGTTCATGGCAAAGTGGATTTTGAAACTGCCGAACCGCGCAGGAAAAATCCTCACATGGGCGCTGTCGATTTTTCTGGCGGTCAACTGCCTTGTATCCGCGGCGGCGGTATACCGCTGGTCGGAACGCCTGCACGATGAACCGCCGAAAACGTGGATTGGCAGCGTGATGGACACGCGATTCCCGAACGAGCGAATGGAGCGCATCTACGCCAACATGAATTTCGGTGACAGCGAGTGATCCACGGAGGAAACCAAACATGAACATCGACAAGAAAACCTGCATCAATATAGGAATCGTAGCATTTCTGCTGTATCTGGCGATTCACTACTGGGACGGTCTGGTCGGCCTGTTCAACCTCTTTCTGGCGGCGGCGGGAACGCTGATTAACGGCGCGATAATTGCTTATGTACTCAATATCCTCATGCGCTTCTACGAGCGGCATATGGCGCCAAACACAAAGAAAAAGGTGTGGAATGCCATGCGCCGCCCGGTCTGCATGGCGCTGGCCTTCCTGACGCTGGTTGCGGTTATCGTTGCGCTGATTCAGATTATCCTGCCACAGCTGATTTCCTGCGTTCAGGTGCTGCTGTCATCGTTTCCGGGCGTTCTGCGCCAGATGTACGATAAGCTGATGGAAAATCCGACGATTGCAGCGCTGATGGCGGACTATAACCTCGTTCTGCCTGCAACGGAACAGGAATGGCGCGAGATTATCGAGCGCGCGGCGAATCTGCTCTTCAACGGCGCGGGCAATGTCGTCAACACGGCGGTCAGCTTCACCACCTCGCTTGTCGGCTCGATTCTCTCCCTCCTAATGTCGCTGATTTTCACCTTCAACATTCTCATCGGCAAAGAGACACTCCAGCGCCAGAGCCGCAATTTGCTGCACCGCGTTTTGGGTGATACGCGGATGGCGCGTGCGATGCACATCATCTCAACGCTGGACGATTGCTTTCATAATTATATCGTCGGTCAGTGCACCGAAGCGGTGATTCTTGGCACACTCTGTACCATCGGCATGACGCTTTTGCGGCTGGATTACGCGCTGATGCTGGGTACGTTCGTCGGCATGATGGCGCTGATTCCGATTATCGGCCCATACATTGGCGCGGCGGTTGGCTGCATCATGCTCTTCTCGATTTCGCCTGCAAAATCACTGGAATTCCTGATTTACCTCTTCCTGCTCCAGCAGGTTGAGGGCAACCTGATTTACCCCCACACGGTCGGCAGCAAATTGAAGCTGCCGGGCTTGTGGGTGCTGGCGGCAGTGCTGATTGGCGGCGGCATGATGGGTATCTCCGGCATGGTGCTGTTCGTCCCGCTGACGGCGGCGCTGTATCGGCTGGTGGGCGAATGGGTACGCCGTGACCCACGGCTGGTCAAATCGGCGGAGAAAAAAGCATAAACCTGCGGCGTGCTTCCGTATCCATAGCGGAGCGCGCCGTTTTTTTGCGCACCAACACAAAACGTCCGGCATAGCTTGAAAGTGCCCCGGAAAGCTGATTGACAGCGCCGGGAAAGGAGGAATTTCGCGATGCCGACAACGTTCACGAATCAGGCAACGCTTTCTTATAACAACCAGTCGATTCCCTCCAATGTGGTGACGGGCGTGCTGACCGAGGTGCTGTCCGTGAGCAAGACCGCGATTCCGGCAGCCTACCAAAACGGCGATACGATTACCTACGCCGTGCAGCTTGTCAATTCCGGTACGGCGGCGCTGACGGGTTTGACGCTGACGGATAACCTGGGCGCGTATACCCCTGCGGCGGGTACTGCAGCGGTCGTTCCGATGACGTATCAGAGCGATACGCTACGTTACTACCGCAACGGCATCTTGCAGGCGACGCCGACCATCGCGGCAACCAGTCCGCTGACGGTGACAGGACTGTCGATTCCCGCGGGCGGCAACACCACACTGATGTACGTCGTCAAGACGAACCAGTTCACGCCCTACGGCGCTGAGGAAAGCGTGACGAACACCGCAACCGTGACAGGCGGCGGGCTCGCTGCGCCCCTGACGGCGGAAGCAACCGTGAATGCCGACCCCACGCCGGATTTGAGCGTTATCAAATCCATGTGTCCGACGACGGTGACGGAGGCGGGTGCGCTGACGTACACCTTCACGCTGCAAAACCGTGGCGCAACGGCAACGACGGCGACGGACAACGTGTCACTGACGGATACGTTCACGCCTCCGCTGACAATCACGAGCGTGACGCTGAACGGCACGGCGCTGACTGCCGGCACGGATTACACCTACGACGGCGCGACCTTCCGCACGCTGACACCGCTGCTGATTCCCGCCGCCACCTACACCCGCAATTCGACGACGGGCGAAGTGACAATTACGCCCGGCACGGCAACGCTTGTCGTCACGGGTACGGTTTGACCATTGCTTGCCCGGTCTGCTCGCGCGGATCGGGCATTTTTCCACGCTTGACAGGAAACGGGAAAACAGCGTATAATCAAAGCAGCGTAACCGAAAAAAGGAGTCGCAACTATGAAGAAAAAGTGTCTGCTGGTATGTTTGCTCTGCTGTTTGCTGTTTGGTCTTGCGCTGGCAGAAGAACCGATGACGGAGACGGTGCTGTTTGAGGGCAGCCAGCCCGCGTCTGGCGGCTGGAATCTTGCGCTGACCATTGACACAACGAACGTTAACGGCACATTTGACCCGTCGCTGATTTCCGAAAACGGGTATTTTGTCGTGACGTATGACGGGGTGCAAAATGGCGTCTATCTGGCGCTGTCCGACTGGGAAGGCGGCGTGTGGGCGCAAATCAACGTGCCGTCCACCTGCACGCAGACGGATGGACTCTACACGGCGGTCTTTTCGTTTGAGCAGTGCCGGATGGCGTATGGCAGCATGGATTTCGCAGCGGCAGACCAAATCTGCGTCGGCACGTCCGTATCCACCAAGACGATGGTGATTCACAAGGTTGCATGGTGCGGGGCGGCGCAGACGGATTCGCTGGGCGCGGATGAGGTGCTGTTCAGCGGTGCGGCGATGTCCACCGCACAGAATGAGTGCCTTGTCTTCCGATTCACGCAGCACGTCGGCGGCACATTCGATGCGTCGCAGATGCGCACGGACAGCCGGCTTTACGTCGAGTACAGCGGCGCGAAATACGGTGTGTATCTGGCACTTTCCAGCCATTCCGGCGCGACACAGTGGGCGAAGGTGAATGCCTCGGAGACGGTGGAGGTGTCCGAAGGGCGCTATGGGGCGTATTTCGATGAAAGCGCGATGGCAATGGCGTTCGGGTCGAATTTTGCCCGGCTGGATCAAATTAGCGTGTATTCGTCGGGCAAACAGCCCGTGACGCTGCATAAGCTGGCGTATTTTGCGGGAACGGGCGAAATTGTGGATTCATCGGACGGCCGCTGGGATCGCCCGGATACCGGCATTGCCTTCATTGGCGACAGCATCTGCCAGAACGCGAAGCTGCTTTACGGTGATTGGAACACGATTCTCGGCCGCAGCGATTGCGCGAATTACGGCATCGGCGGGCAGACGACGCTGGAGTGCCGCGCGCGTATTGTGGAGCTGGCGGCGCGCAATTATCGGCAGATTGTGTTCATCTGCGGCATTAACGACATCGGCCATGGCTATACAAAGGAAGAAATCGTGCAGAATTACGCCGCCATGATTGAGACGGTGCAGGCAAGCAACCCGGACTGCCAGTTTGTGATTCTCAGCACTTTGCCCACGACGAGTGCGTTTTACAGCGGTCAGCAGGGGAAAATTACACTGCTGAATCTGGCGTTCAAGCGGTTCGCAAATAAGACACCAAACGTGACGTTTGTGGATGCGTACAGCGCGTTCTGTCCCAAAGCGGGCGAATACGCCTACCCCGAACTGCTCAGTGACGGGCTGCATCCGAACGCGGAAGGCTATGCGAAAATTGCGGAAATGCTCACGCCATATCTGCTTCCAGAAGCAGAATGAGTAGCAGAAATAAGACAGAATGCATAAAAATCAGCATGATTTCTTGGCGAAAATCAAAGTAGTTTCCTTATGCGCATCATTTGCCCGTTGATTTTTCATCCGAGTTGTGATAGCATTGTTCAATGTGCTGCGAAGGTGTTTTTCTTAAAGAACTATGCAAAACGGCTGGCAGCACCAGAATCTGGCTTTTCTGCAAAGGAGGCGTGGCGAATGCGATATACCCGCGAGCAGGCCTGTCTGGCGTGGCTGGCGCAGGGAATGTTAGGCAGCAGACGGCTGAAAAAGCTGCTGGATGAATACGGAAGCGCAGAAGCCGCGTATGATGCCTTTCAGCGCGACCACGGCGCATCTTTGCAGAACAGGATTTCGGATTACAGCCTGTCGCTGCTGCGGGCAAGCGCGTCGCGAGAGAAGCTGCATGATATGCTCGTGACCATGCGGAAGTGGAATATGGGGCTTGTCTCGATGGCGGACGATATGTATCCGGAGTCCCTGCGAAACATTCCCGAACCACCGTACATGCTCTTCTATCAGGGGGATTTGCGCGCGGCGGAGGGCAGGTGCATCACCGTTATCGGTTCGCGGAGCGCGACGGTTGCAGGCATTGCGGCAACCAAATCGCTCTGCCGCGATTTGAGCAGGCAGGGCGTGTGCATCGTCAGCGGACTGGCGGTCGGCATTGATGCGGCGGCGCACGATGGGTGCCTGGACGGCGGCAGCCCGACCATCGGCGTAGCGGCAAGCGGGCTGAACGTGCCGTATCCATCGGAAAACGTGGCGCTGAAAGCGCGAATCCTTTCACAAGGCGGGCTGCTGCTGAGTGAATATCCGCCGGATATGCAGTCAAGCAAGTACGTCTTTGCGGTGCGCAACCGCATTCTGGCTGGACTCGGCCATGCGGTGGTGCTGATGGAAGCGCGCATCCGTTCCGGCAGTATGCTGACCGTGCATCACGCGCTGGATCAGGGCAAGGATGTGTTCGCTTATCCGGGCATTCCGGACGCGCCGATGTCCGAAGGGGCGCATCAACTCCTGCGGGAAGGCGCAGTCTACTTCACAAGTGCGAAGGATATTCTGGAGGACATGGACTGGCAGCCCGCCGCAAGCATCCCGAAGCGGCAGGATACGGGTCAGCCGCGCCCCGCACCCCGGAAAAGGGAAACGCAGCCCACTCCGGTCAAAGCGCCGAAAGCTCCGCCTGTGATGGAGCAGAAAGCGCCCACGCCGGAACCGCCTAAAACGCCCGAAATCCCGCTGCCGCCGATGGACGACGTGCAGAAGCGGATTTACGATGCCTTGGCGGACGGTGAGCGCTCCTTTGATCAGCTGGCTTCGCAGACGGGGCTGGACGCATCAAAGCTGATGGCCTCATTGACTATGCTGCAAATTCTCGGTGCAGTGAAGGCACTGCCCGGAAAAAGCTATTGCAGGGCGACAGAATAGCCCTTCTCTCATTTTCAAATTTATCGGAGGGGTAAACAACCATGACGGCAGCCAAGCAGAAACTCATTATTGTCGAATCTCCCGCCAAGGCGCGAACCATCAGCAAATTTCTGGGCAAGGGCTACAAGGTCGAAGCCTCGCAGGGGCATGTGTGCGACCTGCCCAAAAGCCAGATAGGCGTGGACGTGGACAACGACTTTGCCCTTAAGTACATCACAATCCGCGGGCGCGGCGAAATTCTCAACCGCATCCGCAAAGAGGCGCGCACCGCGTCGCAGATTTACCTCGCAACTGACCCGGACCGCGAAGGAGAAGCGATTTCATGGCATCTGAGCCATGTGCTGAACATAGATCCAAGCCAGCCGTGCCGCATTGAGTTTCACGAGGTGACGAAAAAGGCGATTCAGAACGCGCTGAAGTCCGCCCGTCCGGTGGATATGGGGCGCGTGGACGCGCAGCAGGCGCGCCGTGTGCTGGATCGTCTCGTCGGCTATAAAATCAGCCCGCTGCTGTGGGCGAAGATTAAGAAGGGGCTTTCCGCCGGCCGCGTGCAGTCTGTCGCGACGCGCATGGTGGTGATGCGCGAGGAAGAAATCGAGGCGTTTATCCCGGAGGAATACTGGGAGATTTCCGCCAAGCTGCTGGCGCATCAGGCACACGGGCGCAAGATGCACTTCACGGCGCGCCTCGCCACGCTCGACGGGCAGAAAGCGGTGATTGCCAATGCGGAGGAAGCGCAGAAAGCAGTCGAACGCATTCAGAAAGCACATTTTGCGGTCAACAGCATCAAAATGAGCGAAAAGCGCAAGATGCCTGCCGCACCGTTCACGACGTCCTCTTTGCAGCAGGAAGCCAGCAGAAAACTGGGCTTCACGACGGCAAAGACGATGCAGGTTGTCCAGCAGCTCTACGAAGGCATTGACCTTGAAGGTGAGGGCACGCAGGGTATTGTCAGCTACATCCGTACGGACAGCGTCCGCATTTCGGATGAAGCCCTGAATGCCCTGCGCGAGTACATCCCGGAGCGTTTCGGCAGCGACTATCTGCCGGAGAAGCCGAACGAGTACAAGGGGCGCAAGAACGCACAGGACGCGCACGAAGCCATCCGCCCGACCGACGTCCACCGCACGCCGGACAGCATCAAGCCGTCGCTGACGAAGGAGCAGTACAACCTCTATAAGCTGATTTACAACCGCTTCTTGGCGAGCCAGATGATGCCCGCCCTCTACGAAACGATGACGATGGAAATCAGCGGCGACGGCGTGGGAATGCGCTTCTATGGCGAACACAAGAAGTTTGCGGGCTTCACCTCGGTGTATGAGGAAAGCACGGATGACGACGTGGCGTCGAGCGAAACGACGCTGCCGCAGCTGTCCGAGGGTGACGCTGTGGCAGTTGCCGATGTCGCCAGCGAGCAGCACTTCACCCAGCCGCCGTCCCGCTACACAGAAGCGTCGCTGGTGCGCATGATGGAGGAAAAGGGCATCGGACGCCCGTCTACCTATGCGCCGACCATCACGACCATCATTTCTCGCGGTTACGTCAGCCGGGAAAAGAAGCGCCTGTATCCCACCGAGCTGGGACGCATGGTGACGAGCATGATGGAAACGTACTTCGAGGACATTGTTGATGTGGAGTTCACCGCCGAGCTGGAAGACAAGCTGGACAAGGTGGAAGAAGGCGAAATGGACTGGAAGCAGATTCTGCGCGACTTCTACCCGCCGTTTGAACAGACGCTGAAGCTGGCGGAGCAGCAGATTGAAAAGGTGGAGGTCAAGGACGAGCCGAGCGACGTGCCGTGCGACAAGTGCGGTGCGATGATGGTCTACAAAATGGGGCGGTTCGGCAAGTTCCTGGCTTGCCCGAACTTCCCGGAATGCCGCAATACCAAGCCGATTGTCACTTACATTGACGCACCGTGCCCCAAGTGCGGTGCGCGCCTGATGGAAAAGACGA
>OIGD01003332.1_pt1 | contig 10960 bp, 9 predicted proteins | sample 1582211 | NCBI WGS metagenome assembly OIGD01 (sample SAMN04414078, study PRJEB24778) | human gut metagenome | material: faecal | host: Homo sapiens
GCGGCGCTGCTCTGCTGAGTGCAACGATTTTGCGCATTTGCCGGGGTCACGGGGGCAAAAAAGCAAATTTGTGAAAGCAAAAAACAAAAATATTGCCTTGACAAGCCCTTTGAAACATTGTATAATGGTGGTATCAGAAAAACAGCAAAAGGAGAATGCATATGTTATCTGTTCGTTTTGCCGGACTGCCTGCCGGAACCGAAGGACCTGTTGCGGAATACTGCCGGGATCTCGGTCTTACCGTATCGGAGACCGCTCCGGTGACCGTCACCTGCAACGCAGGGGACTGCCTTGCCCTGGAGGGAACGCCCGCTGCGGTTCGGGTGACCTACCGGAAGAAGAACGAGCTTTTCCGCGCACTCAGCTTTCTGCCGACCTTCCTCTCTGACGGCAAGCCCGTGAAGGAGACCTCGCGCTATCGGCTGCTGTCCTACATGGGCGACTGCTCCCGGAACGCGGTCTACAACATTCCGTTTGCAAAGCAGCTGATCCGGAACCTTGCCGGAATGGGCTACGATTCCGTCATGCTTTACACCGAGGACACCTACGAGATTCCCGGCTACCCGTATTTCGGCTACATGCGCGGCAGATTCACGGCTGAGGAGCTGCGCGAACTGGATGACTATGCCGATTCCTTCGGTCTGGAATTGATTCCCTGCATTCAGGCGCTGGCGCATCTGACCACAACGCTGCACTGGCCCGATTTTGCCGGGTATACCGACACCGAGGACATCCTGATGGTCGGCGACGAGCGGACCTATCGGTTCATCGAGGCGGCTCTGCGCCAGTGCGCCTCCTGCTTCCGTTCCCGCCGCATCAATCTGGGCATGGACGAAGCGCACATGCTGGGGCGCGGCGAATACCTCTCGCGCAACGGTTACCGCAAGCCATCGGACATCATGCTGGAGCATCTGGACCGCGTGGTAGAGCTCTGCCGCAAGGTCGGGTTCCGTCCGATGATCTGGAGCGACATGTTCTTCCGCATGGCATTCAACGGGCAGTACCGCGTCAAGTCGGGGGAGATTCCGCAGGACGTGGTCGACCGTGTGCCGGAGGGGCTGGAGCTGGTCTATTGGGACTACTACACGATGGATCACGAGCGCTGCGACTACATGCTGAAGTGTCACCGCAAGTTCCGCAACCCGATTCTGTTTGCGGGCGGTGCGTGGAAGTGGTACGGTTTCGGCGCGCACAATGCCTTCTCGCTCAAGTCTTCGGAGATTCAGCTGGACACCTGCGAGGAGTACGGTGTGGATGAGATTCTGGTAACCGGCTGGGGCGACAACGGCGGCGAGGCTTCTCAGGTGTCGGCGATGGCGTCGATTCTGTATTTTGCGGAGCGCCGCTATCACGGCAAGGTTGACGATGCCTGGCTGGACCGGCGCGCGCGCCAATGTTTCGGGACTTCTCTCGAGGACCTGTTGGCGTTCGATCTGCCGGATGCGCTGCCGGAATGCTCGGTTGCGAAGGTTGACCACCCGCTGGCACCTGCAAAGGACCTGCTGTTCAACGACCCGCTGGAGCGGCTGTGCGACCGGCACATGATCCGTGCGAATGTCAGCGCAGAGTATCGCGCAAGAGCGGCGCGTCTGCTGTCGATTGCGGAGAATCCGCAGTTTGGCTATGCGTTCGAGTCGCTGGGGCGGCTTTGCTCGGTTCTGGAGCTGAAGGCAACGCTGGGCTGGTCGCTGTATGATGCGTATCGGACGGGGGACCGTGCGTCGCTACAGCAGCTTGCCGAGGAGACGATTCCGGAGATTCTTTCTCGTCTGGACGCTTTCCTGGTTGCGTTCCGCAAGCAATGGTATCACGAAAATAAGACTTTCGGGTTCTCAACGCAGGAAATCCGCATTGGCGGCTTGAAGGAGCGCCTGCTCTCGACCGTCGCGCGGGTGGAAGCGTATCTTGCCGGTGAGATCGACTGCATTGAAGAGCTCGCATGCGAGCCGCTGCCTTACGCCCCCAACCACGACGGAGAATACATCGGTCACATCGGCTGGCACCGCACCGTGACCCCCGGCGTGCTGTAAGGGAGGGAGAAGACCTCGGGGCTCTGCCCCGAGGTCTTCCCTGCCTAAAACCGAAAATCTCTACAATGCTTTGTACGCAATGTTAATAGAACGTAAAAAACGTAAATGTTTCTCTCCGGTTTTCAATAATCACTTGACATTTATATAGGAACGTAGTATAATATAGGATGCAAAATGAAAATCGGGGAGGATTTTTATCATGGCACGGAAGCAAAAATTTGAAGGCGGTACCAAAAACAGAATTATCGAGGTCGGCGGGAAGATGTTCCTGGAGAATGGATTTGACGGAACGGGCATTCGCGCGGTCATGGACCGTGTGGGCGCAGATGTCGGCGTGTTCTACTACTATTTCAACACGAAGGATGACCTGTTCAACGATGTTCTGGACCGCATCATGGAGCCGTATAAGCCCAACTTTGAGCGACTGGTTGAAGAAGCGAAGGCAGAGCCGGTCAGGGGGCTGTTCGGTCTGTTTGACTATCTGCAGGAGGCGGCAATCGATTTCCGCGCCAAGTACGGCGAAAACCTTCACCGTTCGGTCCGGTGGTCCATCCGCGATCACGCACTGGAGACCGTTGAGCCTTACACCGAAGAGATCGTTTCTATGATCGTGGAGAATGGCGCAAAGCCGGTGATGGACATCCACACTTCCGCAATTTACCTGGCGCACGCCATCGGCAGCTGCATTCTGAGCGAGGACAGCGCATGGGTTGCAGTTGCAAAGCCGCAGTTGATGAAATCGGTCGAGGTCCTGATGGGGCTGAACGCCTGAGCAGCGCATACCGGAAAGGGAAGAGGCAAAACGCCTCTTCCTTTTTTTGCTCTGTTTTGCTGAAAAAATCCGGAAATATTCATTTTTCGTAAAATGGAATGATTGAATATCCATATCCAAAATAAAGAATATTTTATGAAAATTATCCCGCATGGGATGGATAAAACAGGAAAATAATGACGAATGGATTGGAATTTGACGAATATTAAACACATAAATATTCGTTGTTAAAAGATTTTTTGCACGTATAAAGAATTTTTATACAGATACAGAAACGAATATACACGGCTGGCGCCTGCAGAGTACACATTTGAACGATATTCATGGTCATATTAACTAAAAAGCAGTATTCATCGTTTATATTTGCCATATTCTGCATCTGATATAATGATTGTATGAACTAAAAATTTTACTTCTTGGAGGTAACCATGAACACAGCACCAACCTTTCATCCTTTGCCCATCGTCTTGACTCAGGAAACCGTCAGCTTCGGCGGTATGGTCCTGGACTATCGCTTGGTTGCGTATCAGTCGCAGACCGAGCGCTTCCGGATTCGTGTGACATCCGGTAAAGAAACGGTAGAGTCGACGGTGGGGTCTGACATCGAAGCGGCACTTCGGGCATATCGCGCGATTCTCGGTGGCAGGGTAACACCCTGCGGCCTGGAGGACGTGATGTACGACCTCCGGTGCGTCTGATACGGCTTGACCGACGAGCGTTCCCGCATCGGAATCTACAGCTTCCGGCGCAGCGGAACGGTTTGACGGTCAGCGATGCAGAAAACTGAACATGACCCGCAAGCGGTGTGGAATTGTTATTCCGCACCGCACTTTTTTGTGCTTTTCTTCTTGCAAATTGGCAGATTGTGTGGTATAATGAGCAGGAAGATTTTCTCACGGCAGAAAGGAAACAGATCATGAAACTGCAGGCAGAACAGCTCCGCGCGATCGCACAGGGGATCGACCGCATCACCGAGGAGGCGAACGGCTTTCGTTTTCACCGCTTTACCGCAGAACAGGAGGCGCTTTACCGGGAATCTTCCCCGAACGATTTTTACGTCAAGGCGGGCGCAACGTCCGGGGTCAATCTTGCATTCCGGACCGACAGCCGCATGCTGACGGTTGCGGTCAGCAATTCGCGAGGGTCCTCCCGCCCGTTTGGGTTTGTCGACCTGGAGGTAGACGGCGAGTTTCGCGCGCACATTGGCTCTGCCGAGAACGGGATCGGGCTGTTTGGCGGCAGCGTTGATCTGGGCGAGGGGATGAAGACGGTCCGGCTGTACTTTCCGCAGCTGGTGGCATCAGAGCTGCGCGAGCTGTCACTGGACGACGGTGCAGTGGTTGAGCCGACGGCTGCCTCCCGTAGGATGCTGATCTTCGGGGATTCCATCACACAGGGCTACGATGCAAAGTACCCGTCCCATTGCTACGCCATGCGCTTGGCACGCCTTTTGGACGCGGACGCGCGGAACAAGGGAATCGGCGGCGAAAAATTCTTCCCGGAACTGGCGAGTGCGCGCGACCCCGGGGCAGACCCGGAACTGATTACGGTTGCCTATGGGACGAACGACTGGTCCTCTCGCGAGCCGGACCGTCTGGAGGCGCAGCTGCGCGCGTTCTATTGCAATCTGTCCGCAGCCTACCCGACCTCGAAAATTTTTGCGCTCTCTCCGATCTGGCGCGGGAACTGGCGTCAGCCCAAGCCGTTTGCCCGGCCTTTTTCCTGGGTGGCGGACCTGATTGCGCAGGTGGCGAACGGGCTGCCGAATGTGGTCCATGTTCCCGGCATTGACTTGGTCCCGCACGACCCCACCTGCTTCTCGCCTGATGTCCTGCACCCCAATGACATCGGTTTCGCGACCTACGCCGAGCGCCTTTACACGGCGATTAAGGGGTGAAAGACCTCGGGGCACCGCCACGAATCCTGCTCAGGTGGCTTCTTTCGGAGAAGCCACCTATCTTTCTGCGAGAGGCACCAACAAGTAGGACGCAGAGCCTGTAAACCGATCTTTGTAAAAACGCAACTCGTTTTTATCCGGATGTCCGGTCAATAGCTCCTTACAAATTTATTGATTGGAGGGCGTAGCAGAGTAACACAACATTTTTGTTTCAGACTTTTTCCCTTTTTCCTCTTGCAAAAGAGGGGGAAATGGTGTATAATAAAAGGTGATATTTTTTGTGGGAGGTGCCTATGAGGATTCGCAGACTTTATCCCGGCTCATTCGGGGCAAACTGCTGGCTGCTGATTGCGCGGGACGGGCAGGCGGCGGTCGTTGACCCAAGCCCGGATGCCGAAACGGTTCTGCACGCGCTCCGGGAGGAGAACGCCTGCGCTTCCGGGATTTTGCTGACGCACGGGCACTTTGACCACATCCTCTCGCTCGATACCCTGCGCGATTCGGCGAGCATTCCGGCGTTGATTCATGGGGAAGACCTCGACCTGCCGGGGGACGCGCGGAAGAACGCGTTTGAAGCCTTTTTCCGACAGCGGCGCACCTGGCGAACGCCGGACGGCACCTTTGCGGACGGCGAGCGGCTGCAGATTGGGGATGAGACGGTTACCGTCCTTCATACCCCCGGACATACGCCCGGCAGCTGCTGCTTTTTGGTCAACGACGGGCAGGATATTCTGACCGGGGACACCCTGTTTGACGGGTCCTACGGACGGTATGACCTTTGGGGCGGGGACGCGGCAGCCCTGCGGCGGTCGCTGGAACGGCTTGCAAAGCTGGACCCGGATGCCTGCATTCATCCCGGTCACGGTGGAGATGCAACCCTTGGCGGCGCGCTGCGCCGGCTTGGAATGACAGAATGATAGATAAAGATAAAGGATGACAGACAAATGGATTTTGAAAAACTTGCCAATCTCCTGTTCCCGGCGGTGACCGAAACGCCTGCGGATATGGAAGCCAAATACCCGGCGCGCAATTTGCCCGAGGGCGCGAAGGTGACCCGTTTTGCCCCGAGCCCGACAGGCTTTGTCCACTTCGGCGGGCTGTTTCCGTCTACCATCGGCGAGCGCCTGGCCCACCAGTCGGGCGGCGTGTTCTATCTGCGCATTGAGGATACCGATGCCAAGCGCGAGGTCCCCGGCGCGGCAGAGGGGCTGATTCGCACGCTGGCACACTACGGCATCCACTTTGACGAGGGCGCGATCCTGGGCGAGGACGGAAAAATCTGCGACCGCGGGGCATACGGTCCCTACAAGCAGAGCGCGCGCGGACCGATTTACCACGTGTTTGCAAAGGACCTGGTCCGGCGTGGGTTGGCGTATCCGGTCTTTACCACCAAAGAGGAGCTGGAAGCCCTGAACGCGGTGGACAAAAAAGCGGAGATCAAGGCGCGCGACTGGGAGAACGAGAGCGAAGACCGCGCAGCCGAACAGGCAAAGCAGCGGCAGTTCACGCTGGAAGAGGTGGAGGCACACCTCGCGGCGGGGGACCCGTTTGTGTTGCGCCTGCTGGCAGACGGCAACCCCGAGAAGAAGATTCCGTTTACCGATCTGATCAAGGGCAAGCTGGAGATTCCGGAAAACGACGAGGATTTCGTGCTGCTCAAGAGCGACGGCATTCCGACCTACCACTTTGCGCATGCGGTGGACGACCATCTGATGGGGACCACGCATGTCATTCGCGGCGAGGAGTGGCTGCCGAGCCTTGCCAAGCACCTGATGCTGTTCCGCTACCTTGGGTTCCGGCTGCCGAAGTACCTGCACATCGCGCAGATTATGCGGCTGGACGAAAACGGCAACAAAAAGAAGCTGTCCAAGCGCGACATGGGCGCGAATATGGATGACTACAGCCGCATGGGCTATGCGCCCGCCTGCGTTTGCGAGTATATCATGACGCTGCTCAACTCCAACTACGAGGAGTGGCACGCGCAGAACCCGGACAAGCCCTATACCGAGTTCCCGTTCAATATCAAAAAGATGAGCAGTTCTGGCTGCCTGTTCGATTTCAACAAGCTGAACGACGTCAGCAAGAATGTAATCTCGCGGATGAGCGCAGAGGAGGTCTACGAAGAGGCAACCGCATGGGCGCAGGCATATGACCCCGAGTTCGGCGCGCTGCTTGCCGCTGACCCGGACTACGCAAAGGCGATTTTTGCCATCGGGCGCGGCGGAAAGAAGCCGCGCAAGGATTTTGCAACCTGGGCTGATGTCAAGGGCTATCTGGATTTCTTCTATGACAGTCTGTTTGCCGTCAAGGATGCATATGCGGAGAATTTCGCGGTGTCCGACATCCGCGCGGCGCTGGAAGGATTTCTTGCGGGGTATGACCCGGCAGACGATATGACCGTCTGGTTTGACAAGATCAAAGCCGTTGCGGAATCCATCGGATATGCGTCCGATATGAAAGTCTACAAGGCGAACCCCGAGGCATATCGCGGCAGCGTTGCGGACGTGAGCATGTTTTTGCGGGTTGCCGTGACCGGGCGGCTCAATTCCCCGGATATGTACGCCGTGATGCAGGTCATGGGCGCAGACCGCGTCCGGGCGCGCGTGCGCGGAATGCTCGAAAACCTGAAATGAGGTGCCGATATGGAAGAGATGGAAAAGAACTTCATACACGATTTTATTGACGAGGATCTTGCAAACAACCCCGGCATGAAGGTGCATACCCGGTTCCCACCCGAGCCAAACGGATATTTGCACATCGGGCATTGCAAGGCGCTTTGCGTTGATTTCGGTACCGCGCGCAAGTATGGCGGTGTCTGCAATCTGCGCATGGATGATACCAACCCGAGCAAGGAGGACACCGAATACGTCGATGCCATCCAAGAGGATATTCATTGGCTGGGCTTCGATTGGGGCGACCGGTTCTTCTACGGTTCGGATTACTTCGACAAGGATTACGAACTGGCGGTCGGGCTGATCAAAAAGGGCTTGGCGTATGTCTGTGAGCTGTCTGCCGAGGAGTTCCGCGACCCGAAATACAGCGGGGACCTGACGCACCCGGCGGTCTCCCCGTGGCGTGACCGTCCGATTGCCGAGAGCCTGGACCTGTTTGAGCGGATGAAGAACGGCGAGTTTCCGGAGGGCAAATACACCCTGCGCGCCAAGATCGACCTGGCATCGGGCAACTTCTGCATGCGCGACCCGGTTATTTACCGCATTAAATACGCCGGGCATCACCGGCAGGGGAACAAATGGTGCATCTACCCGATGTACGACTTTGCGCACCCGATTCAGGACGCGTTGGAGGGGATTACGCATTCGCTCTGCTCGCTGGAGTTCGAGATTCACCGCCCGCTCTACAACTGGGTGCGGGACAATGTGGATATTCCCGGCAACCCGGCAGGGTTCCCGCGCCAGATCGAGTTCGCGCGGCTGAACATCACCTATACCGTGCTTTCCAAGCGCTTTTTGCGGAACCTGGTGGAGACCGGCGTTGTGGACGGCTGGGATGACCCGCGGATGCCCACGCTTTGCGGCATGCGCCGCCGGGGCTACACGCCGGGGTCGATTCTGGATTTCATCAACCGCACCGGCGTTTCAAAGGCTGGGTCGCTGGTCGACATCCGGCAGCTGGAGGCATGCCTGCGGGATGAACTGAACCGCACCGCGCCCCGCCGCATTGCAATCGAGCATCCGGTCAAGGTGGTCATCACCAACTATCCGGAGGACAAGACCGAATATTTCGACCTGCCAAACAACCCGCAGGACGAGACTGCCGGCACGCGCAAGGTACCTTTTACGCGGGAGCTGTATATCGATGCCGCAGACTTTGCCGAGGTCCCGCCGCCCAAGTTCTTCCGCATGAAGGAAGGTGGCGAGGTGCGCCTGATGGGGGCTTATATCGTGAAGTGCAACGAGATTGTCAGGAACGCGGACGGCTCGATTGCCGAACTGCACTGCACGGCAGACCTGGAGACCGGCAACGGCAACCCCGCCGACGGCAGAAAGGTCAAGGGCACCATTCATTGGCTGTCGGTCCCGCATGCGGTGGACCTGACGCTGCATCTTTACAACAACCTGATTACGCTGGAGAACCCGTCCGACAAGCCGGATGACAAGGAATATTCCGACTTTATCAACCCCGAATCGCTGATTGTGGAAACCGGCGCGAAGGGAGAGCCTGCGCTGGCTGACGCAAAGCCGGGCGACAAGTTCCAGTTTGTCCGGTTCGGTTATTTCTGCCTGGACACCAAGAACCCGGGCACCTTCAACCGCGCGGTTGGTCTGAAGGACAGCTTTCCGAAGGCTTAACGGATGTTTCGCTGGCTGAAGGCGAAAATCGTGGCATTCTTCCGCTGGCTCTGGGGAGAATGCCGCGACTGGCGAACGGTGGCGCTGCTGATCGCCGTCTGCGCAGTCGTCTATGCGCCGGTCTGGGTCGGGTACCTGTTGCACCTGATTTTCGGCTGGCATTGGGCAGGCGTTATGGCAACTGCCGTGTTGGTCTTCTGGGCGGGACCGATTACGCCCTTCTTCCCAATCTGCATCGGGCTTACTCTGTCGATCAAAAAATGGTGGGAAACCCGCAAGGCGAAAAAAGCGGATGGGACCGGTAACGATAAAAAGGATAAAACCTGAGACGCGCGGAGCGGCTCAGGTTTTTTGTGGGTTTTGGGCTGCTTTTTTGTGATTCATGCCGGTTTTATCCGTCTTGGATAGTGGGGGACCGGCTTGCCTCTACCGTTCGGAGGCAGTGCAGTCAGTTACTATCCAAGACGGACAAAAAGTATATGGGCCACGCAACACTCACCCGAACACCGTTTCCACCACGCGGGAGCAGACGATGGGGGAGTAGACCCAGCGGTCCAGGTGTTGGGTGTGATCGGTGTCGAGGAAGATGACCGGGGCACGGGGCGGCATCCTGCAGGGGGCAGGGTCCACGACCACGAGCTTGACCTTCATCCGTTCGGGGTTAATGCTCTTGATGTAGACCGCCACGGCGTGACCGATCAGCGCGCGCATGGTCTCAAACTGCTCCGCGTCCCGCACTTCCGAAAGCCCGGCGAGATTCGGCGCAAGTTCGATGAAGGCGCCGTAGTTTTCCACGCTCCGCACAATGCCCGTGACCGTTTGCCCCGGGGCGAATTTTGCCGCATTTTCCGACCAGGTTCCAAGCAGTTCCCGCAGCGTGACCGCAATTCTGCCGCTTTCCCGGTCCACGCTTTTCACCGCAACCGGCAGGAGCATGCCGACCGACAGCCGATCGCGCGGGTGGGCGATGCGGGAGACCGAAATGCAGTCGACCGACAGCAGCGACGACAGCCCGCAGCCGATGTCCAGGAATGCCCCGAACGGTTCCATGTGTGTCACCCTGCCGGTCAGAATATCGCCGGGCGTCAGCCGCAACAGCCGGTTTTCCAGGCAGTCCTTCTGCGCTGCCCGGCGGGAAAGCAGCGCAATCAGCTCGCCGCCCTGCTCCGCAAAGCCCTGCACCTTGACCGCAACCGGTTTTCCGACCCGGGAGACCACCGCAATGTCCTTCCGCGCCTCGCCCGCTCTGCAAAGCACCGCCTCCCCGGGCAGAATGATCCCGCGCATACAGCCGAGGTCCACGTGCAGCCGCATTTCGCTGTCGCAGACGGTTGCTACACCCTCCAGAATCTCGCCGCGCGTCATGGCGCGCTCCAAGCCCGCCCGGGAGGCAAGCAGCTCCCGGTTTTCCTTTGTGTTCAGCAGTTCGCCTTCCGGTTTGTAAATTCTGTCCATCGCGTTCCTTTAACCTCCGTTATTTTTCGGTTTGCTACAGTCTATTCGCGGGCGGGGCAGAATATGCCGCCGCCGGGTTGGCAAAACTGAGGGAAAAGGAGGGGTGATTTTGGAGCTTTGCGAGGATTTTGCGGAAAACGTGCGGCAGATGGACGCCTGTTTGCGCGTGGAGGAAAATTTTGATCTGATCAAAAAGGAACTGACGGTCGGCGGCAGGGAAACGGTCTTTTATTACCCGGACGGCATGGTAGACGGGGACGCGCTGGAGAAGCTGATGATCTATTTTGTGTCTCTGAAAGCGGAGGCATGGGGCGGTGCAGCACCGGGCACGCGGGCGTTTGCCGAAACCTTTACCCGCGCGCATATCCCGTTTGTGGAGACCGACGTGACCGGGCAGCCGGACGGCATGGTGCGGGCGGTGCTGTCGGGCGCGGCGCTGATGCTGGCAGACGGATTCGGTCGCTTTGCCGTGACCATTGACGCCAGGACCTACCCG
>OIGD01003333.1_pt1 | contig 10959 bp, 7 predicted proteins | sample 1582211 | NCBI WGS metagenome assembly OIGD01 (sample SAMN04414078, study PRJEB24778) | human gut metagenome | material: faecal | host: Homo sapiens
GGGGGGGTAACGTCCTCTGCCGATACACCCGTCAAAGTGGCGGGGACGAGCGCTGCAAGCATTGCGAGCGTCAGCATAAGGGAAATCAGTTTCTTCATGGCTGCTCTCCTTGTAAAAATGAAATTGGGGTATGTGAATGAAAAGGAACCGTTTCAGTACCGATAATCCGTCACGAAAGCACGGATTTTGTAGATGTGTACGTCTTCGGGCAGGTCGAGTGTGCGGTTCAGCGTACCGCCGGAAAAGGGCAGCTGATAGGAGCATCGCACCGTTGACGCCGTCCATGCGGACAGTTTGCCGTCCGGGATGACCTCGCAGACCGTTCCGTCCGGAAAGCTCGAAATACCCTTGACGTTTGCGCGGTTGAAGACCGCGCTGTCCTGATAGGTGGTCAGGAACTCCCCGGTTGCCGGGTCGAACTGGTAGACCGCCTTGCCGGTTGTAATCCACAGCCGGTTTGTTCCGGCAACCGCCTGCAGGTCATGCGCGCCATCGGTCGGAAGGCTGTAACTGCTGCCGGGAACCTGCGAGACCGCAATGGCTCCGTCCGCACCGAACTCCGCGCGATACGCCGCCAGCCGGCTGCCGCCGATGACCCAATAGCAGGTTTGCGCCGGGTCATAGAGGACGCCGTGTGCGTCTGTAAACGTAACCGCCGCATAGGTCTGCCCGCTTGCGTCTGCGGTGTCGAAAAAGCGCACTTCGTTGCCCTCGCTGGATGCCGCGACCGCGATTTTCCCGTCCGGGGAGACCTCCACCGAATGCGGGTTATACGCGGTGAGGTCGGTTCGCCAGACCCGCTGTCCGTCCGGATAGGAGAACAGCTCCAGCGTGCCGGTGCTTCTGGCAGAGGTCCCGCTGCAGACCGCCACAACGGTCCCGTATTTCGGGTTCTCGCGCACCTTGATGCCCGCAATGGCGCTATACGCCGCGCGGACCGACCAGCTGGGCGTGTCCTGCACGAACCCTTCCGAGAGGTCATAGACGCTGACCGTGCCGTTCTTCTGGTCGGCAACCAGCACGCACCTGTCCTCCCCTGCTCCGACCTGCCCGTCATAGCAGTACCCCTCCGGGAACTGCATTCCGTTCTCCCGGACATATGCGGCAAAGGCTGCGCAGGCGTAATCAAGCGCCAGTTCATCGGCGCCCTGGATGACCAGGTTCCCGCCCACGCGCCGGACCGTATAACTGCCGCTGTTCCGGAAGGTGACCCGGCTTTCCTGCCGCGCGGTGTCCCCCACCAGAATCAGCGTTCCCGTTACGCCGTCCAGCCGGTCGTCTGCCCGGGTCTCCAGCTGTTTGCAGACCCCTGCCAGCTCGTTGCCCAGTTTCCGGACCAGCGTTCGCTCCGCAATCCCGGCGTCGGCACTGCGCACCAGGATGTAAGAGGTCTGCGTCTCCGGCTCGCCGCTCTCGGGGGCTGCGGTCTGCTCGGTGTCGGGGTTGGGGTCGGTCTGCGTTCCGTCTGCCGGGTTCCGGTCGGTCCGGCAGCTGCCCAGCGCCAGAAGGAGGGACAGGGTCACGGCAAGGCTCCAAAGTCGTTTCACGGCTGTCACCGGACCCGGATGACGCGCGCGGTCGTCATGCCGGTGATGTACTGCGGCAGGGTGTCGGTCACCATAGTTTCTGCGTCAAAGTGCAGGTGTCCGGCAAAAATCGCCCGAATCTGCGGGCAGGTTTTGAGGTACGCCATGGTTTCCAGCGTTGTCTCGTCTGCAAACTGCTGCTCGCGGCGGTCGGGCGGGTAGTTTGCCGTCAGTTCGTTCGGCACGCCTGCCAGAAACGCGCAGGTCTGGTGTTTGGTCAGCTCCCGGAACAGTTCCGGCGTATAGATCGGGTTATGCAGAAACAACAGAATCGGCATGCCCTTTTCGGCTTCTGCCTTCAGGCGCTCCAGCTGCCACGGCTCGAACCGGTAGTAGCCGTTATCGATGCCGACGAGGTTCACGCCCTTCATTTCTCTTGCATAAAAGCGAATATCGTTCGGGTAATAGGATTGGACCAGTGCAAGGCTGCGGTTGCGGTAGGCTGCGTCCTCTTTTTCTCCGTCTCCGACGTAGATGGCGAACTCATGGTTGCCCGCTGTGACCAGCGCCACGTCGTTTTCGTCGAAAAAGCGCTTTGCCCGTTCCAGGTTTGCCATGGAGACGAAGTCAATCAGGTCGCCTGTATGGACAATCGGTGCCTGCAGCGCTCTTGCGGTTGCCTCTGCGTAGGCGATCCAGATCTCCTGCTGGCAGCCGAACACGTCGTTTCTGCCTTTTGCATGCTTGATCTTCTTTTCGCCGTCCCGCTCATCCCCGTAGGAAAAGTGCGTGTCGGTTGCGTGCACCAGCTCGAACGGTTCCGCTCCAAGCCGGATTTCGGTAAATATGGTTTTCATTTGGTTCTCCTTTCGGGAAAGACCTTGGGGCGCTGCCCCAAGCCCCGCTTAGGGGACTTCTTTCGGTAGAAGTAACGCTGCGCTACTGACTGGTTGCTGCGCAACCAGTCACCCCTAAGAACCCCAAGAACTTGCCTAAGGGGAATTTTTGGGGGCGGGTTTTGGGTTTGGTGGGTGCGAGCGGTGGTGGCGGTCCGGGCTTACTTCAAAATAATGCGCGTCAGGTTACCGGTTCCGGTGCTTTCCGCGTGGTCGCCGTCCATGCGGCGGCTCATATTGGCAAGCACGTACTGCGGGATATACGCAGGTTTGCCCTCCGGCGTTTTGGCTTTGATTTCTGTATAGGCATCGCCGTGGTTGTGTCCGCAGAAGTAGCCCTTGATAACGTCGGGGCTGTTGGTAATCAGTTCATAGACCTGCTTTGCGACAGGGCGGTCATCGGAAAAGGCGTCGCCGTCAAAGTCGATGTAGATCTTGTCCCCGTCGGTGTTCTTGGTGGGCAGCGGAATGTGACCGAACAGGAGCATCACATAGCCCTTCTCGCGCGCCAGTGCAATATCCCGCTTGAGGCAGTCCAGCTGCTTCTGGGAATAGCGCTCGGCGCGTGCGTCATAGCGGCTTGCGTTGTCCAGCACGACCACCATCACCCGCTCGTCGATAATCTGCGAGGTGTAGTCAAGGTCAAAGCCGTATTTGCTGTACAGGCTGTTCAGTTCCTGGTAGTTTTTCTCAAACTGCGTCAGCGAGCTGCGGTTCGGGTAGGTGCATTCATGGTTGCCCGCCGTCGGGATGACCTTGCCAGCCAGCGCGGCGTTGATGTTCTTGTCTGCCTGAAAGACGTACTGCTCCATCACGTCATAGTTTGCGCGGGAGTAGAAATTCACCAGGTCCCCGGTCAGGATGACGCGGTCGGCTCCGGCGGCATAGTTCATGCAGCGCTTGAAGGTTTCGATGATGTTCGCGTTGTCGCCGAAATTCGCGCCCCATTCCCGATAGGAATCCTTGACGAAATCCGCCTCGTTGTCATACAGGGCATTGAAATGCACATCGCTGATCTGAAAGATTTCAATCGGCGTTCCGTCGCCCGGAATGTCGATGGTCACCTCGCGCAGGGTCAACGTTTTGCCGTCTGCCGCCTTGACCTGAATGTCCTTCTTCCAGGGGTTCTTATACTTAAACGAATTGATAATATCGTCCCGGTTCACCTGACCGCCCGGAATGGTTGCCGCCTCGGTTGTGGTCTCATCGGAGCGCAGGTCGGTGTCCTCATCGGTTCCGGATTCCGTGTCGGTCCCCTGTGAGGCACCCGCGCAGCCGGTCAGCAAAAGCCCTGCGCCAAGGATACCGAACAGCAGGCGTTTCCAAAATTTCTGTTTCATGTTTTTCCCTCAATTACAGGTGTTGCCACACCCCCGCCCGAAACATGCGGCGGGAGTGTGGCAAATTGCTCAGTTCTTCTGATCCGGTTCAATCTCCGGACCGAATTTGCCGTCGTCGCCGGTGACTACCACCATGCCGCCCGGCAGAACCTCGTCGGTCGGCTCCTCTTCGATGGTCGGAACTTCGGTTGTAGCTTCAGAGGTCGGTGCTTCGGTCTTCCCTTCCGAGGTATTGGCATCGGTATCCTTGCCGTCATCGCCGGTCTTGCAGGCGACTGCCAGGAGTGCGACGCAAAGGATCAACGCAAGAATGGCTATCCACTTTTTCATTGTAGTATCCTCCTATGATCAGTTTGCTGCGGGCGTTTCCGACTCTTCGGGTGCTGCAGGCTCTGCAAGCGTGAAGGTCACGGTGCTGCTCTTGATGGATTCCTCGGTGCCGTTTACATCGGCAGATGCCTTAACGGAGATCTTCGTGCCGGCAACCAGGTCGATCTTCACATTCTTAATGACAAAGACCACATAGAAGCTGCCGTCCGGCGCCTCAATCACCTGCTCCACGCCGTCCACGATCTTGGTCAGTTCGCGGTAGCATTCGGTCACCTCGCTGCTGACCTTTTCGGTCTTCTCCTCGCCGCTCTCAATGGTGTAAAGGAACTTCACGCCATAAAGGTTGGTGTTGGTCATCTTTGCCACGATGCGGATGTTGTAGGTTCCGTCAATCTGCGGCTTTTCGGGGTTGCTGTTTGCCTCGGTTGCGATCTGCGCAAACGCGATGCTGAGCTGGTCGTCCTGCGCGTCAGGCTCAAGCCCCATCGCAATCTTGATCAGTCTCTGGTCCTCCTCGCTGTACTGTGCCAGCAGGGCGGTGGTGACTTCCAGCGTCAGGTTGAGGCTCTTGGGGAACAGCTCCCGCTTGGTGTCGTCGGTCAGGGTCTTCATCACGGTCAGAACGGTATCCAGCGCGGTCTTGTCGGCAACGGTGGTCTCGGTCGTGAACTTCACAACGCTGTAATCCACGCCGCTCATGGCAACCGACAGGTGCTTGTTCGTGTCATTGAGGTAGGTCTTTGCAATTGCAAGAATCGGGTAAAGCGCGTTTGCATCCTTGGTCCAGACAGCCTGATTGTTCGCATCCTTGATTGCCAGCAGCGCGGTGAAATCGGTGGTCTTGGTGATCTGCGTCACCGGCGTACCGGTCAGCGCATCCAGCATTTCCATTGCGCTGTAGCAGTCATTCGCCACGCGCTTGTCGTTCTTCGAGCCGGCAAACAGGCTTGCGCCGTTGCCGTCCCCGTTCAGCACGATACCGGTCACAACGCAGTTCTTCGCGGTCATGGTGTCAAGCGTGCGCGCCAGCAGACCGCCCTTGCGCTTTGCGGTACCGATAATCATACCGTCAAACTGGCAGTTCTCGTAGGTCTTCGGCTGCGAGCAGGAGGCACCGACGATACCGCCGATGTTCTGGTTCTGCACGCCCTTCGTGGAGCACTCCATGATGTACATGTTGCCTGCGAAGTAGCAGCCCGTAACGGTGGAAACGTCCGTCACAATGACGTTCCCCTGACCGTCCTTCTTCTGGTTCGCGTAAATATTTCCAACGATACCGCCAAAACCGGAGTTCCAGTCCTGCGAAAAACCAATGTTTTCATAGCCGAACTCCATCTTTTCGGTAATGACCACACAGTCGGAAATCACCGGTGCTGCCTGGATGTCGTACTGGCTCAGACCGAGGATACCGCCGAGGTTGTCAGCGTAAGGCGCCACAATGGTGCCGGTGAAGGTGCAGTTTTTGATGATGGTCGGCTTGTTATTCGTGTTACAGCTGTTGATAATGCCGATGATGCCGCCAACGCAGTCAAAGCGGTCCTGTCTGCCGTCAACCACAACGATTTCGGCATTCGTCCACAGGTTTTCGTAACCGCCCTGTCCTTCGGTACCGGAACCGACATTCCCGTTCTGCCAGCCCACAAAGCCGCCAACCGTAAAGCTGTGCGCGGCAATTTTTGCATCTGCAAGTCGCAGATTTTTAATCCAGTCACCGCCGAACTGACCGATCAGACCAACCGAAACACCGCTGTTGTCTGCCGAGCAATCCACCTTCATATTGGAGATGGTTGCCACGCCGCCGTTCACGGAGCCAATCAGACTGCCGCGGAACTTGGATTTTTTCGAAATCGGCTCCCAGCGGTGAGCGCCAAGGTCCAAATCGGCTTCAATCAGGAACGCATCGCCCTTGAAGAGGTCACCCGAGGTGATGTTCGAGAGATATGCCAGCCCTGCCAGCTGCGCCGGGGTGGTAATGTGGTAGGTCTCTTTTGTCCATGCCTTGATGTGGTAATACTTGCCGCCGACTTCAACCGTCTCGTTGGCGATCTGGTCTGCGTTGTCTGCGGTCTTCTCCAGGGTCTTGCACCAAGAGAGATCGTAGTTGCCTTCATCCGTCCATGCGGTTGCAGGAACTTCCGGTTTTGTAACGGTCGGTCTCTGCGTCTCCTCTGCGGAAACCGCCGTCAGTCCGAGCGGCAGCATCGAGAGAATCATGGTCAGGACAAGCAGAAAGGACAGTGCTTTTTTCATGGGTTTGCTCCTTTTCAGAATAGATTTTTATCGCTTGCCGGTTCTCCGGCAGGAGATCAATAATGAGAGTAGAGCCATTCGTCCAGCACGCGGAACGCTTCGTTCATCGCCCGCTTGTTGGTTGCCAGCGCACCGATAACCGCTGCCGCGCCGTCACCGTCGCCGTAAACTGCGGTTCTCAGCGCATCTCTCCACAGCGAATTGCGGACATTCTGGACCGCCGTCGGATAAATGTCGGCAAAGTCCCATCTGGTGGAGTTCATAATCAGGTCGAACACTTCAATCGACTGCGGGTCCTGCAGCTTCTGCCCCTTGATTACGCGGTTGAACAGCGTGGGACGGACCGTTGCATAACTCTTGGAAGCAAACAGCTCCAGAACGGCGCTGATCATCTCATAGTTCTTGTCGCTGCCGTACAGCACGGCAACCGTGTTGTGCGAATCCTGCACGCCTGCGTAGTAGTTATCCTGTCTGGTGTCATATTTCGGCAGCGGGAGCAGACCCCAGCTGTCGGGCTCCATCTCGGAAAGGTTCTTGTAGTCGCCCAGACCAGCCACGCAGAAAATCGAGCGGTTCTCGCGGAATGCCGCAACCGGCGTTGTGTAGGAATCAACGCCTCTGCCGACCAGGTAAACATCGTCGGTGCGGTAGAAGTTGACCAGCTTGTCGGCTGCTGCCTGCAGCTTTCTCTGCGCGGTCGAATTGAGCAGCGAGTGGTTGCCGTCCTCGTCTGCCTGGGTCAGATTGATGTCGAATGCCGACAGGAACCCGTCATAGGCATGCACGTTGTAGTGCGAGGTAAAGGCGTAGATGTCCCCTGCCGAGTCGCCGTCAACGCTGTCCAGAACGGCAGCATCGGTGCAAAGCTCAATCAGCTGGTCAATCGTCCACTTGCCGTCCAGAACCATTTCGTAAAGCGCTGCCGCCTCGGTGCTACACATGTCACGCAGCAGGTTCTTCTGGAAGAACATGACAAAGGTGGTCATGTAGGTGGAAAGGTTCATGTCGCCCTGCAGAACAAACAGGCGATCCTGCGCGGTGGCGTACTTGATAAAGTTCTGATTCCAGTAAGGATTGTCCAGATGCAGATAGGTGAAATCGGGATGCATCAGGTTCTTATAGCACTCCATTGTGGAAAGGCTGGTTGCATAGTAGTGATAGTGGGAGATGATGTCCACCCCGTCCCCGCCGCCGGTGAAGGCGTTCACGATGGTCGCGTTCAGCTCATCGGTCGGGCGCTGCGTGAACTTCAGCCGCACGCTCAGCTTCTCCTCAATCTCCTGGTTGCGGAACCAGATTGCCTCACTCAGCGAGTCGCCGCTCTCCAGCGTGTCCACAAACCATTCATACCGTCTCGGGTCCTCCGGACCGGCATCCCGCATCAGGATGTTGACGGTTGCATTGTCATAGTCCAGCGTCGGCACTACATTGTCGTACCGGTTCTGCCCCCATTCATCGGTTGCGTCGGAATCCTCCCCGTTGTCGCTTGACGGTGCATCGGTCTTGGTGCCGTTATCGCCGCTCGTCTTGCAGGCTGCCAGCAGCCCGGCAGACAGCGACAGCACAAAGACCAGGCAAAGAATCCGCAGCCAAACCATCTGTCTTACGTTCATTTTGTTTCCTCCTTCGGATATTGTTTTTCTATATCAACCGCCTCCGCTGCGGCGCAGGCGAATACAGACCGTTATTTCTTCTGGTTCCCCCGCAGCTCGCGGTATTCGGTGCAGGTCATGCCCGCCTCCCGCTTGAACTGCCGCACAAAATACGCCACGCCGTTATATTGCAGCATTGATGCAATCTTTTCCACATTCATATTGGTCAGGCGCAGAAGCCGTTTTGCCTCTGCCACCCGGCAGGCGTTGACATAGCGCGTAAAGGTTGTGCCCATCTCCCGCGCAATGGCATGGGAGAGATAGGAAACGCTGTAATTGAGCGCTTCTGCCGCGTCATTGACCGTAATGGGATTATAGAGATTGGCGGCAACGTACCGCATCACCCCGGCTGACACCGACCGCTGGCTGCGGCGAACGAACTCATCGGCGCCGATTTTCTGCGCGCAGAGTTCCAGCATCCGCACGTGCGCTTCAAAGGTCTCCGCGTCCATGCGGTCCATTTCCTCATAGGCGGTCTGTGCCGTGTTTTCGTCAAAATCTTCGCGCGCCTCGCAGGCGTATTTCCGGAACAGCGCTCTGCCGCCATCCGGGGCGCTCTCCGGCGGGCGCACCTGACCGATCATCAGGAACAGCACCGTGTCCTCCCCGCTCCGAATTGGGACAACCGCTTCGTAAAAGCCCTTTGCGCATTCATAAATATAGGGCTTGCCGCTCGTCTTCGTTGCAGCAAAAGCGTCGTTATCCGACCGCATGCATTCATCCAGCCAGCGCGGAGAACAGAGCTTGCAGCGCTCGCAGTAGTTCAGCCCCGAAAAGCCGTCTGCCTGATAGGAAAACGACTCGATCAGCATGCCGCCCGCGTCGTAAATTCCAACCGGAACTCCGGTGACCCGAAAGTAGTCCCGCAGCATTCGTTTGACCTCCGGACTGATCGTAATCCGCTCCAAATTTTGCTCCTTTCCGGCATCCGCCAACCGCCCGTGCGGCATTTCGGCTCTGCTTTTCCGAATTGTTCCTGCCCTGCCGAAAATCGGAAATATTGCACAATTTTTATTTCCAAAGCTGCGCCTTTTCCCGTTTTCCCCTATAGTATAGCAACATTCCGGGGCAAAGTCAATGCCCACAAATGCCCATTTGTTGCACTATTCTGCTCTCGCATCTGTCCCGCCCATCTCCCGGCAGCCGCCCGCACATGCGCGCGTTTACAAAAAGCAGAATAGTGCAAGAAAAAGCAGGGAGATGTATTGCAAACGGGTGTCCGGTATGTTATAATAGTTATAATAAATGTACCTATCCGAAGGAGAAACAGTAATCATGATACAACTGGGAGCAGCTTACTACCCCGAGCTTTGGGACGAAACGGAGCTTGCGCGCGATGTGGAAAGATGCAGGGAATATGGATTGAGCGTCCTGCGCGTGGGAGAATTTGCCTGGGGACGGATGGAGCCGGAAGAAGGGAAATATGACCTGGACTGGCTGCAAACGGTGGTGGACCGGCTGCATGCGGGCGGCATTTCGGTCATTCTCTGCACGCCAACCTGCACGCCGCCGCGCTGGATGCTGAACCGCTACCCCGAAACCCGGCAGGTCTCCCCCTCCGGCGTGCGCGAGGCGGTCTCCTCCCGCTGCCACACCTGCAAAACCTCCCCCCTGATGCGGGAGAAGAATCGGCAGATTACCGAGCAGCTTGCCCGCCGCTTCGGCAGCCACCCCGGCGTGGTCGGCTGGCAGCTGGACAACGAGCTTTATGTCTATCGGAACGGTTGCTACTGCCCCCTCTGCCACGCGGCGTTTCACCGGTACCTCGAGGCGCACTACGGCACGGTTGAAAACCTGAACCGCCGTTGGGGCATGGCGCGCTGGTCGCTGGAGTATGCCTCTTTTGACGAGGTCGAGCCGCCGCTCCCGGACGAATGGCGGCATCCCTCGCTGCGCACCGTTTGGCGCCGGTTCCAGGAGGCGCAGGTCTGCGACTATGCCCGTGAGCAGGCAGACATCCTGCACCGCTACACCCAAGCGCCGGTCGGCACCGACATGATGCCGATGAACACGCTTTCCTATTACGACATGAACGCGCCGCTGGACGTGGTGCAGTACAATCACTATGATGTTGCCGAGCGTCTGCCCTACACCGCCTTCTTCTATGACTTTGCGCGCCCCATCAAGGACCGCCCCTTCTGGGTCACTGAAACGCAGGTCGGCTGGAACGGCAGCGAATACGCCGAATGCGGCTACCGTCCGGTCGGAAACTGCTATGCCAACACCTGGCTGCCCATCGCGCACGGCGCCGAGCGCAACCTCTACTGGCTCTTCCGGACCCCGCAGAACGGGCACGAACTGGCACACGGCGCGGTCTTCTCAACCGCAGGCAGACCTTACCGGGTCAGCGAGGAAGTCCGGCAGGCAAGCGCCGACCTGGCACGCTGCGCCGATTTCCTGACCGGCAGCCGGGTCTGCTCCAAGATTGCCATTCATTTCTCCAGCGTTGCGGAGAACAATCTGCTCTCTGCCCCGTTCCTCAAGAATTTTCACTACAAGCAGACACTGATGGACGCATTTCACCAGCCGCTGCGGCATTACAATGTCGATCTGATCGACACCCCGCATGTGCTGGACAGCTATCAGGTGGTCTTTTCCCCGTTCCTGACGACCATTGACGGGGACCTGCAGGCGCGTATGGAAGCCTTTGTCCGCGCAGGCGGGACCTGGATTGTCGGTCCGATGAGCGGGTTCCTGACCGAGGACACCAGCAAATTTGCCGACTCCCCCTACCCGTTCCTCGAGCGATTCGCGGGCGTTTGGGTGAAATACCAGAAGCCGATCGGAAACGATGTTTGGAAGGCGGTCTGGCAGGACGGCTCCGCGCTGGGCATTTCGACCTGCTATGACGCGCTGGAAACGCCCGACAGCACCCCGCTGGCGGTCTATCAGGGAGATGAATTTGACGGTTATGCCGCCATTGCCGAGCGCCACATCGGAAACGGGCGGGTCATCCTGCTCGGCA
>OIGD01003334.1_pt1 | contig 10959 bp, 9 predicted proteins | sample 1582211 | NCBI WGS metagenome assembly OIGD01 (sample SAMN04414078, study PRJEB24778) | human gut metagenome | material: faecal | host: Homo sapiens
GGTTCTGTAACACAGATCCCGATCCTGACTATGCCGAATGATGATATTACACATCCGATCCCTGACCTGACCGGTTACATCACCGAAGGTCAGATCGTTCTGGACAGACAGCTTCACGGACAGGCGATCTATCCACCGATCAACGTACTGCCATCTCTGTCCCGTCTGATGAAGGACGGTATCGGTGCAGGTTACACAAGAGAAGATCATCAGGATGTTGCAAACCAGTTATTCTCCTGCTACGCAAAAGTTGGAGATGCAAGAGCCCTGGCATCCGTTATCGGTGAGGACGAACTTTCTCCTCTGGATAAAACCTATCTGAAATTCGGACAGGCATTCGAGCATACCTTTGTCGGACAGGGCGAGGACGAGAACCGTTCTATCGTTGAGACTCTTGATCTTGGCTGGAAACTTCTGCGTATGCTGCCAAGAGAAGAACTTGACCGTATCGATACGAAGATCCTGGATAAATATTATAACGAATAGAGGTGAGCCTATGGATCCGAATACCTTCCCTACGAAGGGCAATTTAATTCTGGCAAAAAACTCCCTCGCACTTGCCAAACAGGGCTATGTGCTGATGGACAAAAAAAGAAATATTCTGATCAGGGAACTTATGGGACTCATCCAGCAGGCCGAATCCATTCAGAAAGAAATTGATTCTACCTTCCGCATGGCTTATGCCGCACTGCAGATGGCAAACATCAAACTGGGCATCAGCCTTGTAGAAGAGATCTCCTACTCCGTACCGGTTGAGGATTCGATCCGCATCCGTACAAGAAGTATCATGGGTACGGAGATCCCCCTGGTAGAAGCTGATACCAGACCTGCTTTCCCGACTTACGCTTACTACAGTACAAACATTGCACTGGACCAGGCAAAAGCCTCATTTGAAAAAGTAAAGCAGCTTTCCATCAAGCTTTCCATGATCGAAAATTCAGCTTACCGGCTGGCAAACAATATCAAAAAAACTCAGAAGCGTGCCAACGCTCTGAAAAATATTACCATCCCACGTTATACCGTTCTTACAAAAGACATTCAGAATGCACTGGAAGAAAAAGAACGTGAAGAATTCACCCGACTGAAGGTCATCAAAAGAATGCAGAGCAAGAAGGCTTAACAAGTGGATTTCCCGAACCTGGCGGACAATTTTTTGTCCCCTGGGTTCTGTCTTTTTTCTCCCACAGTTCTCTCATATTTCAGACGTAAAATCTTTATTCAGGCAGAACGCACTTAAGACCCGGAATGTGATCCCGGTCAGGTCTGCTGACATTTACCTGTCAGAATATGTGTTTTCTCTTGACTTTCTAAGCTAAATCTTGTAAAATTCTTATGTAATAATTTTGTAATATATTTAACATGATTTCAAAATCTTGATCTTCATGATTTTTAAAAGGAGCAATTTATGAAAAAGCAGATTATCGTTACCATGCTTTTAGCAGCAGCACTTGGCACAGTCAGTCCTTCTATGAAAGCGGAAGCAAAGTGGAGGGCAGATGCAAACGGCCGCTGGTATACCATCAAGGCTGCACCGGGCTACGCTGTTGGCTGGAAGCAGATCGGTAAGTATACTTACTATTTTGAAAAAAACAAATACGCCGTAACCGGCTGGAAATTGATCGATAAAAAATGGTACTATTTTGATATAAAAGGCAGGCTGCTCGCCAATCGCTGGGTAGATGGATATTATCTTTCTGCTGACGGCTCCATGGCTGCAAGCACTGTCATTACCTCCGGGGATCAAAGTTACACGATTGATGCAAACGGAAACATTGTCCGGGATCCTTCTTCGGCAGACGGTTCTGACATCCTGATTCCCGGCGTGACGGAAAACAAAAATACCTGGGTAGAGAATGATGGTAAGTATTATTACTACAACTACAAAGGTAAACTTGCAAAAGGCTGGCTGCGTATCCGTGACAAAACTTATTATCTTAATACCGAAACTGGAGAACGTTACAGTGGCTGGCTCAAATACAACGGCAAATATTATTACTTTGATGCTGAAACCGGCCTGATGCTGAAAGGCTGGAACAAGATTGGCAACTATACATACTTCTTTAAAACAGACGGTTCTGCACCGAGAAAGTGGAAAAAGATCAAAGGCAAATATTATTACTTCGGTAAAAAGGGCCGTATGTACACCAACAGGATCATCAGCAAAAAGTATTATGTAAATGCCGCCGGTGAACGTACTTATGGTTTCGCTCAGATCGGTGCCGACACTTACTATTTCCATCCGACAACCGGAAAGATGATGACCGGCTGGGTACTGGTTGGCAGCAAATATTATTACTTTGATGCAAACGGTAAAATGGTCACCGATACCTGGATCGGCAAACGCTACCTGAAATCAAACGGTCAGATGGCAAAGAGCTGCTGGGTAGGTGCTTACTATATAAACAAAAAGGGAAACCGTACCAAAAAGACACGTTCTACCGGAATCTGGACACAGAAAGGCAAAACCTACTTCCTGGATTCCAATTACCAGAAAGCAAAAAACCAGTGGGTCGTTTCTGCAAGCGGCAGATATTATTATACAGATGAGAACGGCATTGTCCTCACCAACCAGTGGGTAGGCAATTATTATGTAGGAGAAACTGGTGCAAGAGTCACCAGCCAGAAACTGCAGATTGATGATAAGACTTACTATTTTACTTCCGACGGAAGCAAAGCAACCGGTATTGTTACCCTGAACGGCAAAACCTATTTATTTGACCGTAACGGAGTCATGGTTACAGGATGGTATAATAACAGCGTCGCAACGTTCTATTTTCTTCCGACGACCGGTGAAATGGTCAAGAGCCAGATCATGATCATTGACAACGTATTCTACTCTTTCGATGCAAATGGATATATGACTGACCAGAATGCTTCCGATTCCGATCTGACATTCGGTTCCAAAATTGCAGCTTATGCGACTCAGTTTATCGGAAATCCATATGTTTACGGCGGAACCAGCCTGACAAACGGCGCAGACTGCTCCGGTTTTACGCAGTCCGTCATGAGCCATTTTGGCATCAAGATCCCTCGTACCGCCGACCAGCAGGCAATCGGCTACGATGGCACAACAACCAAATATGCTACCGCAAAAATCATTTCCGTCAACAATATCCAGCCCGGAGATCTGGTATTTTATTACCAGCCAATCTCACACGTTGGGCTTTACATCGGAAACGGGCTGATTGTACACGCCTCTACAGAGGCAGCTTACCCGGTGGGCGGTATTAAGACCTCACCATTTGACTTTGCTACGATCCGTGCGATTGTACGCTACTGGTAAGCAAATGCAGAGAGGTTTTAGAATGTGCAAATGAACGAATTCCTCGAAGGCACGCTCTCGCTATCTCACATTGGCAACGGTACATAACCGACCAAAATACGGTCGCTAAGTACCGGCCATGTTCGAGTACCTTCTTAGGAATTGTTCATTTTGCACATTGCCAAAAGTTCCTGACTTGCCAGGGGGCACTTAAGCAGAACAGTCCTTCAGGCCAAATTACAAAACACAGAACAGAAAAAGACAGAGATAGAGTAACGGAAACTTGCTACCGTCACTATGCCTCTGTCTTTTGTTGTCTGGCACAATTTACACTTCTATCGTATAATTTTAGTTTCTTATTGTTTATGTTGATTTTAATTGTTTTTTTAAAATATATTGAAATAATGAGAGTTATATGATAATATACTTTCAAAGCATATTTCTTAACGTTCTTGGCATCCTGCCATCTATATTTTCTAATCACATTTCAGAAATTCATGCTTTTCAATCAAACAAATCAATTTAAAAAGCAGGAGTTTCAAACTGTGAAAAAGAAAGCATAGACCGTATGGCTGCACATTTTTGTACGCTCCTGCAAAAAGGAGGTACTTCCTGTGGCTAAAAAAGAACAACCAACTGCAAACCGTAATTACAAGGATACGGTATTCCGTATGCTGTTTTCTGACCGCAAAAATTTATTATCTCTTTATAATGCAGTCAGCGGTTCTCATTATGATGATCCGGAAAAACTGGAAATCATCACACTGGAAAATGCCATTTATATGGGAATGAAAAATGATCTGGCTTTCATCATCGGTACAGACTTGTTTCTGTATGAACATCAGTCTACTTACAATCCAAATATGCCGCTGCGTGATTTATTCTATATTTCCAGTGAATACCAGAAATTAGTAGATCACAAATCTCTCTATTCTTCTGTATTACAGAAAATACCGGCACCGCAATTTATTGTATTTTACAATGGTCTGGAAAAGAAAAAGGACTACTGGGTAAACCATTTATCCGAAGCTTTCGAAAACCAATCCGGTGATCCAAAGCTGGAACTGGAAGTTCTGACACTGAATATCAATGAGGGGCATAATAAAGAACTGATGGAACAATGCCAAACTTTAAAGGAATATGCACAGATTTAAAAAAATATACATAACCATTCAGCACAGGTCGAAGCACTTGCTGCTGAGACCGTAAGAACATGATTCAGGTGTGCAAAAATCCCATTGCGAAGCAATTTCGGATGGATTTTTGCATTGTAACTGTGAAAGTATTGAACAGTTACTAAATCTTGTACGCAAATACACGAAAGATTTTGAATTAAACGAAGCGGTTGAACAGGCTGTTAATGAATGTATACATGACAACATTCTTTCCGACTTCCTTCGTGCAAACAAAGCAGAGGTGATCTCCATGAGTATATTTGAATATGATAAAGAACTGGAAGAACGCAAACTCCGTAAGGCGGAATATGAGGCCGGGGTAGCTGATGGTATCAAAACAGCTACCGAAAATATTAAAAGGGAAGATGCTCTTTCCTTAGTTGATCTTGGCTTGTCTGTTGAGCAAATTGCTACTGCTTTAAAAATTGATTTAAAAACCATTCAAAAATGGATTGAGCAAAACCCACAAAGTTAATTTTACACTCGTGGGATTTGCTCTGTTGATATTCTATATTTTAGCTGTGTGGAGCGTGAAAATCACTTTGCTACACAGTAATCTCGATCTGGTTGCCTTCGATTCCCACTACGCAACTCTCGTAATATCCGTCTCCGGTTATCCGTGGACCGCTGATGATTTCATAGCCATCTTCTTTTAATTTTGCTGTCAACTCATCTACTTTTTCTTTGCTTCCGACGCTGAATGCAATGTGAATATATCCGGTCTGTGTAAGGACTTTCGAAGAATCCTGCATCTGCGGCTTATTCATAATTTCCAGTCTTGCCCCATCGTCAAAGGAAAGGAAGTAAGAGCGAAAGTCTGTTTTCGGATTGTGATAACCAGCGTTTGCTCTGGCATTCAGATAGGTTTCAAAAAATGTTTTTGTTTTTTCGAAATCTTTTACATACATTGCGATATGTTCTATTTTCATGCCATCTCATCTCCTAACATTTTTTCAAGTTCTGCCATGCTCTCCTGTACTTCTTTTTCCAGTGCCCGTAAATTTGCCATAATCTCAGATGTTGGCGGATATTCTACCGGAATGTATTCTATTTCTTTGTATTTGTTGATGGAAAGGTCATAGGCATTGTCTACGATTTCCTGTTTTTCTACAAAAAATGACTGGTCAGTTCGTTTACGGTCATTTTCTGCTTCCAGATTTTTAAATCTTGCGATGATATCCGGAATATCGTTTTCTTTGACTTCGGAACGTTTGTCATCCAGGCTGCGTCCATCTGCTTTCATATCATAGAACCACACTTTGTCTGTTCCGCCATGCCCGGTTTTCGTAAAGATCAGGATTGCTGTAGAAACTCCGGCATATGGTTTGAACACACCGGACGGCATGGAGATCACTGCTTCCAGTCGCTGTTCTTCCACGATTGCTTTCCGGATATCTTTATGGGCTTTGGACGAACCGAAAAGTATGCCATCCGGTACGATGCACGCACATCTTCCGCCTGTTTTTAACATTCTTACAAACAGTGTCAGGAAAAGAAGTTCTGTCTTTTTGGTTTTGCAGACTTTCAGAAGATCTGCAGATACAATATCATAATCCAGGCTTCCTTTGAATGGTGGATTTGCCAGGATCAGGCTGTATTTTTCTTTATCTTCGTTCTGGTCGGAAAGACTGTCTCGATATTCGATATTCGGATTGCTGACACCGTGTGTCATCATGTTCATTGCTCCGATACGCAGCATCGTTCTGTCCATATCGTAGCCGTGGAACATATGATTCATATAGTGTTCCTTATTTTTTGCATTAAACAGAACTTCTGCTTTTTTCTTTTTTCGCAGATATTCACTGGACTCTACCAGAAATCCTGAGGTACCGCAGGCCGGGTCGCAGATCAGGTCATCGGCTTTTGGATCCATCATTTCTACCATCATTTTTATGATATGACGCGGTGTACGGAACTGTCCGTTTACACCGGCAGTTGCCAGTTTTGAAAGCAGATACTCGTAAATATCTCCCCGGACATCTTCACTTCTTAACTGCTCCATTTTTTCGTAGATTTCATCCATGGCGCTTACGATCTTATCCAGCATGACCGGTGTCGGCACTTTAAAGATCGCATCTCCCATATATTTTGCATAGGCACTCTCTTTATCTCCATGAAGATTTTTGATAAACGTGAACACATTTTCCTGCATATTTGCATACATTTTCTGAGCCGGAAAATCGTGAAATACGCTCCACTTGAGCTGATTCCCCGGAACTTTTCTGTCTCCGATTGTTACGTTTTCTTCAAATATGCTTTTATATGGCAGACCAAGCATAATGCTTTCTTTCATATGTACGTTATCCGAATCATCCAGATCGCGGATAAACATAAGATAGGTCATCTGTTCGATCACATCGAGCGGATTTGTCAGTCCGCCTGTCCAGAAAATTTCCCATAAACCGTCTACTTTATTTTTTAATTCCCCTGTAACCATATTTTTTGTTTTCCTTCCTTTTCATTCTATATATTGTCAAGCGGATATTCGCAATCCGCTTTGCTACTTGCTCATAACATTTAAGGCTCCGTCCGGAAAATTTCATTTAAATTATCTACCTGATAATTATACGGTTTTCGTCTATTTTTCGCAACAAGCGAATATTCTTTTGACAAGCTTCCGTTTCTCTGCATATAATAAATGCACAGAGTTAGTTATAACTAACTTCATAAAACTACAGGTACTGCTATATGATACCTGCAACAAGATTCTGAGGGAATCTGCTCACTGTTCTGCAAAAATGGGCATATTCTTTTAAAGAAGTGGAAAAGGGGAAGTATTTTATGATACAGAAACACAAAAAGCAGCCACTAAATTTTCTTAAGTACATTGGTCCTGGACTTCTGGTCACGGTCGGTTTTATCGATCCCGGGAACTGGGCTTCGAACATTGCCGCCGGTTCTGGGTATGGCTATCAGCTTCTGTGGATGGTCACGCTCTCCACGATCATGCTGATCCTTCTGCAACATAATGCCGCCCATCTCGGCATTGTTACCGGACTTTGTCTTTCGGAGGCTGCCAGCACATACATCAACCGAATTCTCAAGAACATCATTCTGTCTACGGCAATGCTTGCTTCGATTGCCACAGCTATGGCGGAAATCCTGGGCGGTGCAATCGCTCTGCAGATGCTTTTTTCAATCCCGATCAAACCAGGCAGTCTGCTGATTCTCGTGATCGTTTTGTTCTGTACGTTTACCAATGCCTACCGGCGGATTGAAAAATTGATCATTCTTTTTGTCTCGCTGATCGGATTTTCATTTTTATTTGAGATCTGCATCGCAGGAATCGACTGGAAACAGGCTGCCATCGGCTGGATAAAGCCTTCGTTTCCTGCTCACTCCATGCCGGTCATCATGAGTGTGCTCGGTGCGGTTGTGATGCCGCACAATCTGTTTCTGCATTCTGAAATCATTCAGAGCCGCCAGTGGTCTCTTGCGGATGATGCTGTAATTCAAAAGCAGCTGAAATATGAATTCCGTGACACGCTGTTTTCCATGATCATTGGCTGGGCGATCAACAGTGCCATGATCCTGATGGCGGCAGCAAGTTTTTATCAGAATGGAAATGGCACGGCGGTTGACGATCTTGCAGTCACCGGTTCTATGCTCGCTCCTCTGCTTGGAAATATGGCATCACTGGTCTTTGCAGTCGCTCTGCTGCTCTCCGGTATTTCTTCGAGCATCACAGCCGGAATGGCAGGCGGTACGATTTTTTCCGGTATTTTTAACAAGCCTTATGATACTTCCGGTAAAGAAACAAAACTGGGGATTCTGGTGACAATGGTTCCGGCTGCCGTGATCATTTTGTTTATTTCTTCGCCGTTCCAGGGACTCATCTATTCACAGATGCTGCTTGCCGTTCAACTCCCGATTACGATCTTCACACAGATCTGTCTGACTTCTTCTAAAAGGGTAATGGGCAGATATGCAAACAGCAGACGCCTGAATATCGTTCTATGGATTACCGCTCTGACCGTAACTTTTTTAAATATCGGGCTTTTTATAACAGGTTTTTAGTATTTTATTATTGTAGCCTCGCCTAAATTATGTTAATATTTGGTTTATAGTGTCATTTTGAGTCGCTGACACTGCACTGTGTTAAAGTCTCAACTGACAAACAATCCGTACAAAGACTGCTTCGACTGCTCTTCCGTACGGAACGTTAATCATAAACCGGATGTTTCATTTTCCGCATATGTGAATGACAACATCAAACTGCAGAAACTTAGGGAGGATTTAAAATGGATGTAACACAGATTCTAATGTTGATCACAATCCTGGTCTACCTGGCTGCGATGGTAGGTATCGGTGCGGTTCTGGCAAAACAGAATCAGACCACAGATGACTTCTATCTCGGCGGACGTACACTGGGACCGCTCGTCACCGCCATGAGTGCCGAGGCCTCTGACATGAGCAGCTGGCTGCTGATGGGACTGCCTGGCGTTGCTTACCTGTCCGGTACGGCTGATGCAGCGTGGACTGCAATCGGACTGGCAATCGGAACTTATGTAAACTGGCTTGTTGTTGCCAAGAGACTTCGTAATTATACGCATGTCTGCGGAAACTCTACAACACTGCCTCTGTTCTTTTCCAACCGTTACAGAGATAACAAACGTATTCTTTCCGTAATCGCAGCACTGCTGATCATCATTTTCTTTGTACCTTATACGGCTTCCGGATTTGCAGCCTGCGGCAAGCTGTTTGCAAACCTGTTCGGAATGGATTATCTGCCGGCAATGCTGATCAGTGCGATCGTTATCGTAGCTTACACCACACTGGGCGGATTCCTCGCAGCAAGTACGACAGACTTTGTCCAGAGTATTGTTATGACGATCGCGATCGTTGTTGTATTTGGTTTTGGTATCAGCAAAGTCGGCAGTTTCAGTGCCGTTATGGACAATGCAAAATCCATGGCCGGATACTTCAGCCTGACGCACACGCACGATGTCGCTACCGGAACAGCTTCTCCTTACAGCCTGCTGCAGATTTTCTCTACACTGGCATGGGGACTTGGATACTTCGGTATGCCTCACGTACTGCTTCGTTTTATGGCGATCGGTGATGCAAACAAACTGAAACTCTCCAGAAGGGTTGCAACCGTCTGGGTTGTGATCTCCATGGCTGTTTCCGTATTTATCGGTGTGATTGGAAATGCTATGACAAAAGCCGGTGTCCTGCCGACTTTAAAAGATCCGGAAACCATCATTCTGGTTGTTGCAGATCTGATCTCCAAACATGGTGTTCTGGCAACGATCATTGCCGGACTGATCCTCGCCGGTATTCTGGCAGCTACCATGTCAACTGCGGACTCTCAGCTGCTCGCTGCTTCTTCCAGTGCTTCCCAGAATATTCTGAAAGAAGTATTTATGAAAGACATGAGTGAGAAAACCGGTATGCTGATCGCACGTATCACCGTTCTTGTTATCGCACTGATTGGTGTATTTATCGCACGTAACCCGGACAGTTCTGTTTTCCAGATCGTATCCTTTGCATGGGCAGGCTTTGGTGCTTCCTTTGGACCGCTTGTTCTGCTGGCACTGTTCTGGAAACGCTCCACATTCCAGGGTGCTCTCTGCGGAATGGTCAGCGGCGGCGTTATGGTATTTGTATGGAAATTCCTGATCCGTCCGATGGGCGGTGCACTTGGTATTTACGAACTGCTTCCTGCATTCCTTCTTGGTCTTGCAGTAAACGTAATCGTAAGTCTCCTGACACCGGCTCCTTCCAGAGAAGTTCAGGATGAGTTCGATAAAGTAGCTTCTATGAAGTAAAAGAATGTAAAAAACAAAATCCTGAAAACACAATAGGATGCCAGAGTCAAAAGACCTGTATTTCATGGAGTTTTTCCATTTAATACAGGTCTTTCTTTTTCTGATAAAACCAGCTTATCATTTCTGCTTTTACCAGAAGACAGGGGGAAAAATGTCATTTAAGGATTATCTTTTTACAAAATATTCTTCATACCATACAAGGAAGGTATAAATCGTCCATACTTTTCTCCAGTTATCGGAATTACCTCCTACATAGTCATCGAAAATCTCGTTGATCGCATCTACATCAAAGAATTTCTCTGCGATCTCACTGTGGAACAGACGCTGTACATCCTGATTGTATCTTGCATCGGCCATCCAGATACGAATCGGCACAATGAATCCCAGTTTCTTACGGAATGCGATCTCTTCCGGGAGTACTTTTGCTGCTGCGGTACGGAATGCCACTTTGTTCTGCTCTTCGTTGACTTTAAAACGGGACGGCATTCTTGATGCAATATCAAAGATCCGGCGATCTGTAAGCGGCATACGGATTTCCAGCCCTGCTGCGGTACTCATCTTATCTACATTCAGATAGATATCGCCTTCCAGCCAGATCTGAATATCAACATCGGACATTTTTGTAAGCGGATCAAGACCTTCCGTCTCTTTGTAGATTTCATAAAGCAATTCATCCCGGTCTGTGATAGCATCAATTTTTGTAAAGTCCGTGATCCCGGCGTGTCCCATGACGGTTTTCAAAGGTTCCTTG
>OIGD01003337.1_pt1 | contig 10947 bp, 8 predicted proteins | sample 1582211 | NCBI WGS metagenome assembly OIGD01 (sample SAMN04414078, study PRJEB24778) | human gut metagenome | material: faecal | host: Homo sapiens
CACCCCAGCCCTCTCCTTAAGAAGGAGAGGGAGAATAATTATTTTTAAATTTAAAGTTTTACCTTAGCCCTTTGAAATTGTAAAAATACGAATAATTTGATTATTAATGGCAACTTTATATAAAAGTTATCCTTATATCAGTGTAATTGTTTTGCAAATTCTTCAAATTTTAATAAAACATATTCTGCAATTTGGCAGTCTTGTTCTTCCGAGCCTCCGCCAACACCAATTCCGCCGGCAATTTTACCGTTTATAAATAATGGGTAGCCGCCGCTAACAAGAGTAATTTTGGGATCATTACTTTGAATTGCCATTAGTGTATTCCCTTCTTGTGCCCACAATGCTACATCTTTTGTTTTGCTTTGAGTAATTGCCGATGTATATGCTTTTCCCGGAACTAAAGTAATGCTCAAAACAAGAGCTTGGCCAAACCTTTGAAAATATTTTAATAATCCGTTTTCATCGCAAATTGCAAAACTAATATCTATTCCTAATTTTTAAGATTTCTCTTTTGCTGCAGCTGACAATTTGTTACATAATTCATCTGTTAAAATCATTTTGACCTCCTTTTTTATTATTGTAAAAGGAGTTTATTTTAATCGCTTGCCTTATTCTTTATATTTTTGGCACAATTCTTTATTTTTAAAATATCCTCTTTCGGAGTAAATCCTAATATTTTTTTATAATCTCTTACAAATTGAGAAACACTTTCATAACCAACCTCAAGAGCGGCTTGAGTTACATTCTTATCATTGTCAAGCATTAAACGTCTCGCTTCAACAAGTCTTAATTTCTTTTGGCATTGAATCGGGCCCATACCAACAGCATTTTTAAACTTTTGATGAAAACCTGATGTAGACATATTTGCTTGTTCTGCTAGCTCTTCAACCGTAAAATCCGATTTAAAATTTTCTTTTATCCAAGTATTCATCTTATAAATTTCATCAGCATTTTGAAATTTGACGATATGCTCTATAAATTCTTTACCTTTGCTACCTGTTATCAAGTTAAAAATAATTTCACGTTTGAGATGTTTTTGCATAAACTTGTTATCATCTGTATTAAGATTTAAAAGTTTAAGAATAGTACTCAATATTTTTTCATCATTATTTGTAGATTGAAATTCCCCTTCAATTTCCAACATAACAGAGATAATTTCATCGTTTGTAAACTCTAAAAACAAAGCACAAAAAGGCTCTTGAATAATTTTAGCAGTATAGGGAGTTGTAATTTCTGAGATAAAATATTCCCCTTGTTTGTATTTTTCAAAAGTTGAAAATTGAATCTTACCTTCTAAAATCAGATATAAATATGGTGATGAAATTTTGGGAAGAATTACATTTTCGGTATCGAAAATCTGAAATTTTAAAAAAGGTAATTCTTTTAAGATTTGGGACTCTTTTTTTAATATTATTTGGTTTAATAATGATTTCATAAAAATAGTATATCACAAGTCAAATTTCAAGTTAGAAACAACAGATAAAGAATCAAGGGTTTAATATATAAATTTAACTACCGACTTTCAGAAAAATTTTTACCAACTTAAAAAGAAAATTATTAACTAAAATTTTGGAATAACGTTGCCCGAATTTCCTAAACTGTCCCAAAATTCGCAAACCAAATAGAAACCATTATTATATAAGGACTTTAGGCATGGAATTTTGAATTCCTAAACTACCTCAAAAAATACAGAAATTAAAATAGAGAAAAATCCTCTTTAAAAAACGGAGAAAGTGGGATTTGAACCCACGGTAGAGTATGAACCCTACAACGACTTTCGAGGTCGTCACCTTAAACCACTCGGACATTTCTCCTTTTTTTATTATGCACTTTTATGCTATCGAAAAAAAGATATAATGTAAAGTCTTTATTGGTATATATAATATTTGAAATAACTTTCCACTTATTGAGCAATATTTTAGATTCACTTGTCTACCTTAGATTCTTTATAGTGTTACTAATGCCTTTTTTACAATTAATCTAATTTGTTGTATAATTTTATATAAATATAAAAGGGTAGAAAAAAGAAAGAAGAAAAAAATGGTTGAAAGTAAAAAAATACAACTTACTATTGGTGGGAAAGTTGTAGAGGTAGAAACAGGTAAATATGCAAGAAGTGCTAGTTCATCAGTGACCATTCGTTGCGGCGATACTATGTTATTTGTCCATGCAACTGTTGCAAAAGAACCACGTGCTGGTATTGATTTTTTCCCGCTTTTGATTGATTACGAAGAACGTATGTCGGCTATTGGAAGAATACCAGGTGGTTTTACAAAAAACGAAGGACGACCTAGTGAAAAAGCAATATTAATATCAAGATTAATAGATAGACCAATTCGTCCTTTATTTCCAAAAGGATACCGCAATGATGTTCAAATTGTTGCCCAACTTATGAGTTACGACCAGGAAAATCAAGCGGACACTTTGGCAATGTTAGGTGCTTCATTTGCATTAATGTTAACAGAAGCTCCATTTGAAGGACCAATAGGTGCTGTCCGTGTGGCGTGTATTAATGGCGAATATATAGCCAATCCCACACATAAACAATCAAAAGAATCTGACTTGGATATTGTTGTTGCAGGTACTGAAAATAGCGTTATTATGGTTGAAGCCGGATGTAACTTTGTGACCGAAGATGATATAATGCATGCTGTTGAGTTTGCTCAAGTTGAGATAAAAAAACAAGTTGAAGCACAATTGGAGTTTGCAAAAATTTGTGGTATTGAAAAGCCTGAATTTGTTAATCCTTATGACACAAGTCGTTTGGCTTCAATAATAAAGGAAACAGCTTATGATATGATTTATGATGCTTATCATAATTTTGACAGAGAATATCGTCAAAATAAACTTGAAGAAGCTAAAACCCTTGTAAAAGAAAAAGTTGCAGCTTTGGGTGAAGATGATGATATAAACAAAATGATAAGTGAATCAGGTATAGATTTTATAGCTGAAGAGTTTAAATATTTAGAAAAGAAAATAATGCGTCGTATGATAATAGAAGAAGGTGTACGAGCTGACGGTCGTAAAGTAACAGAAGTACGCCCAATATGGTGTGAAGTTGGTGTAATACCGCGAGCACATGGCTCAGCAGTATTCACCCGCGGTCAGACACAGGTTCTTTCAGTTGCAACACTTGCTGGTCCTTCAATGGCACTTGAATTAGACGGTGTTGACCCTTTAACTAAAAAATCATATATGCATAAGTATATATTTCCTGGTTTTTCAGTTGGCGAAGTAAAGGCACTAAGAAGTCCTGGGCGTCGCGAAGTTGGCCATGGAAACTTAGCTGAACGTGCAAACGTTCCTGCATTGCCAAATATGGATGAATATGGCTATACAATCCGTGTTACATCTGATGTTCTTGAATCAAATGGTTCAACATCAATGGCTTCTACTTGTGGCAGCTCAATGGCCTTAATGAACGCTGGTGTTCCCGTTAAATGTATGATAGGTGGAGTTGCTATGGGGTTGATTAAAGAAGATGATGCAACTGTTGTATTAACTGATATTCAAGGCATTGAAGACTTTTTAGGCGATATGGACTTTAAAGTGACAGGTAACGATGAAGCAATTACTGCTTTACAAATGGATATGAAAGTAAAGGGTATAAGCAATGAAACACTGCGACAAGCTCTTAATCAGGCTAAAGAAGGTCGTCTTCATATACTGGGCAAAATGCGTGAAGTTATAAGCGAGCCTGCTAAAGAAATGTCACCTTATGCTCCGCGTATTTATTCAATGAATATTGATGTTGATGATATTGGTATTGTAATAGGTCCTGGCGGTAAAAATATTAAAAATATCATTGAATGCTCAGGTGCAGAGATTGATATACAAGATGACGGTCGTGTGACAATTACAAGCAATGATGCTGAAGGAGCCAATATCGCAATGCGTATGATTCAAGATGCCACTTTTAAGCCTGTTGAAGGTTTGGTTCGTAGGGGTAAAGTTGTGAGAATTATACCAATTGGCGCTTTTGTTGAACTTGCACCAGGAAAAGACGGTATGGTGCATATTTCTCAAGTTGCAAACGAACGTATTGAAACTGTTGAAAGCAAACTATCTATTGGTGATGATGTAATTGTTAAAGTTATAAAGATTGATGACAAAGGACGCGTTAATCTAACGATTAAAGGCGTTACAGAAGAAGAAAAACAAAGATGTCTGTAAAGGATATGTAATTTTAAAGGGGGTTGTAAGGGGAGGCTTTGTGCCTCCCCTTACATATTAAATATTGCCGTGGCTAGACGGCTTCACGAATATGAAGACGGCATGTCTTGGATTACTCAGGGTTCGGAACTTTAGCAACTCCGTTTCGCAATTTAACAATTGCTGTGCTTTGGTACACAATTTTTTCCCACCTGTGGCATCCGCCCTCATTTTATTCGGTCGTCTTTCCTACAGAGGTCATTAACTACTACAAACAAATCCAAAACTGAGCTGTTTTGGATTTGTTTTCCGCACGGCTTACGCTTTTTTTCACAATCAGTCAAAGCCAACTGTCAGTTCTTCTTGTAGCGAAGCCCAAAGGCTGAGCCGTAGTCCCCTTTAGGGGATAATCCGCTGCCTCAGGCGGTTTAATACCCTCTCGGAGAACATAAAATACTAAAATTAATAAAGCAAACCAACCAACGTTGGCGGAAGAAAACAACAAAGCTTGAAAGGAAAAAAACAAAAAAATGCACTGCTCCAAAGGGTTGCAACCATTCAAAGCGTGTTCGCTTTGTGTGAAGTTGTATATAAATCCCATAATTTATCATATCTTTACAAAACTTAACAAATATAAAATTGGATATTGAATAATATTTATTTGCTATTATAATAAAAGTATGAAAAACGAAATGTATAATATAAATAAAAGTTGGCGTAGCCTCACATATTTAATGTGCAGGTGATAAAATACATATTTGTTATATTTTTAGAATAATAAAAAACCTGCACTTTTATGTACAGGTTTTTTAGTTTTACCAAAAAGGGAAAAAATATGACAAATAATTTATTAAATACATTACCATTACCACTAAAACTTGCCGGGAAGTTTATAGCGCATAATGAAAGCGCATCGGGTTTATCGACTTCAAGATTTATACAGGATACAACAACCCAGCTTGTTCCAAAGGCGACATTTTCGCGAAGTAAAGCTGATTTATTTGAAAATACATTTTTGGAAACAGCTGAAAGTGCTATTGTATATTTTTTGCCGCAAGTTTTGGGAGAGAAGATATTCCGCAGAATATTTTCAACGAAATTAAATTCAAAACAAAAAGCACTTGTTGGAAAAAGTTATGAAATTATAAAAAACAGTCGCGATAAAAATATAGTTGTGCCAGTAAAGGCAGCAATTGCTCTTACATCATTAATTATACCAATACTTGTATTCACTTTGAATTATTTTAAAAATTTGCTTACAATTAAAACTTTTAAACAAAGTGATTTTGTAAATATTGCATCACTTGATAAAAAAGATGAAGATAAAAATAAAATTAACAAAGTAAAAAAAAGCGCATATAAAAATCTAACTCGTGCTTTTATTGCATCGGCTTTGAGCGTATTAGGTGCGATTTTGCTTGTTAAAAAAGGAAATAAGTCAAAAAAGTTAATGGAGATATGTGAATTTATACTTTCACCAGGTGATAAAATTTCAAAAAACAATAAAAAAATAAAAGATTTTGTAAATAAATATTTTTGTATTGATTACACAAACGAAAAAGGAAAGCTTAATTTAAGTAAAGGTCAGTTGACATCGTGTGTATTGATAGGTGGATTGGGGTATTTTGGTGCTGCTTATGACCGAGGAAAGGAAAATTTTATGGAAACGCTTTTTCGCTACCCTATTGTAGGACTATACGTTATTTCAGGTAGTGAACTTTTTGAAAACGGATTTAAACGCATATTAAAAAAAACAGGTAAATGCCGTGAAACAATAAAGAATAATTTAGATGTTGTTAAATTTGATGAACTTAATAAACTAGCTAAAAATCTAGCAAATAAAAATAATACAGACATAAAAATTGAATATAAAAAACTTATAAAGCAAAAATCTTTAATAACACTTATCCCTTTTATTTTTAGTATAGGGATAATGGGATTTTTTGTTTGCGCTATAACCAACCTATCAACAAAATTAAGGTATAAAAAAGAAAAACAAAAATGCCAGTAGTTTAGATAAAAAAGAGAGGAAGTGTCAGCCAATGGACTTGTTTGCATTTTTTAAACTAAATTTATATAAAGATGAAAAAAGATGTTGCATAATTTTTTGCTGATGTTATAATTAAAATGTAAATAAAATCCTGTGGGGGATTAGCTCAGCTGGTAGAGCACCTGCCTTGCACGCAGGGGGTCAGGAGTTCGAATCTCCTATCCTCCACCATAAAAGACGAGTTTTAGACTCGTCTTTTTTTATTGTTATTACTGGGTTTTGGATTTTTATGTTTTCTTAAAAATGGAAAAGAGTTAAGTAGACTCGAACTTTTGTATTTTTTTAAGGAGGAAACATGGAATATTCAAAAGAACATTTAGAAAAAGTAAAAAATTCATTTCAAAAATTTTATGATTGTGAATTAGATGAAAATGACGCAAAAGAAATTATAGAAAATTTATTTGCATTATCTGAATGGTATCAAAGTATACGAAAACGCAATAATAACAAGCCTTAAGCTACATTTTGAGCTTTTAAAAACTAAGATTGTCTATCAATCTCCACCATTTTCAAGAGGCTATTAAAAGCCTCTTTTTTAAGTATTGTGTTGTTGTGTATCAGGGAGTTTGAGACAAAGTATCGCGCGCTTGACATTTTAGTTTGAAGTAAAACTGCCAATTTAGCGGATTATTTATTCAATACTACATTTTATTATATTAATATGTTTAATTCCGCTTGGTATTATAATTTATTGAAACCGCCATTTTCTCCGCCAGATTGGGTTTTTAGTCCTGTTTGGTCAGTTTTGTATTTATCAATTTTTATATCTCTGTTGTTCTATATTTTTAAACCGGCCAAAAATAAAAAAATTGGCTATATATATTTTATCCTACAATTAATTTTAAATTTATTGTGGACACCGGCCTTTTTTTATTTACAAAATATAAAATTGGCTTTAATAGTAATTATTTTTCTTGATATTTTTTTGATTTTTACCATAAAGAAGTTTTATTTTGTTTCAAAATTATCAGGTTTAATCTTAATTCCATATCTGATATGGATACTTTTTGCCACATATCTTAATATAGGATATCTTGTGTTAAATGCCTAAAATAATAAAAAATACTCTTTTAAAATATGCGCCAGATGAATTTACAATAGAAAAAGCTGCTAATCCAGCAAGAATTTTTGAGGTGAACAATAAACCCGTTAAAGTTGGAAGTATTTTCTATCTTTGCGAAAGAGAAATTCGCTCAAAAGATAATTTTGCTCTTCAATTTGCCTTGCAAAAAAGTAATAAATTAAACCTGCCGCTCAAAATTATTCATCCAAAGATTAATTATAAATATTTGCCAAAACAAAAATTTATAGATAATCAGATTGTGCAAGTGCAAAAAATATTTCAAAAATTTAATCTTGATTTTTATGTTGTCGATAAAACACCTGAAGAAATTGTTAAAAATTTAGATTCGGCTCTTTTAATTATTGATTTTAACCCGATTTTGAATCGAGATTGGCTTAAAAAAGTAAATTGTAAAATAATTGAAATCGATGGGCATAATATAATTCCTTCAAGATATGTTTCCGAAAAGCAAGAATATAATGCTGGAACATTAAGAAGAAAAATTTATTATAATATTTATACATTTTTAACTGAATTTGAAAATTTGACAAATGAAAAAGTTGAGGCAGATTTTGCATTAGAGGATTTTATAAAAAATAAATTACAATATTATTCTGAGTTTAAAAATGATCCTTCAAAGAATGTTTTATCAGGATTATCTAAATATTTAAATCTCGGTTTTATTTCTTCTCAAAGAGTTGCATTAGAAGTTATTAAGTCCTACGCAGATGATATCAACAAAGAAACATTTTTAGAGGAACTTATTATAAGAAAAGAGTTAGCCGATAACTTTTGTTTGTATTCAAAGAATTTTAAAAGTTTTTCAAATGTTGCAACTTGGGCAAAAAACTCTTTAAACTATCACAAGTCTGATTTAAGGTCGTACTTATATTTACCTCAAAAGTTAGAAAATGCAAAAACTCATGATAAACTCTGGAATGCAACACAAATTCAATTAAAAAAAGGAGGAGTAATTCATGGATATTTACGGATGTATTGGGCAAAAAAGATTATGGAGTGGACAAGTAGTCCCAATGAAGCGCTTAAATTTGCAATATATCTGAATGATAAGTATGGATTTGATGCACCCTCTGCAAACGGATATGTTGGGATTCTATGGGCAATTGGAGGGTTACACGATAGAGCTTTTGCAGATTATCCTGTTACAGGTAAAATCAGAAGAATGACTTATGATTCAATAAAAAGAAAATATAATTTGGCTGATTATTTGAAGAATTATGTGTCTGATTGATACAAAAATTTGTAATAAAAACCATAAATAATTGGTATGTGTGAAAAACAGAGTTAAATTGTGAATGGCAATCATATGTTAAAAGTTTGAGTCTTTTAATATATAGATTCTTAATCTTTTGCGCAAGAAAATTTTTTATGATAGAGTAATAAATATAAAATTTAGGAGTGGATATGTCATCACAAGATATAGAATTAAAAGAAATATTAAAAGATATAAAAGACGGTAACATTCAGCTTCCTGATTTTCAAAGAGATTGGGTTTGGGATGATAATAGAATAAAGTCTTTAATAATCAGCCTATCCAATAATTTCCCAATTGGTGCGGTGATGTTTTTGGACACAGGCGGAGAAATAAAATTTAGCCATAGAAAATTTACTGGTATTGAAAGTACAGATGTAAAACCTAAAAGCTTAACCTTGGATGGTCAGCAGCGTTTAACTTCTATTTTAAACTCAATGTTTTTAAAAAAGCCAGTAGAGACACAAACTTTGCAAGGAAAAAAAATTAAAAGATACTATTATTATAATTTATCTGAAATTGCCAAAGATATTGTTGATTGGGATGAAGCGGTTATATGTGTAAATGAAAATAAACAGATTACAAGTAACTTTGGTAAAAATATTGACCTGGATTTATCATCAACTGAAAAAGAATGTGCGGAAAAGTATATTCCAACCAATATAATATTTGATGAATTAGAATATTCAAATTGGAAAAATGCATATAAAAACTATTATAAAAAAAATGATATTGAACATGTTTTAGATTTATTAGAGCTAATTGATAAATTTGAAAGTAAGGTTAGGAATAATGTTTTTAAATACTATATTCCAGTTATCTCACTATCAAAGGATACTCCGAAAGAAGCCGTATGCCAAGTTTTTGAAAATGTTAATACTGGCGGCGTCGCACTGAATGTTTTTGAACTAGTAACAGCAATTTTTGCTTCTGATGGTTTTAAATTAAGAGAAGATTGGGATAAAATAAAGAAAAATTTTGAAAATCATAAACTTCAAATTCTTTCTTCTGTAAGTGCTACAGATTTCCTAACTGCAATGACTCTTTACACAAAATATCTTGCATATGCACAAGATAAAAATAATGCTGTTTTGTGTAAGAAAAAAAACGTTCTTGAACTTAAATTAAGTTGCTATAAAAAACATAAAAAAAATCTTGAAACAGCCTTTATTGAAGCGGCTAAATTTTTAAATAGTTTGTGCATATATAGCAATAGGGATTTACCATATTCAACACAAATTATTCCGCTTAGTGCAACTATAGCTGCATTGGGCGATAGATTTCACTATCAAGATGTAAAAATAAAGTTAGAAAAGTGGTATTGGTGCGGCATTTTTGGTGAATTATACGGCGGAGCAAATGAAACTAGATATGCTCTTGACATAGTGGGCTTAATGAATTGGATTATAAACAACAGCTCCATACCAAATACAATTGAAAGAGCATATTTTGACCCTTGTCGTTTGCTTTCTTTGCAGACCAGAAATTCTGCTGCGTATAAGGGTATTATGGCTTTAATAATGAAAAATGCAAAGGATTTTATTTCCGGTTCTAGTATGAATTTAACATCTTTTATTGATGAAAATATAGATATCCACCATATTTTTCCTAAAGATTATTGTTTAAAAGAAGGTCTTGGAATTAAAAATGATAAATGGAATTCAATAATAAACAAGACCCCTTTAACTGCAAAGTCAAACCGTATGATTGGAGGCAATGCCCCGAGTAAATACATAGAAAAAATTGAAAAAGAAATGATTAATTGTGCAAATCTATATATTAACCTTCAATCACACTTAATAGATGTTGATGATCTTCGATGCAATAATTTTGACAGTTATTTTATAAAAAGAGCCGTTAAAATACTTCATTTAATAAGTGCTGCAATGGATAAAGAGATAACTGGGCTTGATTCAGAAAGAGTTATAAAAGCATATGGTGAAAAATTATCTAATTATGTTGAAGGCTAATTATTGGTAATTTACTAATCAAATTGAAATAATAATATAAACCAAATTAATATCTTTTATCTCGACAAAATTTTTATATTCATAAGGTATTTCAACCTTTATAATACTTTTATCTTTAATATTTTGTAAATTATTTTCTTCAATAATGTTTTTATCCAATTGAACAAAATAAGTACCAGGTTGAACTCATGAAAGATAAAATTAGCCTTTATTAAAAAGTACACAGTAGGCTTTTTTTCACCTTTATCATAAAGTAAAAATATATTTTTATTAAAGACTAGCATATTAAATATAAAATGTTCACAATATTTTATTTTAAAAATGATAATTTTACCAGAATAAAAATTATTCAGTATTCAAAACTATTTAAAACTTCAAATAATATTTTAGAAGTTACAAAAATATTTTTAGAAGATGAGAAAATAGCTTTAAGTCACGA
>OIGD01003339.1_pt1 | contig 10943 bp, 9 predicted proteins | sample 1582211 | NCBI WGS metagenome assembly OIGD01 (sample SAMN04414078, study PRJEB24778) | human gut metagenome | material: faecal | host: Homo sapiens
GAATTACTCAACGGGGCTATTATAACATTTATGAGCAATTATTGCAACATATTTTTGTTATATTTCTAAATATTTTATTTATTTAGCTGTCGCTTACTCATGAGGCAAACAATTTCTCTGTCATTTTCCGATGGACGGCGGCAAAACGAACGGCGACGGTACAGGGAATAGCGGCAACGATGACAATATCGAAAACACCACAGTAGTCACGCTCGGCGGCGACACGGGAAAATCGGTCGCGCCGATGTTCTGGCTTTTCGCCATTTTCGGTTGTATTCTATTTACACATAAAGGTTATAAGGAGCAACTACACATGAAAACAGAGTACAAAATTACAACGATAGGCACGCCGTGCATCGGCTATCTTTCCAATACGGAAAAGAAACTATTCTATTCCACGCCGATAGAAGCAATAACAGACCATTACAAGAAAGAGTCACCGCAGATAAAAAACGCCCCGTCTCCCGCAAAAGGGAATAATGACGATTCATAACAAGCGAATCCGACGCCGCTTTCGTGGTACGAAAAAAACATCCAATATAATTTGCGGCACTTCGTTTTGAACACGAAAAAAGGCGAAGAGTCGCCAAGCGGTTTAGCGGCGCACTTCGCCTTCCGTCCGCGCTTTCATTTATCTATACGGTCGATTGCGTTTAATTTGGCAGCAGTTTTTGCGGCGGTCAATTAGCAAGCCGAAATTCAGTAAAATTTGGTCTAGTCGGCTGGTTTTGGTCTGTGCGTGGGCTTGTCTCGGCGGAGCGTGGTCGGGGCTCCCTGCAAAAGCGCGAGCGTAGCGAGCGGTTTTGTGGGGTGGCAGCTTCGCCGCTCTCGTATCAAGACAAGCACACGCGCTGTACTCACGATGTAACTTCAATGTGATTCCGATGTGACATTATGGAACCTGAATGTGACATCAATTTACGGAGATTAAAACAGAAAATGAAATACATAGAATGGCTGAATATATGGCTCAAAAATTACATAAAACCGAGCGCAAAAGAACGCACTTATATCCGTTATGAGCAACTAATACGAACCCACATTGCCCCGAAAATCGGCGATACGGACGTAAACGACCTTTCGCCTATTGTTTTGCAATCGTTTGTAACGGAACTTTTATCAAGCGGAAACGATAAAACCGGCAAGGGTTTGTCCGCAAATACGGTAAACGCAATTATCTCGGTATTGCAAAATTCGTTACGCACGGCGCATTTGCTTGGGGTAGCCAAAGATTACACGGCAAATATGATTAAACGCCCGAAACTAAGTGAGCGAAAAATTGAGTGTTTTACGCTTGCCGAGCAAAAGAAAATAGAATCGGCTGTATTTGATAGCAAAAAGATAAAAATGTTCGGTATTGTGCTATGTCTTTATACGGGCTTGCGTATAGGTGAATTGATTGCTCTGCAATGGAAAGATATAGACCTGCAAAAAGGCTTGTTGACAGTTTCTCGCTCCTGCCACGATACAAGCGGCGGAATTGTTTTTGACGAGCCAAAAACCGCCGCTTCACATAGGGTGATACCGCTTCCGAAACAACTTTTGCCAAAACTAAAAAGCATAAAGAAAAGCGGTAATTCGGACTTCGTGGTGTCTATGGACGGCAACGCCGTTTCTGTGCGCTCCTACCAACGAAGTTTTGAATTACTGCTTAAAAAACTGAATATTGTTCACCGCGGTTTTCATTCGTTACGTCATACGTTTGCAACCCGTGGGATCGAGTGCGGAATGGACGTAAAAACGCTGTCCGAAATACTCGGTCACAAGAACCCGACAGTCACCCTGAATCGCTATGCTCATTCGCTTTTAGAACATAAAGCCGCTATGATGAACCGCCTTGGAAAACTGCTGTAAAATGTACATAGAATAATCTAATTGATGTATTTTATTGTACTACAAAAAGTTGCCAAAGTCAATATTTGCGCGGTCTGCTGAAATAAAAAGAAAAGTTTTGTTCATTCGTGACACTAATTGATGTATTTTCGCTGTCTGCTTGTTCGCCGAATAGATTATTCGCTGAACAAATTTCCAAAGGATAAGTACATAAAATGAAAGCAAAAGAATTAACGGCGAGCAAGTCAAACGGACGTATATATACACCTGACTATATTGTAGACAATATACTTGACTTATCCGGATATACTCAAAATAACCTTATTCGCAAACACGTAATTGATAACAGTTGCGGAGACGGTGCATTTTTGACGAAAATTGTAGACCGTTATTGCAAACAAACACAAATAAAAAAATATAATCCCGCAGAATTAAAACAAGAGTTAGAAACGTATATCCACGGCATTGAAATAGATTCTATTGAGTGTGAAAAATGCATCAAAAATGTAACGGCTATTGCACTTCAATATGGCATTGAAAATGTCCACTGGGATATACAATGCGAAAACACTTTGACAGTAAAACGTTTCAATGGAAAAATGGATTTTGTTGTCGGAAATCCACCATATGTTCGGGTGCATAATTTAGATGAGTCCCTTGATTTGACAAAAACATTTTCGTTTGCTCAAGATGGTATGACGGATTTATACATCGTTTTTTACGAAATAGGGCTCAAAATGTTGAACGAGAAAGGCGTTTTGGGTTATATCACTCCAAGTTCTTATTTTAATAGCCTTGCCGGCAGTTATATGAGAAAAACATTTGTCAGTGAGAATCTTGTCGATAAAATCGTTGGCTTAAAGCATTTTCAGGCATTTAATGCTACTACCTATACCGAAATAACTATTCTCAAAAAAGACCGCGTAAACAACACGATAGAATACTATCAGTTTAATGAAAAAAATCACATTCCGTATTATGTCGAAACGCTATCGTCAGACGATTTCTATATATCTGGAAATTTCTTCTTTGCAACAAAAAAAGATTTAGCCTTGCTGAAAAAAGTATTTTTCAATTTAGGGCATTGCGATGTTGAAGTAAAAAACGGATATGCAACCTTATGTGACAGCGTATTTATTGGAGATTTTGCTTTTTCTTCCGACTATGTTATTCCGGTTGTAAAAGCGTCTCGTGGGGAGTTTAAGAAAATTATCTATCCATACGATAAAAACGGGAAATTGATATCGGAAAATAAATTGAAAAGCGATACTGCTCTATATGAATACTTGTCGGCAAATAAACATTTATTACTCAATCGTAGTTCGGAAAAGAAAGATGATACATATTGGTATGCTTTTGGAAGAAGTCAGGCAATTAACGATACATATAAAGACAAAATTGCAATAAATACTCTTTTGCGGACGTCAGCAGATTTAAAGATTGTAAATGCCCCTGCCGGAACGGGCGTATATAGCGGATTATATATCACGTCGGATAGTATTGATATAAACATTATCCAAAAGTGCTTATCAAGTGTGGAGTTTACAACCTATATTTCTTTATTAGGTAAGTACAAAAGCGGTGGATATTATACCTTTTCATCAAAGGATATAAAAGCATATTTGGACTATAAATTAGCATACGACGGAGGAATTTTGCAATGATGACAAATGATGATTTTTTAAGAGTAATTAAGGAATCGTTCGCTACATATTTAGCAGTTGGCACTTCAAGAAGTACGGCTAAACTTAAAACTTTACACGGGCATATAGCGTCGGATTTGGAAGAATTACTCGGTGAGGGTTTTTCTATACGGTCTCAAGGTTATGGCAATGATAAAGAAGGTAGTATCGACGGACGGTATTACCCCAAGAACGTTGATATTACAATTTTGAAGAACAATAAACCGGTTGCCGGATATGCTGTTAAATTTGTAATGAGAAATTACTCTCAAAATAGCAATAATTATTTTGAAAATATGCTTGGAGAAACGGCAAATATACGTGCTAATTCAATTCCCTATTTTCAAGTGTTTATTATATTTGAGAAGGTTCCGTATTATGAAAATGGCGGTAAATTCAAAAAATACGATGTTATTTCAACGCACAATCTGGACAAGTACTTGGAATTATCAAAAGACGACCCGAGCGTTTTCTTTCATACACCCGATAAAACGCTTGTTGTTCTCATAAAACTTAAAGAAAAGGCGTTGAACTATTATTTTGAAAATTCAACGGATTATGCAGATTATTACAGAAGCGTGTTGAATGACGACGATTTAATGAGTTACTCTACTAAAATCAATGACCCGTTTAATGACAGCGTAATTTATAACGATTATGAAGATTTTATCAATCGTACATATCACATTATTATGGGGAGATTGAAAAAATAATACGATTATTTATGTCAAAGAAAAAGAATTAAATCTTGAAGTGATAACAATAGGCAAAACAGACATTTTTCATTGTCCGAAAACGAACAAAAAGTGTTTTTTACAACATTATTGGACTGTATTATTAAAGTAAAACAGGAAGAAGAAATATCAAAATATAATAAAAGCGATATTGAAAGCCCGACCGAATAGTCGGGCTATTGTTTTCGTTCAATATTGATAAACTTGAAAAGTATGTCTTTTTATGCTATAATACAATGAATAAGTGAGTGGAGCCTATAAAAATGAGTATAAACAAACCATTATTTGACTCTATATACGATGAATGTTGTAAAATTATCCAATTTTCACAAGATAAATTGTTGTTACAAAAAAAAGATAAATTGGATTATAGTTATAAACAACTTTGCGAAACAGAAGATTGTGAATTACAAGAGTTTTATAGTATTGTTCATGAACTTAGAACATATTATTTTCTTTGCAACAACAATTTGACAGTGCATGTACAAGATGATAATCATATTGGACCCGACTTTTTGTGTTCGGAAATCGGTTATATTGAATGTATTAGCATAACAAAAGGTGCGGTAGGTACAGAATGTAGAAAATATGTCGAAAAATGCTTATCTCGTAGCATGAATAGATACTTGGCCGCTCTTCCCCGTATAACAAGTGCCATTATTGATAAAAAGAATAAATATGAAACTTATTTAAGTAAACAAGCAATAGATCCAAATATCCCTCGTTTAATAGCGATAAATACATCAATATTTTCAAATGAATTTAATAGTGATTCGATAATTGATTTATTATTAAAGATTCTTTATGGAATAGGGTGTCAAATAATGATAGTAAAAATCAATCCGATATCGTTTATTGAAGAAAATGGCGTTGAAAGTCATCAATACAATGATATTGGCAAAAAACACTCTGATTTAGATTTGGAATTAAACTACTTTGCCAAAGCCGAATTTCGCAACATTTCAGCCATTATTCTTGAAAATAATGATATAGGAAAAAATGATATATCAAAATACTTCTTTATTTTTACTAATCCATTGGCTAATGTACCTATAGAAATTAAAAATTTAAAAAATATAAAGACATTCATCCAAGAGAAGGCGGATGAATCTCACATATCTTATAAATGGCTTAACCCTAAAAGCCCAATCGAATAAGTCGGGCTATTGCTTTTTATTGTAACCATTTTTTTATCCATAAATCGCCATATATCTTTTGCGCATTTTGATAAAGTATTCGTAAACCGTCGCTTGCGCACGAGATAAAACTCTGCCTATTTCGGGATAACTTAAGCCGTTTTGGCGGCACTCCAAAGCAATACGCATATTTTCGGTCAAATTCAGGCTTGCAATGATTTTTTCGTATAAAGTATAGTCTTGTGAAACTTCTTCTTTTATTTCATATGACGGTTCACTTGCGGGCGTTAAAGCCTCAAGGCTGACAGTACGGTAATAATCGCTTGTTTTACGGTTTATCAACTTCATCATTTTACGGATACAGGCAATCTCGATAGTAATCGGCTTGCCTTTTTTGCTGTAACCTATAATGTCATTCAAATGTTTTCCATAATGTTCGCAAAGATAAAATGCACCCTCTTGGACTAAATCGTAAGAGTCGCTGAGCATATAGCCTAATTCATTCTTGTTCTTGATATCGCCGTATAAGTCGGCATACATTTTTTGTGCGCGACTTCCCAGATAACCTATCTGGAAACGCAGTTCCATAAAGGCAATAAGTTCTGCCATTTCAAGCACGTTGTTTTGTGAGATTTCTTCTTTCATAACGCTGAAATCTAATGTTTTGTTTTTCATCTTTGATTTACCTCGTATTTTTATTTGCCTTTCGGCAGTAGCGAGATAGCACAAGACGAAATATTGCTTTCGGTCAGATTGAATTACGGTGGAGAATATCAACGAAAAGGTCAAAACCGTAGCGAAAAAAAGTATCGTAGAAATAAAAAAGCCAAACTTGATGGCAAGCCTGACTCTTCGATAAATATTCGATTTTTAAGTACTTATTTTCGCGGTGAAGTTGATATTCTCGCTGGCTTGTGCTACAACCGCTACCAAAGAAAGGCAACAAAATACGAGAAGTTAAACGATAAGAAAAGGTTCCGACTTATATCAAGCCGAAACCCATTTTTTATTGCATATTCGATTTTACAAAAGGTAAAGGCTATTTCAATTTTACTTTCAAGCCGAAATAATCTTTGCAAACAAAAAACACGCACTCGGAACAGTCTTCCGGGTGCGTATTTTTCTTTCTTGGTGGAGCTAAGGGGACTCGAACCCCTGACCTATGCGTTGCGAACGCATCGCTCTACCAACTGAGCTATAACCCCACAGGTCGTGTGACTATTAAATTGCCGCGGTTTACGCAACCGCTATTGACCGCGAAATATCAAGTCTTGCGACTTGAAGTTCTCTCTCGTTGCCGTCCGCAAATAAACTTCCATTGCCACGCAATGTAATTTTATTTGGTGGAGGTGGGGAGAGAGCAGTTGCCTACGGCTCCCTTGGTCGCTTGCGCGACCGCGAACTATCAAGTCTTGCGACTTGAAGTTCTCTCTCGTTGCCGTCCGCAAAAATTTTTACCGCACGAGGCGGTCAAAATTTTGGTGGAGGTGGGGAGAATCGAACTCCCTTCCGACACGAATAGGCGGGACTTTCTACAAGTTTAGTCAGTCGTTTGAAGTCGCGGATTCGGCGTGCACGACTAACAAAGCGCACCGCCGCCATGTCGCTGAGAGCGTCAATGCGCCGCGACAGGAGCGCAAAGAGGTTGACCGTCTGAGATGACATCGTTTATTCCGCCGACGGTAATCGGAAAAACGACGACTACGTTATTGTTTACGCAGCGAGTGCAACCGGAGTTGCAGCTTTTTGAGTGTTAGCATTTATTGCTGTTTGCGTTGTCAAGGCAGCCGACCCTGCCACTTGCTTTTTCCCGTCGTCCTCGCGCCGTCGAAACCTGTACACCCCCGAAAATCGCGAGGCAAGGTTTACGGCAACTGCCGACAGCTTAAACATTATAAACCGCCGCCGAAGTTTTGTCAAGAGATTTGACCGAAGTCGCGATAATTATGCCGCCGAAGCCGCTTTTAATCGTCGATAAGCCCCGGAAATCGGCGAAAGGCTTGTCAAAGCCAAGCTCTGCCCTATAAAAAGCGAGGTTAGCGAAAAAAATTTTTAATTTTAAGGTCATTCGGCTTGATATTTATCTTCGACTATGCTATAATAACACTCGCAATGAAACGCATTCGGCGGTTTTGTTGCGGTTTTGGAGGTATTGCACAGCTGGTTAGTGCGCATGCTTCACATGCATGAGGTCATAGGTTCGAGCCCTATTACCTCCACCAAAAGCATTTCGTCGCGGAATCCGCGTGAAAGATATAAGACCTCAGGAGGTATAGCTCAGTTGGTTAGAGCGTTTGCTTGACATGCAAGAGGTCATAGGTTCGAGCCCTATTATCTCCACCAAAACAGAACACCCGCAAGGGTGTTTTTGTTTTGGTGCGAGGTTTCTGGTGAGAACTCGCCGTCGGAGAAACGAAAAATCGGTTCATTCGATAAAGCCGCGTCTATTCGTTTAGACTGCTAAATACGAAAGTGTAGGCGATTGTTCGCGGTCGGCTTGCCGACCAAGGGAGCGCAGCGACTGCCGCGCCTATTATCTCCACCAAGTGTGATGGTTTATAAGTCTTTTCTTATAGACCATCATTTTTGCATTTTCAGGGGCATTTTCGCCCATTTTTAATCGACGGCATAAAGGTCGAAGGAAAACACGATATCGAGTTCCAATTCAAATGCGGAGTCGATATCCACGAAACCATATAAGCGAAGACTACTATCCAATAAAACAGGTAGTGGTCTTTTTTTTATTTAGTCCGGATGCTAAAATTGTTGAAAAGTCGGTAAAAATATGCTATAATGAAATTAGCTGCGAAGCAGACAAAACGAAACCAAAAGAGATAGAGGTCGTCGGAATTGCGGCGTTTGCGATTGCTATTGTCGTAATCCTTGAGATTGCCGGAGTGCCGATGCCGCTTTAACAGAATAGGAGAAACTGATAATGGTTATTCTTACAGAACAGATTGAGATCCCTGCGCCCTATGAGAAATTGGAGGCATGGGTTGCTAACTTTGAGGAAGAGTTTGTGAAATGGAGTCCCTACCACATCGAATGTAATCTCTATAACGGGAACTATCGCACAGGAAGCAAGGTTCGCTTCCGCGAGATTGTCATGGGGCTGGACTACGATGTGACCGGTACAATTACGGAATGCGAGCAGGATGAAAACCACTTCCGCATAGTCTTCCAAAGCGACAAGAAGACAGCTTTTATTACTTTTGAAGGAAAGAGAACAGAGACCGGGTGCCATTTCTCTCATACAGAGGCTTTCGGCATGACCACGCCGGTAATCGGGGCGATTATGAATTTCCTGATCTTCAAAGTGTTTTTCAGGAAAAAGGCAAACTGGCAACTTATCCGGGATGATATGATTCTGGACAACAAATATTTAAGCGATATTCTAACCGAAGGAAAATACCCGGAGAGAATCCCACCGGACAAGCTGTTGACTGACGTAAAGTAACCCCTTAATCGACTGCATAAAAGTCGAAGGAAAACACGATATCGAGTTCCGATTCAAATGCGGAGTCGATATCCACGAAACCATATAAACGAGGACCACTATCCAATAAAACGGGTAGTGGTCTTTTTTTATTTATACAAGGTAGCAAAAAAGAGCTTATCGTCCGACACACTTTCGAAAATCGCCCGAAACACGAGATTTTGTCGTACACACGCACAGATGAAAAAACGAACTCTGATATAATAACGGAGTTCGTTTTTTTCTTTTCACACGTCTTTTTCTTTAAGTTTTATGAGAACAACAAGCGTTTTATCGGGGGATATGAAAGAAAACGCTCGGGTCGTCTTTTGACAATTCTAAATACTTATCCGGATTCACAAAATATAACAAAATAGCGGATAGAGAAACGCGTTGTTTCGCTGCTCAATTTATAAAAATCCCGAGGGCAAGAGGAGAGACTTGCGTTCGGGATTTTCTGTTTTATAACGGGGGCCGGGGAAACTATGCGACGGATTTATGCTTGCCGTGTGGTATTCGGTGAATTTATCGGGCGAAATAGGATTTTTTTCGGCAAAATAACGCGAAATACGACAGGTTTCGTGCGGACGGAAGGTGTATAATTAAAGCTCGATAACGGGGCGTAGGCTTTTTCTCGTCCGATGTAAAAAGGTCGCAGAAAGTGCAACACGGGCAGTGGTAAAATGCGCCATGGGCGAATCGATTGGCTATACAAACAGGCGATATAAAACGTTATTGAGCGATAAAAGTTATTGAAAAAAAGGAAGGTGTGTTATGGCGACAAAAACGGTTGAATCGGGCTTTGTTTCGGAGCGGAATTATCTGTGGCTGAAAAAGGCGGTTAAGTATGCGCTGCTCGGGGCTGCGCTGGCGTGCGCGTGGCGAGTGACGATAGGCGACTCGCGTCCGTTCGCGACGGGAGCGTTGCTGGCGCTGGCGCTTTCCGAGGGTTTTTGCGTGCCGCTTGCAGCGACGCTGTACATAATCTCGTCGTTTGCGGCGACAACCGAGCTTTTGCCGTGCATTTCGGCGATAATCGCCGCCGTAGCCTGCGTCGCGGCTTCGGCGCTGCGCAAAAAGTGCAAGGGGAAGCGGCTCGTCGCGCTTGCCGCGGTCACGTTCGCAGCCGCCGAGAGCGGATTTTTGTGGTGGGGAATAGCCGCCGGCAGCAGACTGTACGCGCCGCTCGGAGCGATATTTTCGCTGTGCTTCGCGCTCGTCGTGTTCCGCGCGCTCGGGGTTGCGAACGCGTCGGCGCGCCCCACCGACGCCGACCTCGCCGGAACGGGCATAATTTTGTGCGCGTTATCCGCCGGAGCGTTTACGATAGAAGCGTTCGGCGTGAATTTCGGTTATGCGCTTGCGGTAATCGCGGCAGGAACCGCCGCGTTTCTTCTCGGCAAGGGCGCAGGGCTGTTTGCCGCGGTAGCCGCAGGCTTGGGAGGCGCGCTCGCCACGGGCTCGATAGCGGTCTTTGCGCTGACGACGTTCGCGCTGGCGATTTACCTCGTGTTTTCCGACGCGGCGAGACTGCTCTCGGCGGTAGCGGCGGTGACTGCGGTGGTGCTGTTCGAGCTGTATTTTTACGTCGGCACCGACGAGCTTTTGCTCGATATGGCGGCGTTCTTTATCGGCGGAGCGCTGTATGCGGCTATCCCGAAACGCGCGCTACGCGAGCTTAAAAACAGCCGTTTCTCGTCGGTGACGGGGCTGGCGTACCGCTATGTGACCGAGCGCAAGAACGCGTATTTCGCCGCGAGAGTGCGAGGGCTTGCGGAGATTTTTTCGGATATGCGGCGAGCGTTGACGGCAGGCGGCGCAGGCAGAACGCCCGGGGCGGATGAAGTCGCGGAGGAAATCGAGAACGCCGTTTGCGCTCGTTGCGACAGGCGTGAAACGTGCGAGGGCAAAACCGCGGCGCTCACGGAACTGTGCGAGATAGCCGAGAGGAACGGGCGCGCCGCCGCGCTGGACGTGCCGTACTTTGTGGAGAACGACTGCCCGAAAACGGCGGCGTTTCTGTCGATGACCGCCGAGTACGCCGCGGCCTCGCGAGAGCGGCGCGCGGAATCGACAGCCGACC
>OIGD01003340.1_pt1 | contig 10941 bp, 10 predicted proteins | sample 1582211 | NCBI WGS metagenome assembly OIGD01 (sample SAMN04414078, study PRJEB24778) | human gut metagenome | material: faecal | host: Homo sapiens
CGGGGGAATGCGATAAAAAGCTTAAACGCAAGATTGGACTTCAATTCAACAATCGAGGGAATGCGATAAAAAGCCTATAAGAGGAGCTGTCAGGAGCTGACCAAAGAGGAATGGATACTTGCCACGTTTTCAAGATTGTTGCATACATCCCCTTCCAGCAAGATCATGAACAGCTTGAAAACTAAGGACTTGGACCCTTATTTTCTATGCTTTAAGGATGACATATTTATTTTGAACAAACGTGATTAAATGGAGCCAAGTTTATGTTATAATAAAACTATCATGAAACGAATTATTGATGTAAATTTAAATCGTACAGCTGAAGGATTGAGAATTTTGGAAGAAATTTCACGGTTTATTTTGAATAACCGTGATTTTTCCTCGTTTTTAAAAAATGTACGTCATAAAATTTGTCAAATTCAAGAAAATGATTACACAAATCTTATAATTGCTCGTGATAGTATAAATGACGTAGGACTTAAAATACAAAATCCTGATAGTCGTTTTGATATAGAGTCGGTGTTTAAAGCAAATATTAAACGTATTCAACAGAGTTTAAGGGTCTTGGAAGAATATGATGTAAATAATTCATTTATATATGAAGAATTACGTTACCAAGTTTATGACTTTGAAAAAAAAATGTGGAGTATTTTAAAATTGGATTTAAAAAAATATTTACTAAATAATAAAAATTTATATTTGGTTACAAATAGTGACGGATTTGAAAGTGATGATAAATTTTTAGATTCTGTTGCACAAGCTTTATCAGGCGGGGTCGATATTGTACAATTAAGAGAAAAAAAAGCAAATGCAAGAAGGATTATAGAATTAGGTAAAAAAATTCGCCAGCTTACAAGTATGTTTAATGCTTTATTTATTGTTAATGATAGAGTCGATATAGCCAAAATCGTTAAAGCTGATGGTGTCCATTTAGGGCAAGATGATGTTGAAATAAATTATGCAAAAGAAGTTTTAGGAAATGATAAAATAATAGGCATATCAACTCATGAGCCTGGACAAGCTATAAAAGCTGTTGAAGAAGGAGCTGATTATATTGGTGTTGGTCCGGTTTTTGAAACTCCTACAAAACCAGGCAGAAAATCTGTTGGACTTGAGTATGTAAAATGGGCAAATGAAAATGTCCTTGATATTCCGTTTTATGCTATTGGCGGAATAAACCAAGAAAATGTTTGTGATGTTATTGAATCGGGTGCTAAAAATATAGCGGTTGTGAGGGCCATTATAAATGCACAATCGCCAAAAGATGCTGCGTTAAAGTTTAAAGAATGTTTAAGTGAAAATAATGTTAGTCAGGCAAAATAGTAAAATAATTCTACATGCTTGTTGCGCTGTGTGTGCTACTTATCCTATTGATTTATTAAAAAAAAAAGGATATAGCCCCATTATCTATTTTGACAATCCAAATATTTACCCTTTTGAAGAATATGAAAGACGCTGGGTTGAACTTGTTAATTATTGTAAAAAGTATAATATAGAATATTTTCAAAGTGAATATGATAATGAGAATTGGGAATATTATATCAAAGGTTTTGAAAATGAACCAGAAAAAGGTTTAAGATGTCATAAATGTTTTTATTATCGTTTAAAAAATACTGCAAAGTATGCAATAGATAATAAAATAAAATATTTTACAACAACATTGACTGTAAGTCCACATAAAAGGAGCCAAGATATTTTTCAAGTTGGTAAAAATGTTCAAAGTGAGTGTGAGAATAAAACCGAATTTTTGGAATTTGATTTTAAAAAACAAAATGGTTATCTTATCTCAACAAAAAATGCAAAATTAGAGGGCTTTTATCGACAAAGTTATTGCGGGTGTAAATATAGCTTAAGAAAATAATATAAAACTTTGATTTATAAATAAAGTTCTTCACTTTTCTCTCACATCAAAAAAAGACTTCATTAAGGATAAACCGAAAAGAAGTCCAATAAAAGTATCGTATAGAAAATAAATGGGAAATATATTTTTTTTAACCTCCGAAGGTACCGAAGCTTGACTTAACGTTGTTTTCAATTACTTTCTTCAAAGCTTCAAGCTCAGTCTGAATGGCACTATGCTCTGTGTCAATAGACTTCAATTGCAACTCAAGCTTTTTATCTTGTTGTTGGATAATAGAAGTCTGAGCATCAATATCAGACATTTCTTTTTCGTAGACTTGTAATTTGTATTCATATTCACGGTAAGCTTCATCATATGCAGCCTGATCTAACTCATTTCCATATTCAAGCGCGTATGTTCCCGCACCTGCAATATCTATTTTAGCAAGCCTTCCATTTTCATCAACAAGAATATTTGCTCTGGCTTGTATCAGTTCATTTTTTCCAGTATATGATTTTTCATATGAGTACGAACAAACAGCTTCACCCTCTTCATCGTTTGTACGAAAAACATAGTATTTGAGCGGGTTTGAAAAGCTTGTATCATTATCACTAAATGTAGCATAAATGATATAATCATCAAGTTCATAATCTTTGGAAATAGCGCTTGGAACTTTGTCATTAGAAACAACAACAGCATTGAATCCTTCGATTTTGTATGTGTTTGCTGCTTCGTATATACGCGATGTTGTTAATGTAGCTTCATCTGTTTCTAAGTATTTATTATAAGCGGTTGAATTAGCACTATTCTTAACAAGATAATAGCTGCCTGCTGTTCCAGTGGTGTCAGGAACATAATAACAATCGTATTCTCCAGGAGGGTATGCTGAAAGTTCAATTCCTTTTGGCCAATCAGATTCATCGATAAGCTGGGCATCTTGACCCTCTATTTTATATTCTTTTTGGGCTTCATATATGCCCCACTGTTCACTTATAATCCCACTTGTCGACGTTGTAACAGTCTGCCTCCAAACATCTCCTGTTTGTTTATCCATATAATAATTGTATGTAATGGCTTGTTGATTTTTATTATCACCATCTGTTGCTCCGTCTTCATTTTGGTTTTCAGCGATTTCAATGCCTAAACTTTTAAGATCTAAACTGGTGAGTCTATTAACCTGGTTGCCGTTTATGGTTTGAATTGTGCCAAGGTCATTTTGTTTAGCTGTTGAATAATTAAAACTTAGTTTCTGGTTATTATGCCCCTCGGCAAGAAATGTAAAGCCTGAAAGATATATTCTGTCAGTTGACTGGTCGGCACTTGTTGTATAAATGTCGGAATAATAAATATCATTATTAATAAATGAATCTTTTGCTGAAGTATCTTTGCTTAATCCAAGAATATCTGTTAGTTTGTATTTTTTTATGGATGTATTTTCTGAAATTTCATATCCATTATTGCTATCACCTTTAAATAGCGTATCATTCTCACCATTTCCTGATGTCATTACATAAACATCACCATTTTGGTCCATATAAACCTGGGTAAATTTACCATTCCCGTTTGTTGTAATATTATCTGTACCTAATATTTTTTCAAGTAAACCATTTTCTGCATTATATTGCTCAGTACCAGAACTAGTTCCACCAAATAAATTTTTAAGTGTTTCATTAGTTAATCTAGTAAGTGTTAACTCTTCTTTACCATCATTATAAGTAAATGTTTGGGCATTTGTACTTTTACCAAACTTAGTTGTATCAGTAATACTAGTGCCATCTGATGATGTCATTAAGCTAAAATCAACTGAGTTTGTCAAAATATTAGAAAGTTCTTTACTCTCAATTTTACCATTATTTGTCGTCGTCATTTCAATCAATCTGCTAATTTTAGGTGATTTATTAGAAGAAAAAGATTCTTCGCCATCGGAGTTTTTATACCCAACATTAACTTTTATCTGAGTACTGTCTGATTGGGTACCATTGCTAGCCAATCTTTTAACAGATTTTTGGACATTTGAAGTTGTAGAGGCAGTAAGAATATTAGAAGAAGCTGGTTTGGAATAAATAATATCATAATTATACCCATCTTTTCCCATACTTAGTTTATAACTGGATAAAGTAGTAGTATTGCCATCCATAGAATAGGAATAGATCTCTTTCATGTAATCGGATTCGACAGGAGGTGTTGGCACGGTCATTGTCAACATGCTTGAATAAAGATCAGCGCTTTTGTTTGCTAAAGTTGAGCGTGATTGGTTAATCTTCTGCCCCTGATATTCTAAATCAGATTTACGGGCAGTCAAATTCAAATATCTAGCTTGTGATGCTGACATTCCCATTGGGGTAAAATTTCCTTTTCTTGATTGTTTTAAACTAATATGATTTTTAATCTTTCAAATTAATTTAATCTATTAGTTTAAATATTTTCTACGATACTTCGTATTTATCGACAAACTTTAATTAAAACTTTAATAATTGCTTGATCTTTTTGTCATAATTGTTACAAATATTTACAATAATACACGCTTAGCTTAAGCAAATTCCAAGTTTAAGAAAAATAGTTGTATTGGTTTTACTCCCCTTCGGATGGTTTTGGCTCTGGCATATTAACATGAGATGGCGTTTCTGGCTGATGCCCAGTTTGTGTTGGCGCGGGTTTATTCCCAACTTCAGTATTTACCGGTTTTGTGGATGAAGAAGTCTTGTCTATAATTGTTTCGTCTGTTGTTACAGCTTGATTTTCAGGTGTATTACCATCTGTATTTTGATTATCCTCTTTTTCAATTATTTCTTCTGATGGGATATAATTATTTTGAATTTGTGGTTTTTCTTTTATTATATCAATTGGTTCATAGCTAAAATCAACATTACCAAAGTTTTCTGTTGCAATTTTCATAGCGTCTTTCCATATTAAAGCAGGAACAGAACCACCAGTTAAAGCTATACTCATTTTTGAATTATCGTCATTTCCGACCCACACTCCAAGCACGACATCTGGAGTATAGCCTATAAACCATGCATCTTTATAATCATCTGTTGTGCCTGATTTACCTGCTGCGGGCTTATTTATATTTGCAGCACGGCCTGTACCTTCAGTGATTACTGTTTTTAGCATTTGAGTAATACCTGATGCTGTTTCAGTGCTTATTGCTTTCATAATTCGTGCTTTTGGAGCTTCATACAATACTTTTCCTCGCGATGTTTCAACACGTAGGACAGAATATGGTTTCACTTTATATCCACCATTTGCAAACGCGCCGTATGCTATTACCATTTCAGAAAGCTTTACACCATTTGACCCCAAGGCTATAGTTAAATCGTTTTCAATAGGAGTTGAAATTCCAAGTGATCTTACAAGTGAAACAACTGGGCGAACTCCAGTGTCTTTTATAAGTTTTGCTGCCATTACATTTGATGAATATGTTAACCCTTTATATAAAGGCATAGTTCCACGATATTTTGAACCGTAGTTTCTAGGTGACCAATCTCCTATTGTAACTGGTGTATCTGCAAGTTTATCAGTAATTTTCCAGCCTTTTTGAAGTGCTGCTGCGTACACAAACGGTTTAAATGCTGATCCAGGAGGACGAACTGCGTTTTGTATTCTGTCGTATTGACTTTTTTCATAATTTTTTCCTCCAACATATACAAGTATTTCACCTGTTAAAGGAGATACGCCATAGCATGCTGCCTGTTGTTTTTCTTTTGTTAGTCCATAAGCTTTTAAATATTTCCTAACTGCTTCATCAGCTGCTTTTTGTGCTTTATAGTTTAGTGTTGTTGTTATTTTGTATCCACCTGATGAAACATCACGTTCATCAAAACCAAGCGAATTCAATTCATTCATCACTAGGTCAATAAAATAAGGTGCTTTATTGTATGAATAAATATGCGGATTCTTATTTAAAACAAGCTCAGTCTCAGCAGCTTTATTATATTCTTCGCGTGTAATATATCCAGTTTTTAGCATTCGTTTTAAAACATGTCCTTGACGTTTTTTTGCAAGTTCCGGATTATTGAATGGAGAATAAATTGAAGGAGCCTGAGGTAAACCTGCAATCAAAGCACATTGTGCTAAATTTAAATCTTTTACAGATTTATTAAAATATATTTGTGATGCACCTTCAACACCATAGGCACCAGAGCCTAAGTATACATTATTTAAATACATCTCAAGAATTTGGTCTTTTGATAATGTTTTTTCAATCTGTGCTGAAACGATAAATTCTTTTATTTTTCTGTCAAAAGTTTTATCGTTGTTTAAAAAAAGTATACGTGCAAGCTGTTGGGTTATTGTTGAAGCACCTTGAACAAAGGAACCTGCTTTGAGATTCGCAAAAGTCGAACGTATTAACCCAAAAACATCATAACCATTATGCGAATAGAAATTTTTATCTTCTGTTGCTATTATAGCTTCAATAAGATGCTTAGGAACTTTTTCAACACTTATATGTTCAAATTTGTATGCTGTAAATGTTTTTATTATATCTCCATCTTGTGAATATATTTTTGTAACTATATTTGGAGTAAATGACTCTAAGTTTTCAATAGGCGGCAAGGATGCAATATAAAATTTAAAACCTGCATAAAATGCAAGTAAGACAGCTAGCGATATCGTAATCAGATTTTTTATCAAGTTTATAAAACCATTGTTATTGACTGTTTTTTTTCTTCTCATTTTATTTTTATCTCTCTTTTTATTTATGTTATACTTTATTATTATGGTATCAAAAACACCTGAATTTTTCTATTTATTAAGTTTTGTAAAGTCACTATATTGGGAGATTAAATCATATTTTGTGCCTGAAAAAGTTACATATAGACTTGAAGGCAGTTGTAAAAAATGCGGCAAGTGTTGCAATTATATGTATAGCTATGACACATACACTGAAAAAGAATTCAAATTTATGCAGTTTTTATTTCCTGCATATAAAAGATTTTACATTAAAGGCCGTGATAACTTAGGGAATTTAATTTTTGCATGTAAATATGTTACAAAAGAAGGACTTTGTTCACAATATAAAACAAGACTTGCAATGTGCAGAAGGTATCCGGTAAGAAATTTAAATTTTAAACCAATTTTGCATGAAGGTTGTGGATTTAAGGTTATTGAAAAGAAATTTGAAGATTTCTTAAAAAATTGATTATGTTTTTATATTCCATTACCAATAATATTTTCGACAATAGAAGGCTCGTTGTATATTATTTTAAATTCCACGCGCCGACTTTTTGCGAAATTTTCGCTGCCGTCGTCATTAAGTATAGGGTTTGAATAACTTCTACCGTTTATGCTTATTTTTTTGTATAAATTTTTATCAATTTTTTCGTTGTAGCTTTTGCTTAGAATATATTTAGAAACACTTAAAGCTCGTTTTGCACTAAGTTCAAGATTTAAATTATAGTTATCTTTTTCATTTTTTGCATAACTAAAACTATTTGAGTCTGTGTGCCCTTCAATAACTATTTGTGATATTTTACTTGCAATATTTTCATCAGATAGCAGCACATCAAAGTATGAGGGCAAAAACTTATCAAGAAAAGTTTTGCCATTTTGTGTTAATTCCCAGCTATTTGACTCAAATAATTCCAAATCAGAAACTTTAACAATATTGGCAAGTTTATCAATTTCAATATTTAAGTTTTTTTCAGTGAGTTTTTCGTTAATTTTTTCCATTGTTTGCATATTTTTTTGTTGTTTTTCAATTTTTTCCGAACTAAAATCCAAAATAGCCAATACAAATAGCATGATAAAAGTAATCATAAGACCTAAAAGCAGGTCGCTCATTGTTACCCAAAATATGTTTTCTTCTATTTCCTCATTTTTTTTGTTAAAATATTGTTTCATATACTATTCAAAAAGCTGACTTTCTGCATCTTTGCTATCAACAGTTGCACGAAGTTTGTTTAAACTGTATATTATATTTTCAAGATATGGTTCAATTTGATTAATTTGAGATGTAAAATTGGAACCGATTGAAGTGTTAAGTTTTGTAATCTCGCTAATTAATGCCATATTCTGTGTTTTATTTTCCCGAAGCAACATAACCAGAAATTTTTCAGAAGTAATACGTTCAAATAAACGGTTAAATTCTTTTATAACAAAATTCAAAGGCTGAATACAAAGTTTATTATAAAATATACGTTCAATTAAAGTAAATAATAATGCTCCGGATACTGCAAGAACAGACACAATAGCAGCTGTTTTTAAAGCTGCAAGCAATGTTGTAATAGAGTTTAATGCATGTTCATTAGTCGAAAAATCAATAGAGGAAAACCCTATTGCGATTGATAAAAACGTAAATAACGGACCAAGCCCTGTCAAAATTGTTGGTGCTGCATTGAGAAATTTATAATTATATTTTGAATGAACAAGGGTTTCTTCATTAAAATAGAATATCGGGTCATCTGTTGTTTGAATGTTATCATCTTTATTTATATTATTCATATTCAAGCTTATGGACGAAACATCCGATGTTTTGCTGCGGTTAAAAATTAAGTTTTCTTTATATTTTAGCCAATAAGAATTAATATAATTATTTTCCATTAAATAATTATCAAATTCTTTAAATCTGTATATTAATTCATCAGATTTAAAATCTTTAAGTATTTTTATAATATTATTTAAGTTAATATTTACCTTTTTAAAGTTAATGAAAAGATATATTATGCAATATACAAAAAAGATAATAACCAAAAAAATACCGGGGTCAGTAAAAATATGTATCATGATAACCTGCTCTCAAATTTTAACGGTAATTTATTTTAAATAAGGTTCATCCTGCATTGCAACAGCAGATATTTGATTTGAAAAAACACAAATTTTTTTAATTGGTCCTATTGTAGTTTTTTCAATCAATTTAGATTGTGTGTGGTAATTATTTATAATGTTTATAAATTCATTATAAACTTCTTCAGGATTCTCAACATACAGAACAAGAGGAGCTGCTGCTCCTTTAATGAAAAGTAAAACTGATGTTTTATATTTTATTTGTTGTTGTGTATAATTTTGACTCATAATCTAAATTCCAACATAATGCCTTAATTAATATTTAATAAAATATTACCATTTTAAGAATTATGAGTCAATTATAAATTATAAAGATAAAACAATTTATCAATTAGCTTCTTTATCCTGAATCATTTTGATACCTGCGCTTATACTGCCTACAGCAAGTCCAGCAAAGGCTGCAACTAAAGAAATCTTGCCTAAATTTTTGCTTTTTATGGGCGCTTCCTTTCCAAATACAGTAGCTATTCCATCAACTGCGCCTACTACAGCCATTGTACCACCGGCTGCTGTTAAAGAACCACCTGTTGCGCCACCAAAAACTTCTGCAAATTGTGAAGAAGCTCTAGTTTCTGTACCGCTCAGATAAGCTAAAGCATCATCTCTTGAGGTACCATTGCCCCAAGCACCTAACGAAGAACCTGATTTCATACCATTTATGAATGAGTTGTCACTTGTGCTTTGAAGTACATCCTGAATGCTATATCCTGTAAGTTCTTGGAATACTGATTCAGCCATAGCTGAAACTGCTTTGCCGTCACTTGTATCAATTGCTTGTGAATAAATAGGATTTTGAGATACTGCTAATTTAAACTCTTCCCATTTCTCTAAAAACTGGTCCAATTGGTTGTTTTGTATAAGATTGCACATATCTTTGGCAAGTTTTTGAACTTCTGTAGTCTGTCCGGTTGCAGTTGCTGATAAGACATTACCTTGATATGCATTATTGTAGTTATTAGTCATTGCTTGTGAAGTCATTGTCTGATTTGTGTCTTGAGACTTTAATGCATAATCAAAAATACTATTTGCACCACCATAATAGCCATATGTGCCTAATGTTGAATATGGCATCAATGTCCCTGTCACAGGCATTGCACCAGTTGTATTCATTGTTGTAGTCATCATTGGCATAGAGTTTGTATAGTTGTAGGTCATTATTGCCTCCAGTTAATTTTGTTATCCATATATATATAAAAACATTTAATATATAAAAATTGCCTAACTAGTATATATTTTGTTACAAAAATTAACAAAAAATCCCACAATTTAATAAAAACAAGTATATACTATTTTTTAAAAGTATATACTTGATATATAACAATCGACACTTTAATAAATGTCGATTGTTGTGAATAAATTTATAATAAATTAAACTCTACTAAACTCTACGTTTGCGTGCCGCTTCTGATTTACGTTTTTTCTTTAAACTTGGCTTTTCATAACGTTCACGTCGTTTAATTTCAGATAATATACCTGCTTTTTGGATTTTTTTCTTAAATCTTCTTAAAGCACTTTCAATATTTTCATTTTCACCAACACGTACTTCTGGCATTCTTTTTCACCACCTTTATATTTAATTTATTTTATATTATTTAGACTAACATAAAGATAAAATGATGGCAAGAATTTATTTAAGCAATATATTCCTTTAAATGTCCAATATCTTTTTCTTCTCTTAATTTTTTTATAGCCTGGTTTTCAATCTGCCGGATTCTTTCTTTTGAAAATCCAAGTATTTGACCTATTTCTTCCAATGTCTTTCTTGATTCTCCAAATAGTCCATATCTGTTTATTAAGATAGTTCGCTCTCTATTATCGAGATGATTTAAAGCTTTATATATATCATTACTTAAAAGAATATTTTGTGTTTCATTATTTGGTTGTTTGGATTCATCGCAGGAAATATAATCTTCCAAAGTTAAATCCTCAGCAACTGGTGTATCTAAACTTAAAGGATCGCTTTTCATTGCATTTTTTATTGTTTCTATTTTTTTTACTGGTAAATTCATAAATTCAGCAAGGGCTTCGTTTGTAGGTTCTTTACCTGTTTGTGTAATAAGTTCAATCGTAGCTTTTCTAAGATTTCTTATTTTATCGAGCATATGAACAGGGATTCTTATTGTCCTTGCATTATTTGCTATGGCTCTTACAATTGTTTGCTTTATCCACCATGTTGCATAGGTACTGAATTTATATCCTTTTTTATAGTCGAACTTTTCAACTGCCTTTATAAGACCAAGATTACCCTCCTGGATAAGGTCGAGGAATAACATTCCTCTTCCCACATAGCGTTTTGCAATACTTACAACAAGTCG
>OIGD01003341.1_pt1 | contig 10932 bp, 11 predicted proteins | sample 1582211 | NCBI WGS metagenome assembly OIGD01 (sample SAMN04414078, study PRJEB24778) | human gut metagenome | material: faecal | host: Homo sapiens
TCATGCCGGGGGCGTCGCCGCCGCTGGTCAGCACACCGATACGTTTGACTGCGTTTTTCATACGCTATTCCCTCACTTTGTCAAGGGGCGGTGCCCCTGAATATGCAGGCACATTGTACCATACGTTTGGTCTGTTTTCAAGTCCTTCGGCGATCCGCGGCAAATTTTTGCCTGTACAGTCCGTCGGTTTTGTGGTATCATCCCTATGATAAACGAAAGGAGCGACCGTCATGCACCCACAATTCGCAGAATTGACGCCCAACTGGTTCAATCGGGCGTTCATATACACCGGCTCCATCGGGGAGTTTCGCTACCGCTTCGATGGGGATAAGGACGCGGGAATCCTGCACACCGCTGTATACAGCAATGTATGCTACGAGCTGGCGCAGGACAAGGAGGAACGGGATTTCACCTGGGACGAGGCGGGCGTGGAGACGCTGAAGGCCTGGCTGCAGGAAAAATATGAGGCATACTGCACGGCGCAGAAATGACAAAAGCACCCCGCGGGGTGCTTTTTTGCGTCAGTCACGCCAGGTGCTGCCCAGGAACAGCGCCAGCAGGGGCATCAGCTCCAGACGGCCCATGAGCATCTCCAGCGACAGCACCAGCTTGCTCAGCGGCGAGAGGATGGAGAAATTCTCCATGGGGCCGAGGATGCCCAGGCCGGGGCCCACATTGCTGATACAGGTCAGTGACGCGGCGAAGGACTCCTGGAAGCCATAGTTGTCCCAGCTGACCACCAGCGCACCGGCCAGCAGCACCAGCAGGTATGCCGCGATAAACGCGCCGGCGGAGGAGACGACCCTCTCCTCCACGGCCTGTCCGTCCACCTTCAGCACGCTGACATGGTGGGGGTGCGCCAGCCGCTTCAGCTCCCGCTTCAGGCTCTTGCAGAGAATGGCGACGCGGGATATCTTGATGCCGCCGGAGGTGGAGCCGGCGCAGCCGCCGATATAGGCCGCCCTTGCGCCGTAGACCGCTCCGTCGAAGCCCTGAGCGCGCCTCGAGCCGAACTCCATGACCGCTCTGCCTTGCGCCGCCCTAACAACTCTGTTTGCCTTGGTGGCGATGAGGCTCTGGTGGTTGATGGTCAACAGGGTGAACGTCTCGATGAGCTGGGCCTCAATGGCCGGGGCGCGTACCACCACCAGCGGCTCCTTGGGGAACACCGGCGTTCCCTCCGGGATAGCGTAGATGTCGCCGGTGAAGCGGAAATTCTCCAGATAGGCCAAAAACTCCTCGTCAAAGAGCTTGCGGCCGCGCAGATAGTCGATGTCCTCCTTGGTGAAGTGGAGGTTTTCGATATACTCGATGAGCTGCTCCAGACCTGCCGCGATGGCAAAGCCGCCGTTATCCGGCACCCTGCGGAAAAATACGTCGAAATAGGTGATGCGGTCTTTGTAGCCGGTTTTGAAATACCCGTTGCCCATGGTCAGCTCATAAAAATCGCAGAGCATGGTCATGTTCAGCTTTTCCTGTGTTTTCATCCTCATACCTCAAAGCTCATTATGTAATGGGGGTATACTTTTTTTATTATAGCCCTTTTTTTCTTTTTTGGCAACAAGAAAAGAGCACATATCCGGCGAAAGCCGGCTATGTGCTCTTTTGCGTCAGTATTTTACCTTGGCCAGACAGATGCGGATCCACTCGTGGTCATAGAACGTGAGGGTGTCCTCCGGCAGGCCGCCGAAGGTCTCGGCCTTGTCGAGAATGTCCGCATCGGGATAGGCCACCGGGTCGGTGGCCATGTCCTCGTCCATCTCCTCCATGGCGGTGGCAGAGGGGCAGGAATAGCCCGTTTCCTCGCAGTTGCGCAGAACGATGTCGTCCCGACACATGAAGTTGATGAAGGTCAGCGCGTCCTCATAGTTCTTCGAGCAGGTGGGGATGCACATGGCGTCCACGAACAGGTTACTGCCCTCCTCCGGCTGCACGAAGGCCAGGTCCGGATTCTCCTCCACCATGGTCAGATAGTCGCCGGCGTAGTAAGTGCCCATGGCGGCCTCGTTGTTGATCATCTTGTCGAAGATCTGATCCATAACATAGGCCTGCACGATGCCGGCCTCCTTCTGCTTTATCAGCAGGTCGGTGGCCTCGGCGATCTGGTCTTTATCCGTGGTGTTGAAGGAGTAGCCCAGCGCCTTCAGGGCAAGGCCGATGCAGTCGCGGGGATTGTCAAAGATCAGCAGCTGCCCCTTGAGGTCGGTGGTGAACAGATCCATCCAGCTGGTGGGCGGCTCGTCCACCATGGTGGTGTTATAGATGATGCCGGTGGTGCCCCACATATAGGGCAGGCTGTACTTCTGATCCGGATCGTAGGCGGGGCTGAGATAACGCTCGTCGATGTTTTCGGCGTTGGGGATCTTGCTGTAATCCAGCTCCATCAGCAGCCCCTCCTCCCCCATCCGAGCCACCATGTAGTCCGAGGGGATAATAACGTCGTAGCTGTTGCCGCCGCCCTTGATGGCAGAGTAGAGCATCTCGTTGGAGGCAAAGGTGTTGTAGTTGACGTGGATGCCCGTTTCGGCCTCGAAATCGTCGAAAATGGACTCGTCGATATACTCGCCCCAGTTATACACGTTGATGCTGCGCTCCGTCTGCCCGCTCTGGCAGCCCGCCAGAGGCAGCGCCAGCAGCAGGGACAGGAGCAAAATGGCGATCTTTTTCATCACAGGCCCCCTCCCTTCGTGCCGTCGCGCTGCAGCGCCCTGTTCCGCTTTTCCGCCTGCTTGCTCTGGTGCATCTCTCGGAAATTCACAATGAGCAGCAGAGTCAGCACCGTGACGAACAAGATCGTGGACAGGGCGTTGACCTCGGGGCTGATGCGCTTGCGGGTCATGGCGTAGATCTGCATGGCCAGCGTGGCCACCTCGGAGCCGGCGGTGAAGTAGGAAATGACGAAATCGTCAATGGAAAGGGTGAAGGCGATGAGCAGGCCGTTGAGGATGCCGGGCCGTAGCTCGGGCATAAGCACCTTCCAGAACGCCTGCCAGGGCGTTGCGCCCAGATCCATGGCCGCCTCCCCCAGATTGGGGTTGAGCTGGCGCAGCTTGGGCAGCACTGCCAGAACCACATAGGGAATATTGAAGGTGATATGCGCCACCAGCAGCGTGCCGAAGCCCAGAGAGAACCCCAGCAGGTTCCCCGTGAACACGAACAGCAGCATCAGGCTCACGCCGGTGATGATGTCGGCGTTGGTCATGGGGATGTTGTTGATGGTCATGAGCAGGTGGCGGGGCTTGCGCTTCATGGAGTGGAAGCCGATGGCCGCCGCCGTGCCCAGTACCGTTGCGATAACGGCCGCCAGCACGGACACCGTGATGGTGGTGCTGAAGGCGGAGAGGATCTCCTCGTCGTGAAACAGCTCCTCATACCAGTGCAGGGAGAAGCCAGACCACACCGTGCGGCTCTTGGAATCGTTAAAGGAGAAGACGATCAGCACGGCGATGGGCAGGTACAGAAACAGGAACACCAGAATGTTGAGCACCTTGGCAATGACAGGGTTTTTATTCTGCATCACATCATCACCGCCCCTTCTTCTCCGTCGCCGAAGCGGTTCATGATCAGCATGGCGATGATCACCAGCAGCAGCATCATAAGGGAGATGGCGCTGCCCAGATGGGGGTTATACGCCGAGCCGAGGAACTGCATTTCGATGAGGTCGCCCAGCAGGAAGCTCATGCCGCCGCCCAAGAGCTTGGAAATGGCAAAGGTGGAGATGGACGGGATGAACACCATCATCACACCGCTGATGACGCCGGGGACGGACAGGGGAAAGATCACCCGCCGGAAAACCTGCACCTTGCCGGCGCCCAGATCCTGCGCCGCCTCGATATAGCGCCGATCCAGCTTCTCTATAACGGAGAAGATGGGCAGGATCATGAAGGGCAGGAAGTTATACACCATGCCCAAGATCACCGCCGCGTCAGTATTGATGATGTGCAGGGGCGGAAGCCCCACCAGCTCCAGCAGCTGATTGAGAAAGCCGTGGTTTTCCAGAATGGACATCCACGCGTAGGTGCGCAGGAGGAAGTTCATCCACATGGGCAGCATAATGAACAGCATGGCCACCTTCCGCACCGCCGGCCCCGTCTGCGCCAGAAAATAGGCGAAGGGATAGGCAATGAGCAGGCAGATGCCCGTGGCCACCGCCGCCAGATACAGGGAGTTGCCGCACACCTGCAAAAACACGTCGATATTCGTGAAGTTCTCCGTGGTGAACTTGCCGTCGTAATTGGTGAAGGCATACACCACTATGAGCAGCAGCGGCACCACTACAAACACGGCCATCCAGACGATATACGGAATGGCAGGAGTCTTAGTCTTCATCGTCAGCGTCCTCCTCATCCTCCTCGGCAAAGTCGGGATCGTTGATCTCGTCATACTCCGCCGAATAGGAACTGTAGTCGCCGAACAGGCCCGAATACTCGCTCTTCTTCATAATGTGGATGTCGTCGGGGTTGAGGATGATGCCGATGACCTCGCCCACCTCGTGGTAGTCCGTGGTCTGAATGAGCCACTTGTAGCCCTTGAAGTCCACGATGGTGTCGTAGTGGACGCCCTTGAAGGTGACGGAGGTCACCGTGCCCACCAGGCGTCCCTTGTCGGCGGGGACGATCTCAATGTCCTCCGGCCGGATGACCACGTCCACCGGCTCCATGGGGGCAAAGCCCTTGTCCAGGCACCTGAACTTGCGGTTGAAAAACTCCACCACATAGTCCTCGTGCATAATGCCGTCGAGGATGTTGCTCTCGCCGATGAAGTCCGCCACAAAGGCGTTTTTCGGCTCGTTATAAATGTCCTCGGGGGTGCCGATCTGCTGGATGCGGCCCTTGTCCATCACCACCACGGTGTCGGACATGGTCAGCGCCTCCTCCTGATCGTGGGTAACATATATAAAGGTAATGCCCATCTGCTGCTGGATACGCTTCAGCTCGTTCTGCATATCCTTGCGCAGACGCAGATCCAGTGCGCCCAGAGGCTCGTCCAGAAGCAGCACCTTAGGCCGGTTCACCAAGGCTCTGGCGATGGCCACCCGCTGCTGCTGGCCGCCGGAAAGCTGATCCACGCGCCGCTTTTCAAAGCCCTTCAGACTCACGACGCCCAGCATTTCCGTGACACGCTCACGGATCTCCGCTTCCGGCACCTTGGCAATGCGCAGGCCGAAAGCAATGTTTTCAAACACGTCCAGATGCGGGAACAGCGCATACTTCTGGAACACCGTGTTGATCTGCCGCTTGTGAGGCGGGACATCATTGATCCTGACGCCGTCAAAGATCACGTCGCCGCTGGTGGGGGTGGTGAACCCGCCGATGATGCGCAGCGTGGTGGTCTTGCCGCAGCCGCTGGGGCCTAAAAGCGTCAGAAACTCCGAATCATTAAAATACAAATTGATGTTATCGAGAACCTGCTCGTCGTCAAACGCCATGCAGATATTCTGCAGGCGAATCAACTCTTTGGACATTTATCCTCCTCCGTTCACAAAAAAAGATGCGTCCCATCCCTCCAAAGGGCGGCTGTCTGTTCCGTTTCCCCGCCTTTCGTCAGAATTTGACAGATACAATATAGTAAGAATATCCCGAAATGTCAATAAGTTTTTCACTTAATTTTATTATGTGTTTTTTTCGCCCGAAACGCCCCCTCAAAAATGCGCCGGCAGCAAACGCCGCAAAGGCTTTTTTGCAGGAAAAGAGCCGCCCCGAAAGGGCGGCTCTCAAGACTGCCAATAAAGTGGTAAGATCGCGAAATCGGTAAGGAAGGGTGTGTGAGGGAAACCCAAGAGGGGTGTCCCTCACCATTAAAATCATTAGTTTTTGAAACTTTAAAAAAATTTCAAAAACTTAGGCAGCGTGTCGAAAAGACTTTTTCGACACGCTGAAGAGCCGCCCCGAAAGGGCGGCTCTCCTGCATTGATTTTTCTGCCGTCAAGGCGTCCAAAAGCCGGTCAGCCCTCGATCTCCGCCGCGGAATCCAGAATGTCCTGCGGCACCTTGATCTCGCCCACGCCGTTGTACTTCGTCACTTCCATGGACACAACGAACTTGTCGGCGCTCACATCGGCACTCTCGCCGGCATTCTCCGCGGCCAGCTCCATCATGCTCACAAGGAAGTTGGTCATGTCGATGACATACTTCACCGGCAGGCCGGTCTCGTTATCCAGCCACATGGTGACGGAAATATCGCCGACCTTCTTCAGCACGTCGTCGATGTTGGCGTCCACCATGGAGTCGAGCTGCTCCATGCTGCCGCTCTTCTCCAGCGTATCCTTCAGCATATCCTTTGCGATCACGCCCTCATAGCGGGTGGCGGGCGCGCCCTGCACGGTCTCCGTGCCCATGGCCTTGAAATTGGCGCCGTTCTTCAGATACAGGTCAAAAGAGTCCTTGGCGTTGTACTGCTCCATGGAAACGCCCGTGCTGCCGTCGCCGCCGGTGGTCTTCGTCCACGTCTTCGAGCCGCCGCCGAACAAATCCATGCCCGTGTAGGTCACTGTCTGGGAGCCTTCCTGCACCATGTACAGCTCAATGCCGGTGAGGCTCATGCCCAGCATGTTCATATTCATGGTCATCTTGGCGGCCACGGGATCCATGGTCATGTCGGCGGTACCGTCCACGGTCATCTCCACCGTTTCGCCATCTGCCTTCATGGACATCTCCATGGAGTAGATGTAGCTCATGCTGCTGACCTTCTGCATGCTCTCCCGCGCGCTCAGCATAGCGGAGGCCGCATCGCCGTCGCCGCCGTCTTTTCCGCCGCAGGCCGTCAGACCCAGCGCCAGCACAAGAGCCAGCACGGCAGCGGCGCCTCTTTTCCAAAGGTTCTTCAATTTCATAGTGTTCTCCTCTCCTTATTCCGGATGCTTTTTTCTGCATCGGTCGCGCCTCGGTCGGCGGAAAGCGGAATTCCTCCGGCTGTTGGCTCCTATACACTTATTTTACCATATACGGCACGGATTGTCAACGCAGCCCGCGGGCAAACCGCCCTATCCGAAGTATTTCTCCCGAAACGGCACCTGCTCCACTTGAAACGTCCGCCCCCGCAGATAATTCAGCAGCCCCGCGTCCGTGGGCAGGTCAAAGGTGAGCCTATAGGAGTAAAGCGCCTGCCTCGTTTCGCCATAGCGGCGGTTCACCTCGCCGTTTCCGTACTTCCCGTCCCCCAGCAGCGGGCAGCCCAGGTCGGCCATGGTGGCGCGGATCTGGTGGGTGCGGCCGGTGAGCAGCTCCACCTCCAGCAGCGAAAGCTCCCCCCGCCGCTCCAGCGTCTTATAGCGGGTCACGGCGGTCTTGGCGCCGGCCACGGGCTTGTGGAACACCGTCACCTGCTTTTTCTTCTCGTCCTTGCGCAGGAAGTTTTGCACCTCTCCCTGGGGCGGCTTGGGCGCGCCCACGGCGATGCAGAGGTAGCGCTTGGTCAGCTCATGGTCGCGGATCTTGTCGTTGATGATGCGCAGGGTCTCGGCATTCTTGGCGGCAATGACGATGCCGCCGGTGTTGCGGTCGATGCGGTTGCACAGGGCGGGGGTGAAGGCGTTCTCCCAACGGGGATTCCACTCCCGCTTCTGGTAGAGATACGCCTGAATGTGGTTTATAAGGGTGTTCACCTTCTCCGTTTCGTCGGCGTGGACCACAAGCCCCGGGCGCTTATTCAGCAGCATGAGATTTTCATCCTCATACACGATGTCAAGACTGGGCTTAAAGAGGGTGAGGAACATATTTTCCTCCCTGGGCTTGTCAAAAAACTCGTCGTTTATATAGAGCTGCAAAACGTCCCCCTGCGCAAGACGCTGATCCCGCACAGCCCGCTGGCCGTTCACCTTGATGCGCTTGAGGCGGATGTATTTTTGCAGCAGCGCCGGAGGCAGCAGGGGCAGGGACTTGCCCACGAACCGATCCAGCCGCTGGCCGGCGTCGTTCTTTCCCACGGTAAGCTCCTTCATTTTCCTCCCCCTTTTCGGCCGTATACAGCTATTGTAGCTGATTTTAGAAAAAAGTCAATTTTTTAGCAGAAAATGTTTGACAATCCGTTTTTCTTCCTCTATAATACAATTCGTGTCATTGTGAGGTGTGCCATGCGTTTGAACGTAAACAGAGTTTTGCATACTCCGGATGCCAGCGAGGATTTCCACTTTGAAATGGATCTTTCGGATCTGGAATTCGGCGGAGAAAAGCCTGTTTCGCAGCCGGTTGTTGTGGACGGCCGGATCCGGAACAAGGCCGGTATGCTGCTTTTGGAGCTTCAGGCGTCCACAACGCTCCGCTGCCGGTGCAGCCGGTGCTTGGATCCCTTTGACCTGCCCAAGACCACAGACTATTCCTGTGTTTTGGCGGAGGAAAAGCAATTCGAGGACAGCGACGACATCGTTCTTCTGGATCACGACGAAGTGGATCCGGAGGATCTTGCCAGAACGGCGTTTATCCTTGACATGGACACAGTATTTTTATGCTCTCCCGACTGCAAGGGTCTGTGCTCCGGCTGCGGTGCAAACCTCAACCGCGAAAGCTGCCGCTGCAAAAAGCAGGTGGATCCCCGCTTGGCGGCGCTGGCCAAGCTCCTGCCGCAGGAAGACGCATAAGCTCTTTTATAAATTCACTGCTCAGGCAGTATAAGACCAAGGAGGTGTCAACATGGCAGTACCTAAGGGAAAAGTATCCAAGCAAAGACGCAATAAGAGACGCAGCTCCGTGTGGAAGCTGGCGGCTCCCGGTCTGGTGGCATGCCCCAAGTGCGGTGCGCTGCATCTGCCTCACAGAATGTGCCCGGAGTGCGGTACCTACAACGGCCGCGAAGTCAAGGTCGTCAAGTCTGTGGCCGCGAAATAAGTTCTGTTGTGCCTTTGCAAGAGGGAAGCGCCGCTTCCCTCTTGTTTTTTACTGCTCCCACACTTTTCGTCATGGGAAGTATCAAAATCCATCGTTTTACTTTATGCTCGTGGGCGGCTATACTATATTGTGCTTGCGTCTCACGGCAAAAAACGGTATAATGAGTTGATTATTATGTGGTATTATGTCCTATTGTGGATAAGGCCGCATTTTGCATGAGTGAGGACGCATTATGAGTACCATCATCACCGCCATCGACCGGCACAGCCCCGCGGAGCGCGCCGGCGTTCAGGTGGGCGAACAGCTTCTATCCATCAACGGCCACCCCATCGTGGATGTGCTGGACTATCGTTTTTACGGCTATGATCCCCTTTCGCACCTTGAGCTGAAAACGGCGGCAGGCAACGTGCGGCACGTCACCTGCCGCAAGGCCGAGGGCCAGGACCTGGGGCTGAACTTCGACACGTATCTGATGGACGAAATGCGCTCCTGTGCCAATCACTGCTTGTTCTGCTTTGTGGACCAGATGCCGCCGGGTATGCGCTCCACGCTGTACTTCAAGGATGACGACGCACGGCTGAGCTTTCTGCTGGGCAACTACATCACCCTCACCAACCTGACGGAGCGGGAGGCACAGCGGATCATTGACCTGCACATCAGCCCCATCAACGTCTCCGTCCACGCCACCGACCCACATCTGCACTGCACCATGCTTGGCAACAAGAACGCCGCCCGGTCGCTGGACTATATCCAGGCCTTCTGCAAGGCCGGTATCGTCATGAACGGGCAGATCGTGGTTTGCCCCGGCTGGAACGACGGTGACCAACTGCGCCGCACCCTGCAGGACTTGACCGAGTGGCAATTCTCCAGCTGCTCTCTTGTGCCGGTGGGTATCACCAAGTACCGCCAGGGTCTGGCCAAGCTAAGGCCCGTGGACAGGGACTGTGCCCGGGACATCATTGCCATCGCCGAGGAATTCGGGCTGGAAAATCTGCGCCGCTTCGGCACCCGTAGGTTCTTCTGTGCTGACGAACTGTTCCTGCGGGCCGGACTGGAGCTGCCCCAAGAGGACTACTACGAGGGCTATCGGCAGCTGGAAAACGGCGTGGGTATGCTGCGCTCACTGGAGCAGGACTTCCTCAGCGCCATGCGCATGGAGGCGGTGCTGCTCGGCGGCGCGGACTTTACCATGGTGCCCGGCGTCAGCTACAATGGAAATTGATGGGGGAACACGCCCGAGTATGTCGGCGACCGCTTTGAAGGGACGCCGTGGACGTTTGCGTCGCATCGTGTGACGATTCCGTCCTGCACCTACAGCGAGAACGGGGCGGTCAGCCTTGCGCTGATGGCGGAGGCGGAGGATTCTTCCGCCTGCTCGCTCTATGCGGCAGAGGCGGGGGAAGTGCATGCGCTGCTGTTCCCTGAGGAGGAAGGACCGAAAACGCTGCAACGGCATTTCTGGGGCGAGCCGTTTCACGGAACCATGGAGCCGCGCACGTACTTTACCGCCATTCTGATGGTAAAACCGTCGGACGGCGGCAGATTCCGCTATCGTGACCTCCTGGATTTTGCATGGCGGTATTACGGGCATCCGATTGCGGCGCCGATGCCCGCAAAGGAAATTTATCGGCTTTCCATTGCGTTTTCCCGCTACCTGTTCGAACGGGAGCAGGACGGTTTTGCCGCCTTTACGACCGGAGCGCAGTGGCACATGGACGGCACGACCTACCGCAAGACCGAGCATACCTATGAACTCGGCTGGGTCGGACAAAGCGCGTCGATCGCCAACGCATTTATCTGGGATTATCTTAACACCGGTGACTGTGAAAAGCTGGATCGCGCCATTGAGGCGCACGACAGCTGGCTGCGGGAGGGACAGTTTCCTGCCGGGCACTTTGCTGCACGCATTGTGCGCGACCCGTGGCGCTATGAGCCGTTTGACAAGGATTATGTGCCCGACCGCTGGAAGTGCGGCGAGTGCGATTATGAGATGTTCAAGGGCTTTGCCGGGCGAAAATTCCGTCGTGCGCCCGACGGCAGAATTCTTCTGACACACGATGCCTGCAATACGGGCACGGGTGCGGAGGGCTACTTCGAGGCATACGAATTA
>OIGD01003342.1_pt1 | contig 10931 bp, 14 predicted proteins | sample 1582211 | NCBI WGS metagenome assembly OIGD01 (sample SAMN04414078, study PRJEB24778) | human gut metagenome | material: faecal | host: Homo sapiens
CTAAGTGTTCCATCACATCAAAAATATCCATAATATGATATTCTTCTAGTAATTCTCTTAGCTCTAATATTTTGTTATTTTCTAATAATTTGTAACCACAGTTAGGACATATCTGTGCTTTATCTGATACTTCATGATTACATTCTGGACATTTTACAAGTGCCATAGGTATCTCTCCTTTACAATCATTTTGATTTAATCGGACATAATCAATCCTATTATATATTCTATAATAATTGTCCAATTAAGTCAAAGCAAAAATATACATTATTCAAATTCAAATCTTTCTATAGATATTATATTTTCTGGTAAAATGCTAATACCATCCTTTAATAATGCATCATCCTCATCTGTATCGTATGTTGCGTTATGAAAAGCTTTATATAACAAATCCGTTTTTTCATCTATAATCTCATCTCGACAAATATTGGTATATGGTGTAGCAAACTTAACAACATAGCACTCATGCGTATCTTTCCATATATCATCTATTCTTTTTCCAATAGATTCAGATATATTAAATAAAATTTCTGGTCTTTCGTGGACATTTCCACCATAAGGTCTTTTATGGTCAAATGAGAAAAAACCACATACACAAAAGTCATAGTAAAATTTTCTACCAACAGACCATAATTTGTGTATTTTAGAATCGTAATCGTGAGAGAAATTATTATAAGAATATTCGATTGACCCTATATCGTGGTTGTTAAAATAAAGCCTTGCATTAGATATATCAATTTTTATACCTTGTTCATCTAAAAATCTTCTTAATTCACTTTCAACATCTTCATAAGTTGTTCTTAAATCAGTTATACCTTTGCTTTTAATATGCTTACATCCATCTGCACTTGTTGTAAAATGTTGTAAGTGACAAATTAAATCACGTATTTCAAAAGTAGGATGTATATTAAATTGATCTACTATCCTTTGAAATGATTTCCATACATCACCGCTTAACATTTTAGTTTCTAAAATACAATGTTCCAAATATTCTTTTCTGAAATTTGTAAGACGTACTAAGGTTTCAAGCGAATTTTCTTTATCTGTAATGTCATAAACAAGTTTATCCTTCATATTTAATGACACCCTCTTTCTTGTTAGAATATTGATATTATAACATACAGGTCAAAAATTTTCCTGTGAAAAAAATTTGTATTAGCTATGCGACCTCTCGCAAAAATGGGGGTCTTTGGGTCTGCGGTTCACATTCTGATCTGGTGTAATTTCATTCTAGGGATTTCCCCATATAGCCACGAAAACAACGCAAGGCAAGGAATAAACCACCGCCAAAACAAACCGCCTAAAATCGCCCCACAACGCACGACACGGCACATACTGCACCGCCTGAAAACTGTATAATTATACCATTTTCACCAGTTCGCACCGTGTCCAGTTCATGCAGTAAAGCACAATAAAAAAGCCTTAGACCGTCAAGCCTAAGACCTTTTTATTATACTTTATTCAATTTTTTATTTGTCTTTTATGTCATATCCACCACTTAAATGTTTATTATAATAATATTGTTTACCGTGCTTTCGTATGTCCTCACTTGCTTGTGTCCAGTCCATGTGATAACCTGGTGGGCATAATCGGTTATCACTTTTCCATTCGCTCAAATGTGATAATACATAAATCACAATCAAAAATATTATTGTTGTTATAAGTTCCATAATCCACACCCCCCTACGCTACAAATGACATTATACAACGGATATTTTTTTTACTGTTTATAATAGTCTGAATCTGGAATTGTTCGGCTTCTTCTTTCGTTCCGAAGTGTCTTTCATCAATGATCCTAGATTCAAAAATATCCAACTGAACCACTATGACGATATAAAAACCGCCTTTTACTTCTACGGCCTGAATGTTGTTGCTCATATTGTACACCTTTTTAACCTTTCTTACAATAATATTGTGCTTTCTTCTTTCCATCCGAAACAATGATAATATAGATTTTGTTTCCTGACCGTCTTATTATTTATAATTGTTTCGGTGTGCTTCTTCATAATACCTTCATACACTTCTATATGTTGGTATGTATCGCCATTATCATATCTAACGATATGTTGTGTCTTGTTGCCTATATCAAAATAATCTGTACGGCTCTTTTGTCCTTCGTGTTCTCTGATCCAGTCCATAATATTCTTATCTGACATAATACCGCACCCCCCTTATATAACTTCTATAGCTTCGTTGTCATCAGTAAAGATATAAATTCCTTCGATTCCTAAATCACGCCCAAACGCTTCATAATCAAAGTATCTGGCTACATTCTCCGGCACATTGTTTAAATATCCGCACTCTTCTACAACTTCATAAGCTATATCGGTCATATCATTACATTCGCTATATATACGGTAATCGCCATTGTTTACCTTTTCAATAGCTTCATCCAGTGTATAACCTAACTCCGACATTAAAGCCTTTACAACCTTGCTTTCTTCTTCGTCCAGTTCTTCGATCCGTTCCGCTATCTCATTTAATGTATCTAAGTTCTCATACTCTCCGACTTCGTAAAAGTCACACTTATAATCAGTTATAAAATACTCTTCGTATTCTTCATTGATTCCGATACGCTCAAATACTTCTTTAAGTTCTTCCTGTGATACTGGTAATTCTAACCATTCACCCTGTAAAATACCTTCGTTGTACTTTCCTAAGTTTGTAAGATAGATTTTTAACATAATAACTACCGCCTTTCTTTTTGTCGGTCGGTCTGCTATAATGTAATAGCAACCGCCTTTTGTTTTGGTTGTCGGGTGTCGGCTCTAACTGTCCAGGTCTTAGCCGATACCCATTTTTTAGTTACTCAACAAGTACTTTCTTCGTATCTGTTAAGTATATATTAGCACATACTAATATATATGTCAATACATTTCTTATCATTTACTAATATTTTTTTATTGACAATTAAGATATAATTAGTATATACTAGCATTGTAACCAAACAACCCACATAATAAAAATATGTTTCTACTATATAAAGGCGGTGTATATTATGATGAAGTACAACAAACTTTTTTCTTTATTGGCTCTTAGAGATATGAAAAAATCTGATCTAGTTAGTCAAGGCGTTATTAGTTCCCCAACACTGGCGAAACTAGGAAAAGGCGAAAGTATAACAACAACTGTATTATGTCAGTTGTGCAAGTTCCTACAATGTCAACCGGGCGATATTATGGAATATGTACCAGACGAAAACGAAACAGAATAAAAGCTACTTATATATAGAAAGAACTTTCCCACGTTGGAAGGTTCTTTTTTTCTCCTGTGGATCATCTGGTATACTGTTGGACACCGTAGACCGTACCGCATCCGATACCATACCCCATATATAAAACACCTTCAGAAAAGGCATAAAATAATTATGTGGACAAAATAACGGTTCTAACTCCACCAAAACAGACCCGAAAACATATAGAAACAGTTTCAATTTGTCCACATAATTTATATTATACTTACAAATTTTATTGACTTGTACAGAGTGAGGATATATAATAATAGTAGAATACCTGGACAGTGTTCTTATATTTTCAATCAGAAAGGCGGTCATATTATGAGCAGAGAGGACTATTTACAATCATATCATGCAGAATTATCCAGAATCGGCAAAAGTGAAAACACCATAGCCGGATATATTAGAAACGTCAATTTGTTTCTGAACTGGATGGAAGAACGTACAGGCGAAACCTTCACGCCCCCTATAATAGAATTTGATGTAAAGGAATACACTGGATTCTTGTCTACAGTGCAGAAGGCTTCATTATCTACCATTAACACCAAACTATCAGCTTTACAGAGTTTTTGCGACTTCTTACATTTTTCCTATAATTGCCCTGTGGTAAAGGTGCAGAAGAAAAAAGGACACGTTGATCCGAAAGTGGAAGTATTGAGCAGAAACGAATTATACAAATATCGTCAATATGTGCAGAAGAACGCTAATTTACTGCATAGGACTATTGTAGAAACCTTGCTTAATACTGGCATAAGAGAAGCGGAACTATGCAACCTAGAATTGGATGATATTGTTGCCACTCCGAAAAATGCCTACATTATTATAAGAAGTGGTAAAGGTGACAAGTATAGAGAAATCCCGATTGTAGGCGATTATAAAGCACTTCTCATAGAATACATGGAACACAGACCATCTTCAGATAGCAATAAACTCTTTATAGGTAACAGAGGAACACTTACAGAAAATGGCGTGTATAAGATTGTTCACCGTCTGGGGGATGCAATCGGATTGAATGTATATCCGCATATGCTTAGACACCAGTGTTTTACTGCACAGGCTAAGAATGTAACCAATGCACAGGAACTAAAAGCACTATCACAGAACGCCGGACATAGCAGTATAGAATTGACTATGAGGTACTATGTCAATAGTTCTAAAGAAGATAGAGAACGCTTAGTATCTGGTATGAATTTTTCTGAATAATCAATAACACACAAAATGGATGCAGAAGGCACTCACTGAAAATGTGGGTGTCTTTTTTTGTGCCTTAATCTGCCATGAATAGGGTTGTATAAATTTGTATTTTATACATTATTTTTGCATATTATTCATTATTCAAAACAGGTGCAAATTTTAGGGTGTATCATGCGGTTTTTCTTCATTTTTTTGGTGTACCAGTGTAGACCGCCAACCATTGAAAAATAAGGGGTTATGAGTAGGGATTTTTCCATGTGTAATGTGCGAAAATGTGGTAAAATCGACCTGTATAATCTTACAGAAGGCAAATATTTTTTTAATAAATTTACACCAATACACCCATCAACCGTTTACATCATATTCCCACACACGCACTCACCTCATACACCCCTAGTAAAATGGGGATAAATCGTGTCTTTCTACCGCAAACAATCACTCCAAAAAGTCCACATCACACATACACAATAATAGTAATAATTCCTATTTCTGTACTAGGAAATATTTACCACCTATCCACGCTAAAAAGGGGTAAAAAATCACACCTATATAGCATACCTATAACGCACTGAAACCGCTTATTTTCAATGAATTTCCTGTACCTATACAAATTACCACCCACTCAATTTAAAGCCATTCTGACCGCAAATATGGGGTTATAACGCCAATAATAGCACACTCCATTTCTTATCACTCTACCCTAAAATGGGGTATCATCTGGTAGTAACAATATTACCTTCAGATAAGTTGTCACATACGGACAACCGCATAAAAAAAGGGGTTGTAAATGGTGTACAACTCACTCACCACAATTTTGTGTTCAGTACCAAAAAGTACAGGTTCAATCCTACATAATGTCGCATTAAATAAAAGGGGTGTACGTTCCGTTCCATCCTTTGATTCTTCCATCTGGACGCATCATATAAAAAGAATATAACGAATAGTTCTACCCTACTTATCGCCAAAAGTGGGGATATTTCATACCATCCCTAACCACTCGTAAAAATTTTACGAATGATACAACAGAAAAAGGCTATCCAGTATCACGCACTGAATAACCTCTTTCCTTCCGTTCTGTTGTTTCTGCCCGTTCAAATTCTTAGAATTTGTATATATGTGTTTGACGAAATATGTGGAAATAAGGGGTATCGCCAACTACCTACCTTATCTCTGGAAAGTCTTATTTGTATGCTCTCCTTGTCTCGACACTTATCATTATACTTAATTTGATTATATTGCCAATACCTTTTTTAATTCAGTAGCATTATTCGACATATTATGATATAATCTTTTTAGTCAGATTAGAACTAAGTAGGGATAGTCTGGTGATTGCTCTTTCCGGGAACGGAAAGGGGGAACACTATGAGTTTAGATAATGTACTTACATTATTGTTAGTGCTATTTACCGCACTGACATACTTAGACAATAGAAACAATCACCACAAAAAGTAAAAGGGCTATCTCCTACCGCAAATAGGAAATAGCCTTGTAGTAACTGAATTTCTTAAATTTAGTTCCCGGTGCAATCATTGGACACCGCAAATATCCTTTGATTTCTAATTTGATTATAAGGCTCTGACCCGTAAAAGTCAAGTCTTAGGATGGGGTAGCGTTATGCTATCCCATTTTTTATGTATAGATATAAACGCACTGCATGAAGCGAAAAGAGATTGACAAAGACAAAAACAGAAATCATAAAAAAGTCTCCATGCAATACGCTTGTATCTACACATAAACAGGGGTACGCAGATTGTGTGTACCCCGATATATTTTTAGTCCACTTTATCATCAATTACTTGTGTATCTGCCGGACTAACAGAATCCGCACCATTTTCAGTAGACTTATTTTCTGGAACAGGGGTTGTAACATTCGCATTACTCTTCTTTTCCTCTGCAAGTCTATTAAGTTCCAATGCAGTATTACTTGTATGCTTACTATTTTCAATTATGGTCTGTACGGAAATAGCACCCATATCCCTCTGCATCTTCATTTCTTCCATAGCGGATTGAGTATCTACAGGACGATTTACATTGAAAGTACAATCCAGACTATTAAATACTTCATCTGATACCTTTTGCCCCTGGTACTGTTCCATCAGTTTACGAATATACGCCCATCTGACCTTAAATCCTTCTCTCAATGAAAACATGGTATCTCTTGCCACATTATCTGTAGAGTTAAAAAGCATGGATAAACTAACTTCTGAAACGTTCGCCACGTTACTCTGACCCAGTACAGACGAAGGCACACAAGCTACACCATAGAACTGTTGCAATAATGAATCTAGTAGCAATTTGATATTGGAGTAGTCCATTACTGCATTTGCATATTTTAATTCTCCACCCTCTTCAAAATTCATACACGCACCTACTATGTTAGAATTTATAGGTGTGTCCCATAGTCCACCATTTGTATAGGCGATAGGATTTAATGACAAGGTTTCTACTGCGTCTGATAATCGGCTCAAAAGTTCCTCGATTTCATCCATAATAGGGATAAGATCATCAATAAATGCTTCTCCGAACATATCATATTCTGCTTTATCAATTCTCTTATAATGGATTGGTAGACCTGTCAAATTGCTACTTGTATCAATCAATTTACGGTCAGTATATGTCTCTACTTTGTCCGGGTAATATACGGTATAATGTTCCGTTCCACCGTCTGTAGCATCCTTCCAGTAGTCCACAAACGCATAATACTCCATGTTTTTATCATATAATGGGTATGAATCTGTATTTGTGAATACCTTTGATTTAATCTTATTATCCTTGTCCAAATAGATATACTCAAACGCATTACCATAAATAATCAAATCTTTTGTAATCTGATAATCTCTCATGGCAAACTGTCCGGATTGATAGATTTTATTCATAATGTCTACAAGTTCCTTATCGCCTGTAAGAGACACAGGATTTCCCACAGTATAGCTTGTATGGAAATTTACGATTGTTTTAAGGGTCTGCAATAGAATCTTTGCAGTGTGGAAAGTCTTTTCTTTAAATTCAAAGTCTGGACGCAATAATACTTTATGTTCTCTATGTAGGTAACTATTCAAATCCACCGCATGATTGATACGCCATTCATGCTCCGGCTCTCTGATTGCGTCTTGAAACCACATCAAATCAGACCGCTTATTATTAAAAAACATTGCCATTATTCAATATCTCCTTCCGTTTTCTTTTATGATTTAACTGCCTATATTCGTGACACATAATCTCTTGTCTTTTATTCTTCTGGTACTTTTTCCACTTGGAAATCATACGCTCAAATTCTGGATCAATAGGCTCTGCATCCAGTTCCATTTCATATTGATACTCATTCATTTACTTTTTCCTTTCATGCAATACCACCCGGCTCAATGTAATACCGTCTGGTAAAGGCTTCTTTGCAATAATGCACTGTATCGCCTTGTCAGATAAATGTTTTTTGCTATCGTATGGCAATATGGGGTCTGAATAATCAAAGAAATACTCACGAACCGCACTACCAATATAAAAAGTGGAGTAGCCATTATTGATATACTCCACCATCGCATTATCTAACAGGGGTTTATATTCTTCATACTTCATAAAATCCTATTCTAAGTAGTAACATTCCCTCAGACGAATATCATCGGAAACCTTTGTATAACACTTCATAGGGATTTCTACACCCTCATTATATTCTTTATAAAATTTCTTCCATTCATCACCAGGACGCTCAAACACTACTTTTCCTTTCGTATAATCTACAAGTGCAATAATCGTGTCGAATCCACCATCATCTTCACCGACTACCGCATACATGGTCTTGTCCATATTATTATCTTTAAAGAAATGCTCTAGTGACTTTTTACTATCAAAATCATACTCAAAATACTCCATGTGTCCGATTTTACGGATTGCAGTAGTATTGAAATTCTCTGGCATTTCTAAAATTTCTACCAGTTCATAAAAATACATATTTTTGTTACCTTTCTTAGCTTGTTAAAAAGTGGTTCTTATAATGCAAGGCTTCACACGCTAAACCTGTCGCAATTACTGTATCATCGTGTCCACCTACACCATTCATCGAACCGTCTATATTCTGATAAAGGGTCATTTCATGCAACGTATCTAGGGAACATATAAAGATTTCCCTTGTCTCAAACCATTCCACAAACCTATTTATCATAATCGGTTTTGACTTTGAGTTGCTTTCCCAACCCCATTTCTTTCTTCCTTTGCGACCTCTATCATCGTAGGTCTGGTATCGCATAATATTATTATAGTGATACTCTTCCTTCAGCTTATCTATTACCACATGACCCGATGATGCACGTTCTGGGCATAATAAAGCCTTCTGAAAATAGACCGCCAAATCATAGACTAATTGCGTAAATTCGTATGGTTTAATCTTATTACACCTAAATTCTGCACACTGAAAACCTTCTGCATCCAACACTGACATAACACTATAATCTCTGTCACCAGATAGACCCTCGGCACTATCAATTCCGGCATAAAAGCGTTTTCCCTTCTCTGGATATTTCCATACCTTCAGATACTTTTTCCATTTTCTCATAGTAGGGGGCATATCGTTTGGTAAAGGTAATTCTTTTATATTCCGCTTTACATTGATAATCTGCTCATTGATTAGTTTGGTATCAAAAACATTCGCACCGTCACTATTCAAAAATGCTTCTTCTGGTGTAGCCGGGAACTCTTGGGCGAAAGATTCTTCAGAACTATTTGCAATCTTTATTCTACGCCACATTATCATTTGCAGTGTCGTACCCTGTTCATATAACCATTTTTCGTATTCGTCCAGTTCTTCTACTGTCAAATAATGACCTTCCCTTGCCTTGAATACGTCCGAAAATTCTATGTATTCGCTTGCAAACATCCTCTTTTCCTTATACCATGGGAAAAACACAGGTTTATAGTTGTTCTCATGTGATACCGCTTTATTCCAAAGGGTATGAAAATAATTGATACCCTTTGCAGTTGATTCTATAAATATCTCACCGCCCGGTACTAACGCCTGTTCTATTGCAAGTAACTGTTTCTCTAAGTTTTCATCCTTGCATAGTCCGGCTTCTGAAACGTGTGCTAGTACAATCGAACTTCCTCTTGACTTGTCGGTACTCCCACAAGTACAACAAATAATTTTACTGTGATTTATGAAAGAAAGTTGTGTCCTACTATTGGCGGTTTCTTCCTTCTTTACCACATCCGGGAGATAATCATAGAATGCCCTTAATTTTGAAAAGTTCTCGGTCACTGATTGCGTAGAATATGACATTAAAAGACAGGTCACATTTTGTCTTGTAAGTGCCAAATAACAAGCGTAAAGCATAACCACAGTTGAAATTCCGCCCTGTCTTGCCTTCAGAATAATATTGTATTTACTCTTATTCTGCATAAGATACTTTTGTTGTGGGGTCGGTTGGAATTTTACTACACGCCCCTGTTTGTCGGGAACACTGGCAAAACTTGTCATCCATAACAAAGGGTCTTGCATGATCCGCTTTAATTTTTCTGCATCCGTCAATTTTTTTCACTTCCTTTCATATCAGATTTTTAATAGTTGGGATTTCCCAACAAAAAAGGCTCTAAGTGGGGTGAACCACCTAAAGCCTAAAAGGGTATATTTTTAAAATACTCCCTACATTCCTATATCAAAATTTTCATCTTCTGTAGTATCTGCTCCACTGTCCAAATTGACACCAGATAGAATTTTCATAAGTTCGCTCTGTCCAGAATCTTCAAAGAATCCGTTTGAAAACTCTAAGACCGCCTTAAATGCCTGTACATTACCTTCTTTCGCAAGTTGGATATATCGTTGGTATAATTCTATCATTTCAACATTCCGCTTGCGACCTAGTAACCACTTAACCGCCTTCTGTACGTTTTCCTCATACATATAGTTCCTACACGCTTCTTCAGATTGGAATTTCTCATAGCACTTATAAGAATTTTTCAAATCTTCCCATGTTTTAATAGGGGTCTTTTCTGTATTCTTTGGTAACAGTTCCGGGGCATATTTAAAAAGGATATAGTAAATCTTCACATCAGACTTTACCATATCCTTTAAAACTGATATTACAGATTGCTCCTGTTTTACACCTGGCTTACCGCCGAACGCATACTCTACAGGTGTATCAGTTTCCTTCTTTTTTGCCACTTGTTTCACTTCCTATTCTGCAATAAATTTGTTCCACAGGAACGAAAACAAAAAGCCGATACCCATTCCAACAATTCCGAATGGCATACCGGCACACGCACCAATAAAATATCTATTTTTACACTTCAAGTCTTTCATATCTTTCCCTCGTAATACTATCTGGAATTGGCTCTAATGGTTTATTCCCATACTTTACATAACCAATCAAAAAATCTAAAGGATATTTTCTTTTTAATTTCACTAATATCTCTTCACTTTTTTCTTTTGGAGTATTAAACAATTTCATTGTATCAATTCTATAAAAATCAAAATCATCACCATATACGTCTTTCAATGATACATTCATATCATGGT
>OIGD01003343.1_pt1 | contig 10929 bp, 10 predicted proteins | sample 1582211 | NCBI WGS metagenome assembly OIGD01 (sample SAMN04414078, study PRJEB24778) | human gut metagenome | material: faecal | host: Homo sapiens
CCTAAATTAATGGCAGGTTTTTCAGTTTTTCTTTCAATAATATTAGTTTTTTATCTTTGCTTAATTTTAATAATATGTATAAAATCTATTATTTTCAAACAGTATTTAAATTTAGTATTGCTTCCTTTTGTTTTTATACCCTTTATAGTCGGGATATTTGCGAATTATAAAAAAATTCATTTTTATACAAATATACAAAATTTGTTCTTTGTATTAAGTTTAGTAATCGCCTTATTTTTATTTAAATAAAAAATTGTAAGTTTGATGTTGAGGTAAAAGAAGATGAATGTACTTGTTTATGGCTCAGGAGCTAGGGAGCATATAATTTCAAAAAAAATACTAGAATCAAAACTTTTATCAAAATTATTTTTAGCAAAACCAAATGACGGATTTAAAGATTTAGGACAAGTCATTGAATTTTGTGATTTTTATGATTTGGCTCAAAAATGTAGTGAAAATAAAATTGACTTAGCTATAATTGGACCTGAAGAACCACTTGCTGATGGTATTGTTGATATATTTCAATCTTATGGAATTAAAACAATCGGCCCAAATAAACATTTTTCAAAACTTGAATCAAGTAAAATATTTGCTAAAAAATTTATGGAAAAATATAATATACCAAATAGCAAATACAAAATTATTGAATCATATGATGATATTGAAACAAAATTTGTTAATTTTGTTAATAAAAATAATCAATCTAAATTTGTTATAAAAGCAGATGGTTTATGCAAAGGTAAAGGTGTTTGTATCTGTGATGATATTAATATGGCAAAGGATAAGTTAAAAAAACTTTTGGATGGTGAATTTGGCGAGGCTTCTAAGAAAATTTTGGTTGAAGAATATCAAGAAGGTGATGAAATTTCACTTATTTGTTTATATGATGGTGAAACATTATTACCTTTTTTATATTCACAGGATTATAAAAAACTTTATGATAATAATTTAGGTCCAAATACAGGCGGAATGGGCGCTTATTGTCCTGTTATATTGTCAGAAAAATTTCAAACTCAAATTGATAGTTATTTAGAAAACTTAAAAAATGCATTATTAAGTGAAAAAGCTGATTTTGTCGGGTTTATATATACTGGCCTTATTTTAACGGATAATGGAATAAAAGTATTAGAATATAATATGCGGCTTGGAGACCCTGAAACACAAGTCTTACTAACATCTTTAAAATCTGACCTGCTTGAAGTTTTAAACAATGCAATAAAAAAGAATTTAAGCAAGATAAAGTTAACTTGGAATGATAAAGTCTCTTATTGTCTTGTAGTTGCATCAAAAGGCTATCCACAAAAACCTATAATCGGAGATGAAATATTGAATATAAATAAATTGAAGCAAAAATACAAAAATGTTGATGTTTATTTTGCAAATGTCAAAAAAAAAGAAGATAAACTTTTTGCCAACGGCGGTCGGGTTATCTCCTTATGCTCATTTAATAAAAATGATATATATAAGTTTGTTGAAGAATTAATATTTAAAAATAAATATTATCGAAGAGATTTATTTAAGGTTGAAGCATAAATTAAGTCGTTTGCTTCGATTTCAAATGATTCGGCTATTTTTAACAGAGTGTATACACTTATTGTAACTTTTTCATTTTCAATTTGGTTTATATACTGTTGTGTAGTATTACACATATTTGCAAGTTGCTCCTGAGTTATATTAAATTTTGCACGGTAAATTCTGATATTTTGAGCTATTTGACTTCTTAAGCTTATTTCATCCATAAATTTTATTATAAAATAATTGCTTATTAATTTTTACTTGTGATATAGTTTATTTAACACTATATAATATGTTAAAAAAGATTCAATTTTTTATTGATATTTTCCTAAACTCAAAACATGTTCAATTGATTAATAAATTTTTTAAATAACCGTAATATTATATTTATGAAATTGATATTAAGGAGATAAATAAGATGCATGAATACATAAATGATTTAACATATGATACAAAAAAAGCACAAAAGTTTTTTGCTAAAAAACTTGCATATTTAATAAGTCCAAATGAACTTTCTCAAAAAATAGTTGAAAAAAATGAAAAAATAGTTTTAATTGATGTAAGAGACGAAGCGTCATATGATGACGAGCATATACCAAGCGCTATAAATGTTCCATATGAACGTTTGGAAAAATATATGTCAAATTTGTCAAAAAACCAAATACATGTTCTTTACAGTTACAACCAGGATTGTTTACTTAGTGCAAAAGCAGCTTTGAGACTTACACTAAATGAATACCCATCAAAAATATTAATGGGTGGCTTTAATATTTGGAAAAGCTTCGGATATGATATTGAGGAAAGTTAAATATAAACTTTTTTATAAATCCCGGATAATATCTAACACTTTAATAATGGATTTTGAAAGGTGAGTTTTGTTTGAAATATTTTTTTCAATCAGTTTAGCAAACTCACCTTTTTGAAAATCCCCTAAACATTTAACTCTATATAGTTTTTCCAAAGCTTCAACTTTTGATATATTTTTATCAATGTCTGAAACGTCAATTTGAACAACATTTTTAAAATTTGAATTAATTGCTTTTTTAATAAGTGATGATAAAAGCAGATCTTCAAATTCGCCATTTTCAAGAAGAATCATTTTATCAAAGCTACGAAGTTTTGATTTTAATATATCATAAACTGGCCTAGCATCATTATCAAGTAGAATAACAATGGGGATTTTAACATAGTTAATGTAATCAATATAATATTTTGCAACTTGGTTTTTCCCTCCAGCTTGAATAAGCTCAACATTATTTTTCTCAAAATCATAACCATAAATTTGTGAAAAGCGAGGTAATAATAATTGTTCTGTTATGCCTTCTGTTAGTATAAGTTTTTTTGTTGTTGGTATATTTATATTTAAGCCTGATTTTTGAATTAATGGTTCAAGAATGATTTTAGATTCAAATATCTTTTTTTCAAATTCATTTAGGTTAAAAATTTGATTTAGATCATTAAGTAAAACATTAGAATAATTATATTCTTGCTTATAAATATCATAAACAGAAGCATTCCAAATCGTTTCTATAATTTTTACCATTTCAGCTAAGTTGTATACTGTATAATAGCTCATATTTAATTTAGGGGAAATTAAATATTTGTCTATAATATCAAAAAATATTTTTTTTATTTTTTGTGTTGGATTTTTAAATTTAAATAGTTTTTTTGTATAAAATAAAAGTTTTTCTTCATTTATAAGCTTGAATTTAATATCATTTAAAATTAAAGTATCCATAATAACATAATATCACAAATTAACATAACTTAACAAAGTAAAAAAAAAATAGCAATTTTTTTTATGTTTATGTTTAATACAAATATAGTTAGGAAAAAATTATGATAAGTATTGCATCAAATGTGAATAATAGAATATGTTTTACGTCTTCTTATAAGCAGCATGAGGTAAAAGAACAAACTGAAACTAAAGATAAGAAAGATTGTATGGCATCCAATAATGCTTTAACAAAACATAAAAATGCGTTTAATATTGAACTTGAACGAAATTATTATCGTCAGAAATTTCCAAATATAAACTTTGGAAATAAGCCGGGAGTGTCAGAAAAATCATCATTGGAAAATGCAGATAATAAAAAAATGTATGATGTTGTTTATGGCGTGTGTTCAAAAACTTCGAAAAAAGGTCTTGTTTATTTATTAAATAACAATGTACTTTTTGACGACAATTCAAACGACAAATCAAGTGTTCTAACAAATCTATATAAAATAGCAACAACAAAGCGTGCAAACGGTTTAAGCAATGAAATAGTGCTTGATGAAACAATACGCGAATTGTGTAATCCATATTCAATTGAACAAAAATTCGGAACATTTTCAAGAAAAGAAATAAACCAGTTATTAAAAAATAAAGAACGTTTATATGTTAAAACTCAAAGTGAAAATCCGATAAACAATAATATAAATTCGTATACTTTAAATCCGTTTTCAAACTGTTGTGTTGCTGCAAGTATGGAATTTAACCTTGCAAGCAAACATCCGGCTGAATTTGTCCGTATGGTAGAAAATGTTACATCAGAACAGATGACTATATATAAAAAAGTCCATTTAGATAGTATGTCGGATTCAATTATTAATTCAATTAATGATTTAGTTGATTTTAAAGTTGATTTTGAAAATGATAATTTAGACTATGTAACAGTAATGATGAAACCTGATAAAAATGCTATTATTCGTGCACTAAAGCAAGCAAATTCAAAAAAACATGGAGAAAGGTCATGCATTGATGTATTACTTCAATCAACTTTTATGAGTTTGGGAACACAAAATACATATAATTCTTTAACAGATACAAATGATAGTGTTTTTAGTGCCGATGGTAGAGGATTAACAGCTATAGAGAAAAATTTTGTTGAACAGATTGTCGAGGATAAAAATAAAGTAACAATTACTTATCAGCTTATTGATGATAATAATATTCTTCAGGATAAAGGTGACTACAACCAAAAAGTTGACCATTTGGTTCAATCATTAAATCATGGCTCAAATGTGATCGTTGGTATTACATATTGGGATAAAAATAATCTTATTACAAATGGACATGAGTTGACAGTTGTAGGATATAAAAATAACCCAAATAATGAACTTATCTTTATTTTAAATGACACAGATGACGAGTATCAAAAACCTATTGAAATGAAAGCAAAAGACCTTATTCCGCGTATTCACCATGCAGGAATACCAGGCGAACTTTTAAGCAATGAATTTAAAAATATAGATTATCCAAATGAATGTCTTGAGTTTTACAATCAGTATATAAAAGACAAAACTTAGGTTACTTATTAAATTTATTTAATTCTCTTAATTTTTTTAACTGGTCACGTAAACTAGCAGCCCGTTCAAAATCAAGCTGCTTTGCAGCAGAGTGCATTTCTTTTTCAATACGTTTAATAAGTTTGGGAACGTCATTTATATCAAGATTTAGATTAGTTAGTTCTTCAAAAACAATATCCTCAACACTTCTATAAGAGTTAATAAGTTGAAGAAGATTATTTTCAATTGGTTTAATTATTGTTTTTGGAATAATATTGTGTTTTTTATTATAATCATCTTGAATTTGTCTTCTAAATAGAGTCTTATCAATGGCATCTTTCATACTGTCAGTAATTTTATCAGCGAAAAGAATTACACGACCATTAGCATTACGTGCAGCACGTCCAATAGTCTGTATTAGACTTCTTGAAGAACGTAAGAAGCCTTCTTTATCTGCATCCATAATGGCAACCAGTTCAACTTCGGGCATATCAAGACCTTCACGGAGTAAATTTACACCTACTAAAACATCAAAACTACCAAGCCTTAAGTCTCGCAATATTTCGACACGTTCAATTGATTCAATTCCCGAGTGAAGATATTTTACTTTTATATCAAATTTTGATAAATAATCAGTTAAATCTTCAGCCATACGTTTTGTTAATGTTGTTATTAAAGTACGATATCCGTTTGATGTGGTTGTTTTTATTTCTTCCATTAATGCATCAATTTGATTTAATGTTGGATAAATTTTAATATCAGGGTCAAGAAGTCCTGTTGGACGGATAATTTGGTCAACTTGATTTTCTGATACCTCAAGTTCAAAATCACCAGGTGTTGCTGACACAAATATTTTTTGATTGACTTTGCTCCAAAATTCATCAAACATTAAAGGTCTGTTGTCAACTGCGCACGGAAGTCTAAAACCATAATCAACCAATACCTCTTTTCTTGACTTATCAGCATTATACATTCCACGCAATTGTGGAAGTGTGACATGCGATTCATCAACTACAAGCAAAAAGTCATCTTGAAAATAGTCAAGCAAAACACAAGGTGCAGAGCCTGGCGGGCGTCTTTCTATAATTCTTGAATAATTTTCAATTCCATTACAATATCCCATTTCCTTTATCATTTCAATATCATAATTAACTCTTTCATTTAGTCTTTGTGCTTCTAAAAGTTTGTTTTGGCTTTTAAGTTCAACAAGACGGTTGTTTAGCTCGTTTTTTATTAATTGAATGGTTTCGTCAATATTTTCGTCATAGGATAAATAATGAACAGCAGGATAAATAATAAGTTTATCTGGTTTTCCTATAATTTCACCTGATACGGGGTCAATTCGTGTTATTTTTTCAATTTGATCACCAAAAAAAGCAATTCGGTTTATTACTTTTTCAAATGTAGGCATAAATTCTACCATATCTCCACGAGCACGAAAAGTGCCGGGGGTTAATTCCAGGTCGTTTCTTTTAAATTGAGTAAAAATAAGATGGCGCAGAAAATCATCCCGATTTATATTGTCATTTATGTTTAAAGTAACTGTTCCTTTATAATAACTTTCAGGTGTACCTAAACCATAAATACAACTAACTGATGCAACAATAATAACATCTTTTCTTTCGTATAAACTCCGTGTTGTATTATGCCGAAGCCTGTCTATTTCTTCATTTATCATTGCACTTTTTTCAATATAAGTATCAGTTCTTGGTATATAAGCTTCAGGTTGGTAATAGTCGTAGTAACTTATAAAATACTCAACTGCATTATTGGGAAATATTTCTTTAAATTCGTTATACAACTGAGCAGCAAGTGTTTTATTGTGTGCAATAACAAGGGTAGGCTTTTGTATCTTTTCAATAACATTAGCTATAGTAAACGTTTTACCGCTTCCTGTAATTCCAAGCAGCGTTTGGTTTTTTAATCCATTATTTAAACCGTTTACAAGTGAATTTATAGCCTGTGGTTGATCACCTGTTGGTTTAAATTTACTTTCTATTTTAAACTTATTATTCATTATTATTTTTCTTTTGTTCTAAATAATTTACTATTTCGTCAACTTTTTTAATATTTTCTTTTATTATTTTTTCAAGTCCGCAGCCTTCAAAGAAAAAAGTACGTTTATCAACAACTGGATATTTCCGACAAAAGGTAGGTCTATCTTCGTATATTTGACATTTTTTGTCTTTTTTTAAATATCTGCAATGAAAAAAAGTAACTTCATGTTCTTTCTTGTTTGTTGTTTTTAAAATCATATCGACAAAATGTGGATTAACTTTCCTTGCTTCGTCTATTGAATCAAAAGGAACAAAAGTTGCTAAAAAATCATTTGCGCTTACAACAATATCAATCGGAGCGTCTGTTTTTTTATTAGCAACATCAAGCAGTTCTTCATACGTGAGACAGCCGCGTGCTGTTCCTATTTCGCAACATTTCCCGCAAGCCTTGCAATAACCTTTAGGCAGCTGCATTAATCTTTCAACTTCTTTTACAAAATCTGTCATATTCTTAACTTTTCTTAATATTTTTTCGATTTTTTAGCATTATTTTCTTACTATCTGTTTTTATTTATATGTATAAGTAGTTTGATAAAAAGTGAATATGCATAATATATCATACCCTAATTTTAATAATAATTCTTTTTGCTATAATAATCAAGTTATGCAAAATTCAAGGAACGTAAATAAAAATAATAAGCAAAGTTTTGGTGAAAATGTTAAGAACGAAGTAACAACACAAAAACAAAATCATAAAACAGTTTATGTTCCAACTCAGGTTCCAAATGGTAACGGAAGCGGTGTAAACATAATCATCTACAATCCTGCTGTTGTACCGGGTAACAACACAACTTTTAACAATCACTATACCCAAAGTCCTATTTTAAATACACAAGGTGAAAATCAAAATGCACATATGAAATCTCAAATTGAAGTAGAAAATCAAGGTGAAAATGAAAACATATATGACACAATTGTTGATGATAATGAAAATGTAAAAGACGAAGAACCTGACAAAACTGACCAGTTGTCTGAGCCTTCAGAAGAAAATAAATATAATTTTCCTCCTGAGAATGAAACAAAAGAGGAAAATGTTGAAACTAAGGAAGTAACCTTGTTAACAGATGAATATATAATGACCCTTGAAAACTATTTAAGAAATGAAAACAAAGATATAAGAACACAAGGAATCGAAATGCTTGCAAAGTGTTTTCGTGAAGATAAAACAAGAAGCGATGACATTGCTTTAAATAATTTGTTAAACTTAGCTCTTCAAGATGTTGAACCGAGAATTCGAGTTCTTGCTATGTGTCTGCTTGATACAAAAGATGCTAAAGGTGACGATTTAACTTATGATATATTAACCCAACTTCAAACATCAACAGCATATGGTGGAGAGGAAGCAAAATTAGCTTCAAAAGTGCTGCTTGAAATAAATACTCAAAAAGTACAAGTAACTGAAAATGAGGTGGATAATGGCAAATAAAAATATTTTTAACTCGTTATTATCTACTGTAACAACTATTGGTTCTTTATGTATAATGGCCTCATGTGGTTATAATGCTTATAAAACCGCAAAAAACAGCGCTGAAGCAGAAGTATATAACTTAAATATGCAATCACAGTTTAACAACCCTATTAGTGCTGGGGCATTAATCAATAATCCATATCAGCAAAACGCATATTTAAATGTATCCGGACCGACAAAAATACAAAGTACTGGTGCTAAAGTAAAAGGATGGCTTGGAGGAGCAGTTAAATCATTGTCTGACAATTTTATTCCATTAACAACTGCAGCACTGGGTGCAATTTTTAACCGGAATTATTTCGGTAAATTATTTTTTATAAGCTCAATTGTTTCATTGTTTGGAAAAGATTTATTTAAGAAAAATAAATCCCAAACTTCACAGATAAACCTTAACGGATTTAACAATCAGGTTCCATATTCTCAAATGACAGGGGTTCCTACAACTGTTGTATCCAATACCCCTTTAATGAATCCTTATGTTGTTTCACAAGTACCGCCAATAAATGGAACAAGCTATATAAGTCCTGCTTCTCCATATATACCAAATAATTCCCCATATATACCATATCAGCAACAAATGAGACCATATTAAATTTATTTATACATACTTTCTATTAAGTCTTTATGTTTTTCCAAAACAGCCTGCTTTTTTATCTTAGCTGTTGATGTCATAAGACCGTTGTTTATAGAGAAAGGTTCGGTAATAAATCTTATATCGTTAATACGTTCATATTCTCGGTAATTTTCTCTATTTCTTATTATTCTTCTTATATCATTAAGAATTTTTTGTTTTAATTCTTTATTTTTATATAAATCAGCTTTATTATCAATGTTTAAAGCTTCAAAATCAGGCACAACAATTGCACTTAAAGCATTTTTGTCTTGTCCCGCAATAACTATTTGGTTTATATATTTGCTTGAAAGACACGCTTGTTCAAGACTTTCAGGTTCAATATTTTCTCCGTTTGAAAGAACTATTGTATCTTTCAATCTTCCAGTTAAAACAAGGGCATTATCATATGTTAAATACCCGATATCACCGGTGATAAACCATCCATCCTTCAATAAAACTTTTTTTGTTGCATTATTATCTTTATAATATCCTCTCATTATTTGCGGTCCTTTGGCAAGCACCAAACCTTTTTTATCAGTTTTTAATATTTTATCAATATTATTTGGATCAACTATTTTTATTTTTGTACCATTCAATGCTTTTCCAACATTGTATAACGTATTATTTTTTTTGCTTCTTATATTTAATATAGGAGAAGTTTCAGTCAAACCATAGCCCACTAAAACACATATATTCAAAGCTTCAAAATAATCTTCAATATGATGTGCAAGCGCTCCGCCGCCTGAAATACCCAATTTAAAATTATTGCCAAGTGTTTGCTTTTTTATTTTTTTATAAATTGTTTTGTTTATGCAAAAATCAACAGGAAATAAAAAAGATACAATAATTGCTGCTTTAATTTTGTTTATAAAGCCTGATTCAGTTTTATCAAGAACTAGATTTTTAAGAATTCTCATATTTTTACGATAACATTTTGAGACTACACATATTGGAGCTATTGTCTTTATATTTGATACGATCCCTGAATAGATTGATTCCCATATTCGTGGAACCAGAATTAGATAATCAGGATTGTAAAACTGCAGATCTTTTTTAAAATGTTTAAGATTGGTATAAATTTGGGTACATCCAATGCTGAGAAGATAATATTCACAAGTTCTTTCATACATATGCCAAATAGGAAGAACTGATAATGCTTTTGTCCTATTTTTAAGCTTTAATCTTTCCCCTGTTTGAACAATCTGGCTTACAAGATTTGCATGGGTCAGCATTACGCCTTTGGGAGTTCCGGTTGTGCCTGAGCTATATACAATGGTCGCTACATCATAAGAACTTACTTTGGAGCTTATTTCAATATTGGTTGTTTTTCCAATATTTAATAATTCATTAAAGGTAAAAACAGGAAACGGATATTTTTTGTCAATATTTTCATTCCCTGTGTATATTACAAATTTAGTCTTATTTTCAACCAGAAAATCTTCAAGATTATTTATTATTTTTAAACTATCACATATTAAAGCACAAGAATCAGAATGTTGGTAAATATACTTTAGCTCGCTAACAGGAGCATTTGAACCTCTTACTGCATTTATAACGCCTGATTTTTGACAGGCAAGATCCATTATTATCCATCTTGAGTTATTTTCACTGAATTGTGCTATATGATCATATGTTTCAATGCCAATAAATTTCAAGGCTTTTGCAATATGGTTAATATCATTTATCATGCAGTTATAATCTACACTATAGTCTATGTATTTATCAATTAAAGCCATATGAGAGCCAAAATCGCCTTTTAAAGTTGATAAAAATTCATACACTGTTTCGTATTTTAATAATTCCTGCATATTTTAATTTCCCCAAGACTCTTATAATATAACTTCTTTACTTTGTCTATTGTACTATAATTTTTTATATTTGTAAAAAAATGGTTTATTTGGGAAAAATTGTATATAATGAATTATATGATTAAAGTATTCAGAAATATTTTCATTGTAATAGTTGTAGTATTTGTTGTTTTTGAAGGTATATATTTATATATTGCA
>OIGD01003354.1_pt1 | contig 10901 bp, 13 predicted proteins | sample 1582211 | NCBI WGS metagenome assembly OIGD01 (sample SAMN04414078, study PRJEB24778) | human gut metagenome | material: faecal | host: Homo sapiens
TCAAAGAGATCACGGCACTTGTCGAGGTTTAAGTCCATCAATCCAAAATCATCTATAACCAGAAGATCATAACCAGCCATCTTGTTTGAATACTCATAGTAATTATCTTCACTATGTGCATGGGCGGATTCTTGAAGCAGATAATTAGCACGGATATATTTCACAGTCCTCATTTGATGTAGTGTTGTGACGCAAAGCGCACATGCAACATGCGTTTTACCAGCCCCTGCACCACCTGTAATCAAAAGATTGTTTGGTTCATCAATCCAATCACCTTTGGCTAGTAATTCAATGTGTTTCAAGGTAACGCACATGATTCTCGACCGTTGGCTTTCCATTAGGCTTACGAGCCGGTGGTGGGAGCACAATCGTATCGTAGAAGTCCTCCAGATCAGAGAAGGTTGACTGTAATACAAGATCATCTTTTTCCTGAACAAAACGTTGATAGTATTCATAGAACTGAGATTTTTCATATCCCTCTGGATTCTTTTCTTTGTAGTCCAGCCAACAGAATGAAATATTTATTCTACTGTTTGGGGCATGAATACGATCATAGTAATACTGAAAATCTGGAAGTGGAACTTCTTTGCGTTGAAGATTTTTCTGTGGGTAAAAAAGCTTCTCTACTTCTTTTGGTGACATAGCTTCAAGCTCGTCAATGGTGAGATCAAACGCCTTATATCGACTCATGATCAAGTTAAGAGTGCTTGATCCGATTCGAAAACGATCCATAACAGATCTGGTTGGGCACTTATTCAGACGCATCTGAATAGCACCAATAATAGTGTTGTAGTCCTGCATAAAAATGCCTCCTGTCGTAATCTAAAAATAATGACTACGAAAAAACTATAACACTTTATAAGAATGCGTGATCCGACGAAGCGGAAAAGTGCTCCGTTACGACCGGAAACTCTGATCCGTTGCTAGCGGAATCGGTGATCCGACGAAGCGGAATTTGCAGGCCACTGCCATAATCAAGAAAATACCTTTTATTGGAAAATGGATTGTTTAATAAAAAAGAAAAGAAAGAAAAAATGTAAACGTCAAATCATGCGTCAGCCATTAAAATCAACGCCGCCTGTTATGGGCGGCGCGGCTTTCGGCATTCCTCCGGAAGACTATCTGAACACGGCATAAGATGATCTAGTTTTCCGGATCTATATTTCCTTTTTCATCACAGAGTTTTGGCAACTCTGCAAGGATATACTTACCCTTTTTTTGTTATTCTGCTTCTGATGGAGCCGCTGGTGCAGTTGATGTTGCAAGGCAACCCTTTAAAACACATGATAGTTCTCGGTCATCTTCGTTTAAGATATGGAAGGTCTTTTCCAAATTTGATTCATTACATAATTTGGCAAGTTCCTTTACTGAGGTAGAAAGAGAAATGTCTTCCTTCAATGTATTTTTTGGCAGTGCATAGTACTCAGTAGCAATATTTAGGTAATTTTCAAGATTTCGTCGAAAGTCTGGATCAAAATTATCGTGCAGAAGAAGTTCTTTTAAAGTTTCCTTTTTTATCCAGATATGTTTTTCTTGTATTCGAAGAAGACCTTCGATGAGTGTACGGGTATTGGAATCAATTTCTGGATATTGTTGCATATTGCACAAACAGAATCGGTGTATCGCAGGATGACGACAACGACCAGATGAGGTTGTTGCAGCACAGCCAATAACGCAGGCAAGTTCTTTGTTATTGAGATTGCCATGGTTAAAAACCATGAACCACATATCTCCATATTTGCTACAAACAAGTCGGCAGAACATTTGGCTATTAGATGAGTAAACTAAAGTTCCCTCATAGTGCTTGGAAAATGGGGTACCTTCATTTGTAAAATCACCAGAATCAATGTCAAGTATAGCGGAGCATTCATGCATAGAATTGAAATCTTCTAGCTGAAGTGTTCCATGAACCAAGGTTTGACCTGCGTGATCTTCTGGATAAGCAGACGTTGGAAGAAAGAATACATGGTAATTTCCGGTGTAGCCATTGTAAGCTGGATGATCGATGTCGAAGATGAATCTCTGTTGTCCGTTTTCTGCAGATGTTTTTGCTATTTCAATGGAATGAAATACAGCATTAAGGTTTAAATCTAATCCTTCACAGACCTTTAACAAAGTGGATAAAGTTGTAGAGGAAGGGGTTTTAAACATGTTGTCGATAGTTCTTGGAGACATTTTCCCAGTTTTCTTGACGCAAATATCAGCCAGATCACGAGAGGTTAAAGATTTTTCCTTCATAACATTTTCAATGTAATTGACGATTTTGCGGAGAATTTCTTGATTGTTCATAAGTCAGCACTCCTTTCTGAAAAAGCAACATTTACTAGTTAAATATATGATACCATATGTGTTTTAAAAAGAAAATAATAAAATTGCAAAATACTGCACAAAAAAATAATATTAAGGAAATGATATACGCTGTTAATAAATAGATGTGTAAAATAATGCAATTTGCACAAAAAAATACACTATAACGCATTGACCATAGTGCATATTGACAATAAATGATAGCGATGCTATAATGTAAAAAGACCTACTCCCTTGGCACGAGAGTAGATCTAAAAAACGCTTAGACAGACAAAATCGACATCATCCTACTGGTCTATATCCAATTGGCACTTGGAAATAACAGGATTGGTGTCGGCTTTTATCAGTACTATATCATGTTGTATATAACATTAGTTGTGGCTCACATACGAATGCCCTTCTAATAAGTAACTTTAGATCTGAACCTTCAACCCAGATTTTCTTTTCCTCTTTTAGAGGAACATATAGAAAAAGTTGTTAAATACAACATGCATTAGTATATCATGCGGAGAAAAACCAGTCAAGGTTTTTTGCAATAGATATATTAAATTTGTATGAAAAATATGTAAAATAAGAACAATTTTCAGCGAGTATAGTAGCTGGAGAGACGAAAAGAATGCGAGAAATTACTATGGATAAAAATACGATAAGAGAAACGGTGCGTATGATAGCAAGTGACCAGATCGTTATCAGCGTTGTAGGAGTAACTGTTTCAAGAGTAGATACACTTGAAAATTATATAACGGTAAACAACGAAATGATAACGGTAGTTGGGGGAAAGTTTCTACTGAAAAAGAATTTGGCAGATGACAGTTACGTATTGACGATAAATGCAGGTAAAGCATTCTGCGGAGATAGTACGGGATAAAAGTCTTAAAACGTAAGTACCACTTTTTCTGGAACGGATTTTATGTATAAGATAGCCGGAATAGAAATGTTAATCATTTCGTCCGGCTATAATTGTCTTCATTTGCAGGAATATAATACACAAAATCTGACCAGAAGGGTGGTGGTTATAATGGCGTCTGACTGTGAAGGACGAACTCAACAACAAATAGGACAGAAAATAGAAGAATGGCGTAAAAAAGTAGGCTTATCACAGTTAGATCTGGCAATGGTGCTAGGTCTGAAAAGTGATAGGCATTATAGGCGTATCTGTATAGAGTGTACATATGAGTTTTCGCAATCGCAGATTGGGCGTCTGGCAAAACTGATGCAGGTGTCAACGGAAGAATTGATACCAGATGAAGAATTTGAAGAAGATTCGGATTATATAGATAACATCATAAAAAAAGGCAGCGAATACAAGCAGGAACAAATTAAGAATGCAATAGTTGAAAGTTCGAAGCCGAGATTTAGTGAAGCTGAGAGGAGAATTGTATCGTATGCTACTGAAATAATAAATATGGAAGACGAGGAATTAAAAGAGAACTATGCGAACCAAATGGAGAGTGCATTAAAAATGATAAGCATAATGAAGCAAAAGATAACTTAGGCGGTCATTCAATAAGAAAGAGAATGATCGTTTTTTTATGTCCGAAATCAACCAGACATATATGTCCGGTCATAAATTTCAATTCGTACAAGGATGTCCGATTGGAGGTCTGGCTATTTGCTAAGATTAGACCATCACAAGGGAGGTACAAGCAATGACCAGAGATGAATACTTAGAATTCTATCAGGCATATGGTAGTTATCTTACTTATCAGTATACTGTGAAATTTGGCAATGTATCCGCCACGGTATATTGCGTGCAGCCATCCAAACTGAGACTTGGTATTGGAACGTACACGATTAATAAGGTTGGAGATTAGAAAAAAAGAAAAACTGGAAATTTTATTTGATGGTGCATTTGGTTATCCACCTTCATTTTTTGGATGAAGCATTTGGTGGATTGGTAAAGAAAATGAAAGATAAGAAGGTATTAAATAGTATTGTTATTGTCTCAAATGATGATTTGACATTGGAACGTAAAATTCGTAAATATGTTGAAGATGCGGGGAAAAAACTATAGGGGGTGTGAGAAGATGAAAAAAGATAGTGTTAAATATATTGTTTTGATTGTATTTTCTCTAGCAACTCTGGTATTATTAATTCTAAATGCAGTGTTTGATTTTAATGTCTTTTGGACAGTTAATATTAGTGATGGAATTGAAATATTTGTATTAATATTTGTTTCTTATTTTTTAGTTGATAGGCAAAATGAAAAGGATAGAAAAAAAGAAAAAATCAATGCATTGATAAATAAAGTTCAATTGCGATTATTGGATGCTGATTTGGTAAAAGTTGATACAGAAGAAAATAGAAAAATAACTAGGATAAAAGTTACTTCAATTTCAAATTTATTAGAAATCATCAAAGATAATATGGACAACAAAAATAATATTGATAATATTGTTACGAAAATGGATAATTTATCTGTATTAATAATGGATCATATAGAGGATGAGGATTACATAAGAAAAACTAATTCGCATATAATACGAACCGTGATTGATATTGATACAAAATTGGAGAAAATAAAATTTGATATTAATTAAAATTGATTTCTATGGTAAACGTTAAACCACTCGCCTTGGATAATTAGCATCTTTGTGCAATACTCTAAAAAATGCGAAAAACTAATAGTTTTTTAGAGGAGGCAAACTATCATGGATCAGCTCACACATAATGTCAGGCGTGCCAATTGGTTAAACATCATAAATCAATGACAGGAACGACCTGTAAACATAACCGTCCGACAATGGCTGAAAGATAATGATGACATCAAAGAAAAGTGATTATACAGTACCTCCAAAATCAAAAACAGGCCAAGGACTTAATTTCGTGATCAATCAGGAAAAATACTTACGGATATTTCTCGAAGATGGCGATGTCCCTATCGATAATTCAGCTTCGGAGAGAGCCATACGAACCTTTTGTCTGGGCAAGAGAAACTGGATGTTTCACAATACCGCAAAAGGAACAGCTGCCAGTGCAATGGTATATAGTATTTCTGAAACCGCAAAGCTGAATCATCTGCGACCGTATTATTACTTTAAGTATATCCTTGCACAGTTGCCAAAACTCTGTGATGAAAAAGGAAATATAGATCCGGAAAAACTAGACTAAGAATGAATAACCTATCAGTAGATGAGCATCTGTATGAATTATTGTTGTAATTATATATCATTAATGATAGTATTACTGTAGATAATTTACAATCGGATTGAAAATGAAGATTATTTATAGAATTATACTACAATAATGATATAATACATATGAGGCTGGAATGAGGTTTGAAGAAGTCAAAAGCACCAAGACCTAATCACACACAAACGGTAAAGCGTGCAAAAGAAAGATTAGAGAAGATGGGGATTAAATAGGATGTTAGAAATTAATCGAACAGATTATGAAAGAGAGAAGGAAGCACGCGAGAGACGTTTGAAAGCTTATGCTGATGAAATTCAGAATCAAGTTAGGGACAAGTCAAGAGAGATTGTGAAAGAATTGGTGGAGGAGCGCCATAAGCAGGAACTGACACAAGCGGATATGGCAGAATTGACTGGAATGATGGCATCTAATATTGCCAGGTTAGAGAACGGGAGTAGAGTACCAACCTTTCTTGTGCTACAAAAGTATGCAGTTGCGTTAGGAAAACAGATAGAGATTAAGTTGTGTGACTGTGAGGAGTAGGCGATTGACAAAATCATAGCGCATTTGATGAGTTGGCATTCGAAAGTATACGAGAGGAAAAGAGATGATGGATCAAGAAGAATTAGTGTTTCATTTTGATAAAAATTTGCAAAATACACTCTCTTCATATAAGAAATTAATTGAATTATTTCATTTGTTGGATTCGGCAGAAAACGGTCATTTTGTATTGGATTTTACGAATGTGAGTTTTTTATCTGCTAATTTATTAGCCGTATTAGGCTGTTGTGTGGATAATACGATGACTAATAGAAATCATTCTATAAAGGTTAGAAATCTTCATCCGAAGATAAAGGCAGTAATGAGAAAAAATGGATTTAATCGCTATTTTACATGGGAGGATCTAGAAGATCGATTTCATAGTACAATGGACTATTCTATTTATGAGGCAACTACAGAAAAATTAGTTGATTTTGAAAAATATTTGTTGCTAAATGTATTTAGCAGAGGTGATATTCCACTTATGAATCCCGCTTATAAGAATTGTATTATAGATAATTTGTTGGAAATGTTTAATAATGTAATTGATCATGCAAATAGTAATTATGTTTATGTATGCGGGCAGTTTTTTCCGCATAGTGGTAATTTGACATTTTCCATTGTTGATATTGGAAGAACAATTCTAGAAAATGTAGAACTATATATGACCGAAAACAATATGAAAAAGCCGGATAATAGCTTGCAGTGGGCAATTTTGCCGGGACATTCAACCAAAACGGAACAAGCGCCAGGCGGTTTGGGATTTAGTACATTATTATACTTTTTGAAAAAGAATAGAGGGGAATTTATATTGATTTCAGGTAATGAAGCGTATGAATTGAATAAAAATAATAAGGATAGGTTTAATAGGATAGAAAAATTTTTCCCTGGAACAATAGTAACCGTAACAATTAATTTGAAAGATGAACAGGCATATTTGTATGATGAAGCAACGAATAATGTCATAATATTTTAGGAGGATCGATGAAGAATAATTATTTTAATGTAGCTGAATTGATAGAAAGCCCATCAGCTTTGACAAGAGAACAAGGAAGCGTGGTTTACAACGTAATAGTGCCATTGTTGCGAAATGGAGAAAATATAACATTAGATTTTGCTGATGTTGAAAGTTTGATAACACCTTTCTTGAATGTGGTAATAGGTAAGTTATATGAAGATTTTAGTAGTGAACAGTTGAATGATCAATTGAAAATATCGAATCTGCCAGAAGGAACAAGGGCTAAATTCAAATTGGTTATTGAGAATGCTAAAAAGTATTATCTTTCAATATTAGATGAAGCACTTGACAGACCTAATCAGATTATTTCTTCATATTATGCAGTAGATTTGTGGGGGATAGATAAAATAGAAAAAAGACGTGAAGAGATTTTAAAAGTAACTAAAGATGATATTATTAAATTTGCTAAAAAAGTTCATATGGATACAGTGTTTTTGCTAGGGGGAGATAAAAATGAAAAAGAAAATGCTTGAAGGAATTGAACAAGAAGTTATTACAGAAACACTTGATAATGGGCTAAAAATATTCTTAATGCCTTTTAAGAATAGAAAAAATTACTCTATAAATTATATGACAATATTTGGTGCTGCTATTGATAAATTTAAAGTTAATGGTAGTGTAATTACTTTTGATGGTTACTTAAAAGTATATAGTGAATTTGAAAAGAGTGAAGATAAGATTTTACCTGATTTAGATAAATATAATACTAGTGTTTTAGTATCTACTAAAATAGAAAGTGATGAACATTATACAAAACCAAAACCAAGATATACAGAAGCAAAGTTAATAAAAGAACTTGAAGAATTAGGAATAGGTAGACCATCAACTTATGTTAAAATAATAGATACTTTAAAATTAAGAGATTATGTAAAAGTTATTGATAAAAAATTTGTTCCAACTGAAATAGGAATAGCTACAACAAGAAAACTACAAGAAAGTTTTTCTAATTTAATAAATGTTACTTATACTGCTAATATGGAAAATGATCTAGATAAAATAGCGGAAGGTAAAAAAGTATGGTATGAACTTTTAAATGAATTTTGGAAAGAATTTGAACCACAAGTAAAGGAAGCTTTTACTTCTATGGAAAAAGTTGAAGCAAAAAAAACAGGGGAAAAGTGTCCTGAATGTGGAAGTGATATGGTAATTAGAAATGGTAAATTTGGTGAATTTGAAGCATGTAGTAATTATCCGACATGTAAATATATTAAAAAGAAAGAAAAAGAAGTAAAAGAAATAATTCCATGTCCTAATTGTAAAGGAACAATTATTGAAAAGAAAACAAAAAAAGGTAAGATATTTTATGGATGTAATAATTATCCAAAGTGTAATTTTGCCAGTTGGGATAAGCCTTTAATTGAAAAATGTCCTGAATGTGGAGGAGTCTTAGTAGAAAAAAAAGATAAGATTAAATGTTTATCTTGTGACTATGAAAAGTAAAGTAAATCAATAGTTTTAAAAATCTATTGATTTTTAATTTTATGTTGTGATATAATTATAATATCGAAAGGCGAATAATGAAAATAATGAAAAAAATTAGTTTATTTATTTTTGCACTTATTTCAATGTTTGCCTTCACATTTGGAGTTAGTGCATTAGATGTTAATGATGAAGCTAGTTTACGTGAGGCCTTATCAAAAGGTGGAGATGTTAAATTAACTGAAAACATTACAACATCTACAAAAAGAATTATCATTGATAAAGATGTAAATCTTGATTTAAATGGTAAAACATTAACTAGTTTAATTGATGTAACTAGTAATAAGACACTTACTATTTCTAGTAGTGTAGAAGGCGGAAAATTTGTTGCTTTAGCAAATGAATATTCAGATGAAGAAAAAAAAGATGTAGAAACTGTTTATGCAGTTGGTGCAGATAATGCTAAAGTAATTGTTAATAGTGGTGATGTATCTTCAAATGATACACAATATGGTTTTTATGCATTAAATGGTGGTACAATTACAATTAATGGCGGAAATCATACTGCTGGTTATGCTGTATTATCTGGAAATAATACAACAGGAGCAATGAGTTTTGTTGTTAATGGTGGTACTTTAACTACTAAATATGGTCCAGCAATTTATATGGCAGGTCCAATTGATTTAACAATCACTAAAGGTACAATTAATGGTGGTATTTCATTAAGAATGGGTATTGTTAACATTTCAGGTGGTGTTATTAATGCTGCTACTACTTCATTAGATAGTCCAAAAGAATATTTCTTCTATAGTGGTAATGCTTGGTTTGCTGATGCTTTATATGTATATGGTGGAACTTATACAACTGATATTAAAGGACAAACTAATAAATTAGAATTAAATATTACTGGTGGAACATTTAATGTTGCTAATGGCCAAGGTAGTCCAATAGCTATTTATGATTTAGGAAAAGTTGAACAAGTAATGAATGTAAAAGTATCTGGTGCAAAACTTACAACAGATGCAACTACTAGAACAAGTTTTGATGTAATTAATCTTAAAGATTTAGGACTTGTAAAAGATGCTAGTGAAACATATACTTGTGATAAGACTAAATGTAATGCTGGTAATCAAACTAGTACAAGCACTTATGGCGTATATTCAAATAAACATATTTTAACTACTTCAAATGGAACTTATACATTAAAACCAAATGTAAAAGCTGAAACTGATGGAGTTAAATTTGAAAGTGATGATGCTTTCTCAACTGAATATACTTTAGTAGTTGCTCCAAAAACTGAAAAAGAAGTTAAAGATGTAACAACTAAATTAACTGAAGCTTATAAAGATAATAAAAAAGTTGCAGGATTAAAATTAATTAGTCTTCATGAAATTAGTATGTATTTAGATAATGAAGTTGTACCAATGGAAAATGGAAAATATACTATTTCAATTCCAGTAGCAAAAGATTTAAGAAACTTCAAAAATTATAAAGTAATTTATGTTAATGAAGCTGGTGAAATTCAAGAAACAATTGATGCTAAATTAGTTGATGGAAAAGTAGTGTTTACAACAACTCACTTAAGTACATATGGTGTAATTGGATATAATAATCCAACAATGAATCCTGAAACAAGTGATAATATTGTTACATATGCAGTTATTCTTTGTGCTAGTATCTTTGCTTTAGGTTCAGCAGTAACACTAAGAAAAAGATATAACTAAAATTTAAAGAACTATTAATTTAGTTCTTTTTCTTTTATTAAAAATGTGTTATTATAGAAAGCAGTAATTAGTTAGGGGAGTTTGGTATGGATTATAAAGGACTAAAAATATGTAAAATTTTAGAACCAACTTTTATGGAAGATAATAAAGTTTTTAAAGTTAATGATGTTTGTTTAGGCTATGAAACAAATAATAATATTGTTATTGTATCAGGAGATTATGCAGGAAATATTTATCCTAATATAAAAAAATGTGATTTAAAAAATATAGATGAAAATTCTTATTATGGTTGGACTGAAAATATTAATAATTTAAAAATAGTTTTTGGAACGAATGATATTATTGAATTGAAAGATAATTTAGAAACAGTAGCTATTGATAAGATGTATTATATTGATTATGAAAAAGGTGTAATTGAACCATATTCTTTTGAAATGCCTGATATTTTTGATGAGGAAATATTTGAAAAAGAGGAAGAAATAAAAGAAGAAGAAAATGAAAAAAATTGTTAAGAAACCTGACAAAAACTCTGAATTGTGGTTGAAATCCCCATCCGGCTATGTTACAATGAAACTCAGTTGATTAGGAGGTGTAACGAAGTGCAGATTATTAAGATCATTCTGAGTGTCATTTTCATAATAGATTGCATCGCTCTTACAGTAGTAGTTCTTATGCAGGAAGGTAAGCAGCAGGGACTTGGTGCTATCGCCGGAGCAGCAGAAACATACTGGGGTAAGAACAAAGGTCGTTCCATGGAGGGC
>OIGD01003361.1_pt1 | contig 10890 bp, 6 predicted proteins | sample 1582211 | NCBI WGS metagenome assembly OIGD01 (sample SAMN04414078, study PRJEB24778) | human gut metagenome | material: faecal | host: Homo sapiens
TTTGCTGCCGGCATGTTTTTCCGGATGCAGTCAAAATAGAATTGAAGCGTATCGGCCAGATATGCTTCGCTGCAGCGGTTTTTAAATTTCAATTTCCACCAGTGAAGCGTCGATGGATTGAATGTCACGATGTCGTAGGGCCCCTGCGACGCGATGCCTTTCCATGCGATGGCAGGTTTGCTTTTTTCCCCGTCTCTGGTGACTCCGGGCCCGAACCATGTTCCTCCCATCCAGTAGTCAACGTATGCGCGGTCCCTGACATGCTCGCTGATCTGTCCGCGGTAGCTCATGGAAATGGAATCGCCCACGATAAGAATGCGTTTTTTTCCCGGATCTTTGACCGGTTCGCGCATAAGGCTGTATTCAGGCCCGGAGTAGTTCATCCGTTTCCTGACGGTGTGGTCGTATCCGGAGGGAAATACAACGCCGTCGTAGAGTTTCAGATTGCGGATTTCCAACGGCGTTTTCAGCTTGGCCGGAGCGTTTTTTTCCCCTCTGAGCTGTCCGAAACGAAGAACTGTTCCGGGGGGCTGCGGAGAAAAGGGTTCGGTGATCAGGAGGATCAGACCGTCGCGGAAATAATGGATTCTGCCGTCCTTGACGAGAAACGTCTGTTTGAGATACACATTTTCCTTTCCCCATGGGATCGGACAGGTTCCCTCGTTGACGCCCATTTCGGTTTTTGAAGAATTTGCGTACAACATTCCCGCTCCGTACGAGTAATAGCCGAATGCGAATCCTTCCGGAACGGTCATGTTGAACGGACCCTTTTCATAATCGCAGTCCTGCATGGAGAAAATGATCAGATTGATATCTCTCCGGTTCTGCGCCTTCATTTCGAACTCAATGGTATAATCCCTGTTCCGGAGGGCTTTTGCGGGGAGGCGAAGTACGTTTGTTCCATCAAGAAAGAAGGAGTTCCCACTGATATTCAGGTTTCCGGTGATGTCCGCTGGAGCGATTTTGTCTTTTCCGAATTCCCAGACGCATTTCGGCGTTTCCTGGGCGAAAAACAGAAGCGGAAATCCCGCCGCCAGAATGGAAAAAGCTGTTTTCAGATTCATTGCAGATCCTTTTTTTATTTTTTGCAGATATAATTGCGCAGTCTGCTGCTTGCTTCCGCGTTTCCGGTCATGTTGAATTGGAATCCGATTTTTTCCCCGCAGCGGAAAATACCGTCTTTTTTGCTGATTTTTGCAGAGAACGCAAGAGGTTCCTCCTGTTGAACCTGCGCATTCAGAGTTCCGGCGATCATGGGAACCGTGCAGAATATAACGGGCATCCATTTTCTTGTCATTTTATATCGCTCCTTTGTTGGATCATTTTTCAAATTTTACTGTTCAAAAGTCGGATTTCCCTTTTTCTGGATGAAGCCGCGATAGAGACAGGAGTTGTTGCTGAGAGTACCGTTTTCATCCGGCGTACCGGCCAGTTTCGGGAATCCGGACGAGGCGGTGTGGCCATCCGCATAGAGAACATTGGTGTTGCCGCCGAGAGGTGTGGAGTCCCGATTAAGCGTATCTGCTGCTCCATGACGAAAAGAAAAATGATTATTGAAAAATAACATCCAGGCCGTTTTTCTGTTATTGTCCCCTCCTGTGATACATTCCGATGGACGGGTCAGTGCCGAGGTCTTATGAAAATAATTTGCGGTCTGTGAGGAAGTGCGTCCTTCATATCCCCCGACAGGTCCCGACGCGTAGCTGGTATAGTACATATAGGGAGCATCGGCGCCATCCGCCGAGATCTGATTCGGTTTATAGGTGAATGGATCTTCCGGACAGCGGAAGGTTCCTCCTGTATAATGCTTAGAGGGACCGGATCCGCCGACGAGACTGCCGATGTTGACACCGTAAGAACCGTTCAGCAGCAGCTGCCAGCATATCAGGCCGTTTACTTTTACAGGAAGGAGCCAGTCATCATTGTCTCCGGTATATTGCTGCTGTGCCAAACCGATCTGTTTCAGATTTGAACTGCAGGAGATCTGGCGGGCTTTCGCCCGTGCGGAATTCAGAGCGGGCAGCAGCATACCGGCAAGTATGGCGATAATTGCAATCGTGATGAGGAGTTCTATCAGGGTGAAGTATGTTCCCCTTTTACTTTCTTTCTCCGGCTCCGGCGTGATGTCCGCTGTTTGAGATGTGAAACCATGTTTTTCTTTCATTTTCTTCTCCCTTGTGTTTTTTATTCTGCAAGTTTGTAAAGTTCGGCTCTGTGGAAGATGCCGTTGAAATTATATTCTTTGCCGCCGGCGACGCCGAAGCGAAGGCGGTTTGCCTCTTTCATGGGAAGCGGAAGCTCCTGTATGGTGTCAAGTTTGCCGTCCCGGTAAAGAAACATCTTTTTCCCATCTGCGATAAGTTCGAATTTTACCCGTTTTCCCGGCAAAACCGGTTCGCGCGAACTGAAATAGGCGCGTTTCCCGTCTTTTCCGAATGTCTCCACAACAAGTTTCATGGAACTACGGTTGAGTGTGATCCGGAATGCACCCGGTTCGAAGATTCCGCCGCAATAACCATCGGGTTTTTCCGTGGCGGTAAAATCGAGAATGATTCCAAACGGTTTTTTGAACATTTCTTTGATTTCCGGGTCGGGAATATAGAAGACGCAGGAGCCTTTCCCTGTCCGGATGCCGTCTTTGACGGTTTCCGGGCATTTTTTCTGTTTGATTTCCCGGAGGGTATTTCCCGCGTTCGCTTTCGGAAAATCGAAGACCGCATATGTCTTTTCCCGGACTGCCGCGCCGGAGGACTCTTTTTCCTCTATAGCAGTTGTTATTGCGACCAGAATATAGGCGCAGTCGCTGATCCCTGCGCGGATCCGGATGGTTTTGATGACTTTATCCGGGTGGGGATTTTTCCACGGCATCATGTAAATTCCGACCGACGGACTGACCAGATTTCTCCCGGACCATGCAATTTTACAGTTGCTGTACTGCTGCATATTGAACCAGTCGCCCACATCGACGAAGTTGACGACGGGGAATCCGGTTTTGGAGCCATCGGCGTATGTAATTTCGTATTGAGCGGCAGTCATCTTTCCGCCGCCCCATCCGGTGGCATGCAGAAGCCAGAGAAGATCGGCTTTTTTCCCGACGGGGATCTCTCCCGTTTCGCGCATTCTGATGGACGGCAGTTTTGCGCTTCCGAATGAGAGCACCGCTTTGCCGTGATTCTTTTTCGGGTCGATCAGACGGAACGGAACTTCCTGAAAACGCATGTTTTCCGGAAATTTCTCCTCGTCGACCGCCATGCCGTCTTCCTCGCCGTTTCCGGTTCCCGCGTGATTGATGAGGAAGAACCGCATGTCGATTCTTCCGTCATCGGTCCATCCGCCGACGCCGTCGCCTTTTTTTCTGTCCATGAATGCCATGTTTGCGAATCCGCGCAGGTCGATGAAGTCATAACGGCAGGAGGTTTTTGGGGAGAACCGGAATTCCGTTCCGAGATTGGTCAGCAGAACGGAGGCGGTGCGCATGGCTTTCTGAGGCTCTTTGGCGGTTGCGTTTTCCCATGCGAGCGTATCAAACAGGATCGTTCCTTTTCCCGATTTGATTTTTACGAGAAATGCGGGCGACGTGAGTTTTTCCGCGATTCCGGTATAGAACCCGGTATTGAGAACCCAGCTGCCGGATTTGGCATAAGGCGTAATATTCTGGAAAAGAGAGTTGCCGGACATATAGCTCCTGCGGTACCATGCGAGATCGAACGCGGAAATTCCCGAGATCAGCGGATCGGAGGAAACGGGCATCGGCGCCGGATACTCTTTCGGAGCCGGGTCCAGTTTCGTTCCGGCGGGCAGAAGAGCGGAGATTTTCGGCAGGGTCGCAGGCGTGAAGCCGTGCAGCCAGAGAGTTCTGCCTGCGCTTTCTGAAGGTCTGCGATCTTGAATTCCGCCGAGGCGTCCGCCAGAATCGGCCCCCTTGTGCCGATTCCTTCCGACGATACCGCACCGGTGAGCGCGATGGTCTCTTTCAATGCTCCGTTTTTGCCTGCGAGCAGATTCAGAGTGCTTTTCTCCGGGCTTTTCCGTTCGACTCCTGCACGGATAAGATTTGCCAGGATCATTCCTGCTCCGGCATCCGGTTTTTCCAGTTCGAGAGTTGTCAGGAAAAAGGCTCCTTTGCCGACCGGGATTTCAAGGAGCGGGGACCATTGAAGACCGAACCGTCCGCCGCAGTCAAGAATCGCGGTTACATTGCCCTGCACAGGTTTGAAAAAGGTCTCATAGGAGATGATGTTGTCATTCAGCCAGTAACTGAGAGCCGAGTTGTCCACTCCCTGCACGGCGGGATGTTCCGGGCGGCGGATCCAGGAACGGGAGGCGGCATGAAGCGGATCCCGTTCGGGGAGTTCCGTGCGCCACGGCTTCCATCCTTTTTGCGGCATCATGAGGACTGTTCCGCCGGATTCCGCAAATTTGTCGAGCATACCGTTCATGGAGGGAGACCATGCTTCGCGGGCAACGATCAGCAGTTTTTTCCCGTCCGGAGAACTGGAAATTCCGGAGAGATTCATCGTTTTCAGAATTTCAGCAAGAGAACCTTTCGGATCCATGACGGCGATTTTTGTCTTGAGATCGGAAAGATCCTGTTTCGGGAAAATATTGATTTCCTCTTCAAAACGGCTCTGTTCGACTTCCACTTTGCCTCTCAGCCACAGCGCACGGACGATCAGACGGGCTTTTAACGGTTTTGCGGTTTCCGGAACGGGGGTTTCCAGAGTCCCGCTCCATTTTCCGCCTTCTCCGAGATTGATGTTCCTGACGCCGCGATGAAGAATATCGCTGCCAAGGCAGAGATACCAGCGGATTTTATGGATGGGTTTGCTCTCCGTCGTATCATTGAAGACCGCGATTTTACGTTTCAGCGTACCGCCGCCGGATACATTCGCGTGATAATTGAGCGGTGCGACTTGTTTCATCGCCAGAACATGCGGGAAATAGCCTGCCCACGGATTGAGTCCCGCGACTCCCGCGTTCCGCAGATGGACGATCCGCATTTTCAAATACTCCATGAACGGATTTTCGATGGAATTCTGATAAATGCCGTCGTTGCGTTCCGCCATTTCCCGCGTTTCCCATTTGGACCATGTGTAATATTCATCTCCGACCACGCTGGAATAGTTGTCATTGGAAAGCCCCATGCCGAACTCTCCGAGAAAGAGAGGCCGGTCCCATTGAAAATCAGTATTCCACCCTTTCCCGCCTTTCGGTGAGAGCCATTCGAAATCATTGGGGATGATCATGCTCGCATTGGGATATTGAAGACGGATCGTTCCCGCCACGCCTTCCGGATAATGAATATTGATGATGTCAAGATGTTTTCCCCAACCGTTGTCTCCATCGCCTTGAAGCGGACGGGTCGGGTCCATGGCGCGCACGGTATCGACGATCTTTCCAGTGATCTCCATATCTTCGGGGGAGGTGCTTGCCCAGTAGGTTTCGTTTGTGAGATTGTAGATCGCCACGGAGGGATCGTTGCGGAAATGCCGGATCCATGCCTTGTAATATTGAAGTACTCCGGGAAGCCAGATTTCCGCTTTTTGATAGGGGAAATTTTTCTTCCATGAATAAGCGGATTCCGGCATGATCAGCATACCCGTCCGGTTTGCCCGGTAGATCATATCCTGATTGCAGGTGCCGAGATGCTGGCGGACGCTGTTGACTTTGTGGGCGTTCCGGAGGACTTCCAGCCCGGCAGTCTGTGAATATTCCTGAGTCTGCATTCCCGCCAGTGTGGAGTTGCGCAGGAGGACAATGCGCTTTCCGTTCAGCAGGAAGTCTTTTCCTCTGATGGAAAATTCGCGGAATCCGAATTCCCGTTTGAAATTGTCGATCGTTTCATTTCCGTTTTTCAGGGAGATGTCCGCAATATAGAGTTCCGGAGAGGAGGGGGACCAGAGGATTGGAGCGATCCATTTTTCCCGGATCGCGACGGTAACGGTTTTCCCCGCAGGAATCCGGACCGGGGAGCCTGTGAAAACGGCATTGACCTGGTTCCGGTCGCGGTCGGAACAAATTTTTATTTCGGGAGTTGCCTGCACCTCTTTTGTTCCGCTGTTTTTGAGGGTAATGTCGAATTCGATCGTTTTATTTTTAACGCTTGTCCTGATGAACACATCGTCAATCACCGCAAGAGGACGGAACTCAAGGCGGACAGGTCCGCGCACCCCGGGGGATACGCCGTTGCTCGGAACCAGATACACTTTGTGCACGGGATCAAGAAGTCCTTCGCGCGTTGTGACGGCAATTACGATCTCGTTTTTTCCCGGTTTCAGAAGTTTTGTGACGTTGAAATCAAGCGGAAGCGTACAGCTCAACGTTTCGCCGGCGGACTTGCCGTTGACAAGGACTCCCGATTTGAAGGAGGCTCCGCCGAGCACAAGATGAGCGGTCCGGTTTTTCAGCATTTCCGCCGGAATCGTGACTTCCGCCCGGTACCAGAGGGAACGCTGTTTTTGAACTTTCAGCGATCCATCCGGCTTAAAGTATTGTTCCGGCGGAACGATGCAATAGATCCATTGATGATCCGCCGACTTCAACTTCCTCGCTATGTTTTTAGTCGGAAAAACGGTTTTTGCCCATTCGAGTCCGGCGGGAATTTTTGTCAGATCAAGCGTGTCGCCGACGGCTTCGCTCCAGTGAATGCCGGGTATCAGATTCATTTCATCCCGCGGTGCTGCGACGGAAATGCTCGCGGCAATACAGAATAACCAGCACAGAGCAATCTTTCCATATACGAACGAACACTTCTTTACCATAATGCCCTCTTTGTTATTATTTATTTCGTTTTGGAAACATCTTTTTCAAATCAAGCAGTCTCAACACCGTTTCAGACGGGACTCCGTCGAAAAAGTGCGCTTCCAGCAGAGTGCTCAGGATTCCGTGAATATTCCGGTTGAACAGAAGAGTGCGATCAATAACGGTATCATTTCCGCAAGGGAAAAAGGAACTCCAGCGGCCATCCCGGTTCCAGTAGTATTCCGTGGGATAAATGTCTCTGACGCAGGATACCATGCCGGTTTTTCCGCAGTAATCAAGTTGAAAATCCCGTCCGGTCATGATTTTAACAAGTTTCCAGATGCGTTTCCGCTCTTCAAAGACAAGGTTTTTATGGAACCATATCTCCAGGCTGTTTCTATTGTTGATGAACAGCGCTTTCCCGTCTTTTCCGCGGTACGGGATGGCCTCCGGCGAATCGACTGTGACCTCCGGATGATCGGGATTGTTGTTCTGAACAGAGAACCAGCTCCCAAGCTGAAAGAGAAAAGGTGTCTCATTGTGAAAATATGACATTGAAGGGCAGGGGCTTTCCCTGAACTCGACCTGATCCAGAATTTTCATCATGCGTCTTCCCGCCGGGGTATTGAAGTAGGGAGTGGAGCCATGTATTTTATCTTCGGAGAAGCCGCAAAGAGAGACGATCAGATACAGAAGAGAAGATTGCAGGAACAGATGTTTCCGATCCCAGTGAATTACACTTGCAGGAAGACCGGCTTTCCTGCATTTTCCGGTATATTCCTCCCACCAGTCAAACGACGCATCAATTTTTGAGTAGTCGAATCCGATTTTTTTCATAAGATTCCGGTTGATACCCATGCAGGCCGGTGAATAAATAAAGGGTAACTGAGTTCCCCGGTCCGGCACAGGGAAGTTGATAAGAGTTGCGAGATGTTTCTCATAATCGGGAAACTCTCTGAGATCCGCTGCCGGAAGATGGTCGTCATCGCTGCGGAGAGCACTGTCGATCGTAATGCAGGCGGAACAGGAGGATTCAATCTTTTTCAGGTCTTCAAGGGAGCGGATTTCTCCATTTTCATGGACTTCAATATCCAGATAGAGTTCCGCATTGGCAAGATGTTTCCGGAGCATCGCGGAAAGAGTCTCTTTCGGCAGATCGCTTCCCGGATAACTTACGAAAACACGGATGCTGTTGTTACCCGAAAGATAAGTTCCCGTATTTTTTACTTCGACGATACGTTCTTTTTCGAGCTTTTCCATCGCGTTCTGCATCGTGACATAACTTCCGCCGAGTATTTCCGTCAGAGTCCGCAGAGAAGGCAGCCGGCCTCCCGAATGCAGATTGCCTGCTTCGATTTCCGTTTCAATATAGTTCCGCAACCTTTCAATCACGCGCATAGATCACCTGTGATATAATTTCAGATATACTTTTTGCTTATCTAATTATATACCATAACATAAATTTTGTCAAGAGGTGTTTTGGAGAAAAAAGGAAAAATCAGAAAAATTGATGCTGATGACCGGTGTTTGCGTGTCGGTATGAAATAAGAAAAGAATGGTGCCCCCGGCGCGAATCGAACGCGCGACCTATTCTTTAGGAGAGAATCGCTCTATCCAACTGAGCTACGGGAGCCGCTTTTTTGCAAGTTTTTGGCTTTCGCACTTGCAAACCCTTTAAATATGCACTATGATACCGAAAAAAGCAAACGGTTTTTGGAAAAATATGCACGGTTTATACGGTTATTTGGCAAAACGGCTCTTTCTCGCCGGGTTGACTCTGCTCATAATCCTCTTTGTCAGCTATCTGCTGCTGAGGATTGCGCCGGGAGATCCGACCAGAAGTTCCATGTTCGGATCGCAGGGCGACGGGGCAGGGCTTTCCTCGGAAAAATCCGCACTCGTGAGAAACGATTCCCTGCGCGAAAAACTGCATCTTGACAAGCCCGCTCCGGTCGGATTTTACCTTTGGATGAAACAGATCGTCCTGCACGGCGATTTCGGCACTTCCGCCGCAGTCGACAAGGGAAGACCGGTCAGTGAATTGATTCTGGAGCGTCTTCCGGTTACGCTGAGACTCAATGTCATGGCGATTCTGCTGACGATTCCGATGGGGATTCTCGCCGGAGTGTTCCCGGATTCCAGATATGACCGGATCACGACGTTTTTTCTTTTTTTCCTTTATTCCCTGCCGACTCTCTGGGTGGCTCTGGTTTTGCAGGCGGCGCTCTGCAAGGGCGGCTGGCTTCCCGTTTTTCCGCTGAAGGGGCTGGTTCCCGATGTGCCGCCGGGAGCATCCACATGGAAGATTCTCGGCGATACCGCAATGCATTATGTGCTGCCAGTGCTTTGCCTGACCTATGGCGGGGTCGCCGGACTTTCCCGGTTCACGAGATCGGCGATGATGGATGTCATTCATCAGAATTATATCCGGACGGCGATTGCAAAAGGGGTTCCGCAGATCGACGTTGTGCTTTCCCATGCATTCCGGAATACGCTGGTGGTGATGATCACGCTGTTCGCGGGGATTTTGCCGTCGCTGGTTTCCGGCAGCATTCTGGTGGAGTATGGGTTCAATATTCCGGGAATGGGGTCGCTTTCGATGATGGCGCTCAGCAGCCGGGATATTCCGCTGCTGATGACGCTGTTTGCATTCAGCGGGGCGTTGACTCTGGGCGGAATGCTGATCGCCGATATTCTATACGTTCTTGCGGATCCGCGGATTTCATTCCGCGGACGGATTTGAGGTGAGCGATGAAGCAACTTCGTTTTCTCGGCTGGGATGCTCCGTTGCCCCGTCTTGCCGCTCCCGCCCTGCTGAATACGTGATACCGTGCGGAGCCGGGGAATTCCATTGATCTTTCCGGAGTGCTCGTACTGATCCCCGGACGCCATGCGATACGGATTCTCAATGAAACGATGACAGCCCTGCTGGAACCGCTTTCCGCCGGATTGTTTCCGCCGGAGTTTTACACGCCGGAACGGTTCGTTTCCGAGGGGGCTTCCCGTTTTTCCGCCGCCTCGGAAGCGGATATTGTCCATGCGTGGAGGCAGGTTATCTCCACATGGGGGAGTTTCCGATCCTGTTCCCGAAAGAGTTCGCCGATTGCGGCGAGACGGTTGCAACGCATCTTGCCGGACAGTTCATCCAGCTGAAACGGGAACTTTCCGCCGGCGGACATTCGATCGCGGAGCTTATGCGGACCGGCGTTTCGGTCGATTCCGGACGCTGGCGCGAAATACAGGAACTGGAAAACCGGGTGGCTCTGCTGCTGGCGGAGCATCATCTTGCCGATCCGGAAGATTTGAAGTTGAAGCTGGCGGATTCCGCTGCGGAATTCCGGAAGTTTGAACGGATCGTTGTCATTGGAATGCCCGATCTGTCGGCGCTTCTGCTGAAACGGCTGGCGAAAGCCGCGGAAACGATGGAGGTCGAAATATGGGTCAATGCGCCGGAAGCTCTTCAAAATCTGTTTGACGGCTGGGGGCGTCCCGTTCCGGAGCTTTGGACCGATTACCCGGTGTCGTTCGGTTCCGTTGCGGAGGGAAGGGCGGAGATTTACAAGACGGAAACCGTGGAGCAGATGGCCTCGACCGCCGCGGCGCTTCTGCTGGAATCCGGACGCGATCTGAACGGAAAGATCCTTGCGGTCGGCGGGGAAGCTCTGTTCAATCCGTTGAGTCGGGAACTTGCGGGGTTGACGGCTCCGGACGGTTCCTCTCTGGAGGTGGTCAATCCTTCCGGCGAGCCGGTGCGGGAGTTGCGCCTGTTTGATCTGCTGAACGGTCTGCACGGTTTCCTGACGGATTCCCGTTTTGAAGCGGCTGAGGCCCTGATCCGTCATCCCGACGTACTCCGGTATTTTGCCAAGGTGCTGGAACTGCCGGAAAATCTGCTGCTGACCCGGCTGGATCAATTCCGTATCCGGCATTTGCCGGATTTATTCGTCGCCTTTTAGAGGTGAGAGTATGAAAGAGCAGTTGCATCTGAAAAATCACTTAAAGGAAGTTCGTATGGCAGCAAATCTTTCTCAAGCACAGCTTGCAGAAATGGTGGGTGTGTCGAGAAACACTATCAGTTCTATCGAAACAGGGCAATTCAACCCAACAGCAAAGTTAGCTCTTATCCTTTGCATTGCCTTAGATAAGAAA
>OIGD01003364.1_pt1 | contig 10876 bp, 10 predicted proteins | sample 1582211 | NCBI WGS metagenome assembly OIGD01 (sample SAMN04414078, study PRJEB24778) | human gut metagenome | material: faecal | host: Homo sapiens
TCTGCCAGTGACCGCACGATCAGCTCCATGCGGTTTCGTGCCGCTTCGTCAATCTTAGCGCAATACTGTCTTACGTACACCCAGCTATACACCGGGGGCTTGCGTTGTCTGCCATGCGGCACTGGGTCCAACATGCAGTTCAATATATGTCAGTTGCTCTGCTCTGTCTGCTGTTGCCCGTCGGCAGGCATGACGTTGTCGGTACAGCTGCTGCATCCGCCCAACAACAGGCAGACAGACAGCAGAACGGGAACCAGAATAAAAATGCGTTTCATGTGACTATATCCTCCTTATTTTTGTTGTGTTTGGATCACTTTTCTTCCCGGATGCGCCTGCTTCTCACGCGCTCGTTCAGTGCGCGCATACGCCCCACCGCTTCCCCGCTGATTTCACCGTCGGCGCGGTTGCCCGCATACCGCGCTTTCTGATAGGCGGCGAACAACTCACGCTCGTCCTCCTCCAGCGCAATATCCCGGCTGATTTCGGCAGGCGTCATGGTGCGGCGCAGGAAATAGCCCTGCCGAATGCGCAGGATCATGTAATCAATGAACAGAAACCGCACACGTGCTGCGTTATCAGGCTGTTCGCCCCACTTCAGCTCGTTCTTCAGGCGCTTTTTTGCTTTTTTCGGCTTATCCATATCCATAACGATGCTTCGTTCGTCCCTGCCGTTGAGGCGGTTGCGGCGGCGCAGGTCGATGCCGATGGTAGCCATCAACTTTTCCGCCAACTTTGTCAGCGGCATTGCCAGCCCGTGCAGGAATGCCAGCACAGACTTTCCCAACTTCCGGCGCATGGACAGCGTCAGCATCCGCAAAAAGCACCGGATGCAGAAAAAAGCAGTCAAGACAGCGGCAACCAGCACCGCGCCGCGCAGGGTATTCAGATGGTCTTTTACCCACGCAATCTGCGTTTTCGATACCCAGACCGAGGCGACCACCGTTGCGATAAACGCGGCAAACCACGCAAGTCACACGGACATATACCGCTTATCCAATGTGTGCCAAACCTCAAGAAACCCGTTGGATGTCTCGTCCTTCCGGCGCTCCGGTCTTTCACGGTCTGACCGCCGAATTCTCTCGGTCTGCTCCGTACCGTCCGGCTTCCCTTTACGCGGTTTCTCCGCCTTTGCGGGCTTTTGCCTGACCGGACGTTGCCGGGGGCGCAATTTATCCGCCTTCTTTTTACAGTCCGCCGCCAGTTCGACGGCATCTCCGTACTGCGGAATGCGGGAAAACAGTGCAAACGCCTCGTCAAATTCGCTGTAAACGTGCCCCTTTTGCATCAGCTCACTTGCCTCGGCATAGACGCGCTCGCAGTAATACTTATCGTACCGCTCGAGCAGCTCCCGGCAGTTGCGGAAAGATTTGATATCCCGGAATATCTCTACAGCCTGCCCGATTTCATCCGTCGTGGCATCCGAGTTGGTGACAAGCGCCAGCGCCCGATCATAGAGCAGGACGTTGGCACGGACGTTGCACACGCGCATGAATTCCCGCGCGTCGCTGTAATCCTGAATCAGTGCCAGCACGCGCACCGCCTCGCGGTAGTCCTCCACGGTTTTGTCTTCCTTGGCGTTCAGCGCTTCCCGGATTTCACGGTAGGCGGGCGCGGACGCCGCCTTGATACAACGGTCATACAACTGTGCGGAATCCCGATAGGTATCCAGTGCACGGAATTCCTCCGCCAATGCAAGATATGCGCGCCAATCGGCGGAGCTTGAAAAGCGGGCGAGTGCGGCAAAGTAGCGCGCGTTCAGCTCGCTCTCACTCAGCTTAGCATGAGCAGCCATCGTCGTCCACCTCCCCCAGAATGATCTGCTGTACGGAGTTACCCAACCGTTCCAGCGACTGAATGCGGTCAATAATCTCCTCGTGCGTGTCAAAGGCAAGGATAACGATTTCCGTATCGCTCATGCCGTCGGCAATGTCATGCTCCAGCAACGATGCAAAGGACGCGCCGTCGGTCGGATTCATGCGTGCCATCTCCTTCATGATGGACAGAAGCTGTGCCTGCGACCCCTCACAGGGAAACCGGGAGGACATCCGACCGTCCACGTTCCTGCAGTTTGCGGCAAACCCAACCCGGAATCCGTCATAAATAGCATCCCGGATGAGCGCAGCGCAGAAGGACAGCCCCCGTTCTGCGCGGCGGGAATACTCCGCTCCGTCTATTTTACTGCCCATGGGCAGATGAAAATCCATGTACACCATCAGCCGCCGCGAGGCGCAGTAGTCCCGCGCGTTGACTTTGAAGGGGGAGGCAGAAAACCCGGTCATGGGGACACGTGCGGACGCTTTGAAATTGATCTGCGAAACAGGGTCGCCGAAGCGATAATCCCGGATACCAGCCAGTGAGAACGGATCGGTGAACAGCGGGCGGTTGCTGACATACTCCCCCTGCATCCGCCCCACCGCCAGCACAGGCAGATTCAGCGGCACGGCACGGGGGTAAACGAACAGCTCGGCGGGCGCCTCCACCGTAATGGGATTCGCTTTGTTATAAACCGTGGCAACATGAAGCCGATAGTCGCCACGCCGGCGGGCAATCAGCTTGTGGTGGCGGCGAATCTGCATATAGGGCCATAGATTGAAGCGGCTTATCACATACTGCATGGTGCTGCCCGGATCCGGCTCATACTCCTCCAAGTCCAGTTCATTATAAAAGTAAGACTCAATATCCACGCCGAGCAGAGGGAAAAAGCCGGTATTGCGGACGGTCTCGATCAGTTCGACTTCATCGCCCTCGTATACCCCCTCCTCCGAGAAACAGCGCTCATAAACGATACGGGACAGCCGCCGGCTGCGCATACTGCCATACACGCGCAGAAGTATCAGGAACAGAAGGAAAAGCCCCAAAAGGACAAGAAAGAGCGTAAACCACCGCGACCCGACGATGCGGGCAAGCGTGTCGGTAAACGTCAGCGCAACGGGTGCCAGCCTTGCGGGCGGATCCCCAATCGGCAAAAGCTGATTCATGAACATTCCCCGGCTCAGCGATTTTCAAAGACGCTCTCGGTTGGTACCGTGACCATACCCAGCACGTCCTCTATGACCTCATACGCGGCATTCTTCTTGATGCGGGCAGCATTTTCCAGCAGCAGGCGATGATCCAGCACGGGGTGCGCCGCACGCTTGACATCATCCGGGGTAACGTAGTTGCGTCCGGAGATCGCGGCGTATCCTTTGGCAGCTTTCATGAGCGCCAGCGCGCCGCGCGGCGAAACGCCCAGCAGTACCTTCGGGTAACTGCGGGTCTTCTCGACAATCGAGGTGATATACCCCATCATGTCGCGGTTGATATACACCTGCGGCAGTTCGCGGATGGCTTCCACCAGCTCCTCCGCCGTCACGACCGGGGACAGTGTGTCCAGCGGACTCTCCCGGTCAAATCGATCCAGAATTGCCACGCCCTCCTCGTGAGTGGGGTACTCCATCCGCCCCTTCATCAGGAACCGGTCAAGCTGTGCCTCCGGCAGGGGGAAAGTCCCCATATTTTCCACCGGGTTCTGCGTTGCAACGACCATAAAAGGCTGTGCCAGCTTGTAGGTTTTTCCGTCTATGGTCGCCTGTATCTCCTCCATGCATTCCAAAAGTCCGGACTGCGTTTTGGGTGTCGCGCGGTTTATTTCGTCTGCCAGCACGATATTGGCGAAAATAGGTCCGGGAACGAATTCAAACTCAGACTTCTTGACGTTGAAGAAATTGACGCCGGTGATGTCTGACGGCAAGAGATCCGGGGTAAACTGGATGCGCTTGTACTGACAGCTGACCGATGCGGCAAGTGACTTGATAAGTACCGTTTTTCCTGTTCCGGGAACGTCTTCCAGCAGGACATGACCGCCGCAGAGCAAGGAAACGAGCAGTATATCCACCGTTTCGGACTTTCCGACGATCACTTTCCCTATATTTTCCTTTATCTTGGTGTACACCTGTGTAATCTGACCCGAAATCTGCGTGGACATGTGCTTTCCCTTTCCTCATGCATATAGTATAGTGCGGATAGTTTCACCGAAAATACCTGCTTAATTATAGTATATTTTCCCCGTTTTGTCAAGTGCGGATTTAGCAGTGACAGGGCAACAGTGTAGTGTTATAATTGATGTGAAACTGAGAAGAAGAAAAAAGTCCAAATGTATAGAAGAGGCGCGTCCACAAACGTGGCATCTACGATCGAACCCTTATGGGTAATGATCCTTTTCTCCTCCAACATCCGATTAAACTGCGAAAACAACTGGTCAATAACCTCTGACATCAATCTGGTTGCCCTGAAAGTCGATACGCTCATAGCACAGGGCTACCATTTACGGAAACAAGAACATAAAAAGGATTTCCTGAAATATATTCATAAAATATAAGACCGTCATGTCTCCGCTTACAGGAGATCTGACAGTCTTTACTATTTTTCAATTACTATCGTCCGTTCTATCACTCTTCGCTTTACAGAACATATCCGACCTTTGAAACGCCAATCACTCCTCTGCGTAAGAAGGTAACATCCAAAGTATCCGGTTCAAAGGTATCTGTTTCAAAGCTGTCAAAAGAAAAACTTTCAGGCTCAAAGGTATCATAGTGGAAAGTTTCATAATCAAATGTTTCTATTCCCATTTGCTCAATCACTTCTTTAGGCAAGGTGTAATCTTGCTCTACGAGACCAAACATCGTAAATCCTGAGTCAACACAGAATGATACAATCGCTTTGTGTCCGACATTGTAAGTAAATGAGCCAATAATTGAGCCAACGAAGCTACCAATCATATACCCTAAAACCGGCACTTCTATAAATGCCTGAGAAATACCGCCGCCTATTAAAGCACAGGTTGAGATATACATATCTCTGACAAGTTCGCCTGTTAGCTGTGATGTTGATTTGTTCCCAAGTGCCACTTGGAAAGCATTTTTTATCACATTTATTGTTAATACAGTTACTGTACCAACAATAGTTGGGTCAACAGATTTAAGCGTTTCTCCTAACAGACCGGCTTTGCAGGAAGCGGTAAGAGCTGCGGAGACGCTTCCTCTAATAAATCCCTCTGCACCACCCGATACTGCAGCAAAGCCTATTTTTTTGAATTGCACTGCATTGATTTCCCCGTTTTTTATAAGATAGTCTATCGCTTTAATAATTTCAGGCGCGACCTTCAAGACAACAGAAATGGTTGCTGCTGTCAGTCCTGCCTTAAATGCCTGTTGAACGATGTAATCGTATTTGATAAGTTCTTCAGTAGTAAGACCCAAATCATCAGCATTTATCTTTCCCTGTTTTGCAAGCTTAGCAAGAACTTCTGCTTCTTTTTTGGAAAGGGGAATCGACTCAGCTCCTTTATCGTCACTTAAACGGTCTTTTAGCATATTGAGCGTCTCTTGATAACGGTAAACTTGTTCCGGTCGTCTTGCTGCTTCCGTCTTAATCATTCGTTCGAGATACTGTGTTGCTTCTTCCAGTTGGTCACGCGGAATGATACGGATTTGCCCGGAGTAAATTGGGTCATTTAATACACTCTCCGCATTATCATAACCTCTGCTCCGTAAGAAATCGTCCATACTGTCTGTTCCGCCGTGGCTTTGATATTCCTTAAATCTTTGAAAAACGCTGACAGCCTGTGCTTTTGCACTTGCCTGTCCATCGCTGTAATATTTAAGTCCATACTTATCACCGTAATTGGTTGATATGTCCGTGGAAGCAAAGTCGTGGCTCCTATCCACGAATGCTCTGTTTGAAGAACCCTTTAACGCAGAATCAATATTATAAGTACCGGTATGCCAAAACTCTGCGACATCTCCTTTAAGTACATTCGATGACGTCTTAAAGTCTTCAAAAGAGTTCAAATCATTCACAAGTTTTTCGATCTCATCATTTACAGACGCGACATAGGAGTCTGACATAGTGGAAGCGACATAGGCAGAGGCATTTTTCTCAAAATATGTATATCCTTCTTCAAAACCTACCATTACGCTTCGCACCCCTTTACAAGCCCAAGAACTTACTCAAGTCGTCCAAATAGAATTTCATCACTGCACAGCTATACTGCTGTTCTTTTATTTTGCTGTTAAGCGTATATTTTTTTACAGCCTTTACCCCGGCACTAATAGCGATTGGAGCTAATGTAGCCGGAAAAATAATCGCAAGTGCACCTGCTGCACCCACAGCTCCAGCGGCAGCACCGGCTTTCAATGATTGCTTATCTTTGCTTTTTATCAACTGTTCAACATTCTGCTGATAATTCTGTGCATAGGCTATAAAGCTCTCATACTTGTCTGCTTCAACCACTTTTTCAACAGATAGTACTGCCTGTTTCCCAAGCCAACCATATTTCATTCCGTATTCCGAAAACTTCATATTCATATGAGAACTTTTTTCTTTTATGAGTTTATCCTGTCCGATAAAGAGAATATACTGACTGGAGGATAACTGAGCGGAATTTGCCTTGTAATCATCTTTTTCAAGCCATACCTGAGCCGCAACCTCTCCGTCTTTTGTGCCAACTGTATTTTCTTCAGTATCATCTTCCAAGCTTATAAGCTGTGCGAGATAATCTCCATATTGCCTGCATTTTTCTTCACAAATAATAATCAGCGTCTTCATGATCCAAACCTCTCAATTTTCAATTATTCTGTTCCAAAACAGGAGTGTGCTATATCATCTAACTGCTTTCCAACCTCTAAAAAGTCGCAATCCAAATCAAACGTCTTGACAGAAATAGCGCGGGCATCAGTGTCCTTTTGAGCCATTTTGCGCGGATTCTTCTTCCATTCTTCGAGGACTTCGCCGTCCCTTTTCGGTCCCACTTTCCTTGTTCTGCCTCTATTTTATCATATTTTTTTGTTTATTGCAATAGATGGGAAATTTATTTTTAGAGGTCACCTAAATGCTGTTGCCTTGTAGCAGTGAACAGGGCAACAGCATTTACTTTTGATAACTCATTTTATGCCGGAATTGTGTGAAAAAAGAACAATTACAGATGGTTGAGACGATATGATTACAACACGCCCCGCCTCTATAGAAAAGGCACTGTCGGACTTTTGAAACACCCGATAGTGCCTCTTGTCTCCCCTGCCCTCCCCTGCGTCAGAGGAATCCGTCAGATTCCGTTGGGGAAAGGTCCGTACAACGTCAGGGCAGGCACGTGACGCACGGTGAAAGGGGCGCTCTCACTATTGTCAGGCAGCGCGCCCGGGGTAGCCCACGGATTCAGCGTGACCAATGTGCCGCCCATATGTCCGGGAATATGGTAGTCATACTGCCCGGTTTTGAAGCCGTACGTCCAGCGGATGCCTTGCCAGAGCACGGATGTATTGATGGCGTGGTCGTGTCCCACAAATACGCCGTCAACACGGGCGGCGCGCATGGCGTCACGGAAGCCCTCCGGTGAGGCAAACGCGCTGTGCATCTCCCGACGACAGCCGAAGTCACCGTTCCGAGCCGGCACATCCACCCCGATAACGTAGTTGCGCTTTGTATCCTCCGTCTCATAGCCGCAGGAACGGGCGGCAAGCAGAAAGTCGGACGTGGGAATGTGGAAGGCAACAGTCCCGGGTATGTTGCCCGCCTGACCGACAGCCTCGCCGCGTGTGCGGAGCCACGCAACCTGATCCGGCGCAAAACCCGCAGCCCGGCACAGGGCGGGATCTGTCCCGCCGCCGCAACCGTTGGAATCCATCATGTACAGAACACGGCACAGCCGTCCGCCTACCGATATACCAACCGTGTAGTTGCCGTTTCCGGTCACATTTCCCCGGCGGAACAGGCAGTATTCCCCGCTCTCCAGCAGGTCGCACTGCCACGCCACGCCGCGGGCGCTCTCGTTGTCATGATTACCGAACACCGGTGCCCACGGAATGCACAATCCATTCATGAACGCGCAGAACTGCTCAAGGCTCCGCCCGCTGTCATCAAATTCGCCATACACGACATCACCCGTTATGAAAATAAGATCCGGGTTCGTCTGCGCAACCAGACTGCGGATGTGCCCGTAGCATTCGGCGTCCGCGTTTTCCGGCGCCCAGCAAGCGACTTCCTTTTCATTCAGTCTCCCGCTGTAGCGTTGCTGGGTTGCATCGATTACCTGCATATCTGTCAGCTGCAGGATGCGCGGCGTGCGTCCTGCAGGCAGCCGTACAAGATAATCACACCCCGGCGCGGTGGTATCGGCGGCATAACGTTGATCTGCCATAGCTATTATCCTTTCTGTCAGTACACCGGCACAACCGCAGAACGCGAGGTGCAGGGGGCATACTGCCGCAAAAATCCGTTTCTGTTTACTTCAGGAACCCGTTTATGATCTGCTCCTCGGCTTCTTTTTCCGTCAGACCCAGTGTCATCAGCTTGGTCAGCTGCTCCCCGGCAATCTTTCCGATGGCAGCCTCATGGATCAGGGATGCCTCGACATGATTGGCAGCAATCTCCGGCTTTGCCGTAACGGACGCAGCGTCCATGATAATCGCATCGCACTCGGTGTGCCCGGAACAGCGGTTGTTGCCGCGCACGTCCGATATGAACAGCTGGTGCGAGGTATCCCGCGCGACCGAACGCGACACAACGTGCGTACCGCACCCGGCACCGTTGAGATCGACCCGGAAATGCGTCTCTGCCCGCTGGGCGCCGTGCGTCATAATCTTCTCGTGGATAACCAGCGTGGCGCGGTCGTCAAGCTCGGCATCCGTTTCGCGGCGGGTGGAGTCCACTCCCTTGATCTGCGCCGTCTCCATTTCCATATAACTGTCTGCGGCAAGGTGTACCTCTGTCGTCGGGTTCATGACCCGCTCACCGGTTCCTTCCCCCTCGCCGTAGTGCTTTTCCACATATCTGACCCGTGCGCGTTCCCCGATCCAGAAGCGGTGAATCCCACTGTGCTCGCTCGTTTCGGCGCCGCCGTTGTGAATCCCGCACCCGGCGACAATCGTTACATCACAGTCCTCGCCAATGTGAAAATCATTGTATACCAGTTCCTTCAGCCCCGTCTGAGCCAACAGGACCGGAATGTGGACGCTTTCGTTCTTTGTGCCCGGCTCAATATAGATATCAATGCCCGCAACATCGGTTTTCTTTTCGATGCGGATGTGCGCGGAGGAATTCTTGCCGAACAGTGCGCCGTTGATGCGCAATGAGTACGCCCCCTCGGGCATCTCGTGCAGTCCGGACACCTCCTCCAGCAACTGCTTCTGAATGGCATCAAGCCCCTTGAATTCAGCCATTGTGCGTCTCCTTTCCCTGCGCAACGGCGCAGCCGGCGGTCACGTGGAGCAAACCGGGCAGGATATCCTCGCGGCTGCCGTCCGCCGTTACGTGCCCGCCGGACAGTACGATCACGCGGTCGGCAATATCCAGAATGCGCTCCTGGTGCGAGATGATCAGAATCGTCCCATGCGTCTGCTCATACATATTCCGGAACACGCCGATGAGGTTCTGGAAGCTCCACAGGTCGATGCCCGCCTCCGGCTCATCAAAAACCGAAAACTTCGTGCCGCGTGCCAGTATCATGGCGATCTCCATACGTTTCAGTTCGCCTCCGGACAGCGACGCATTGACTTCGCGGTTCACATACTCCTTGGCGCACAGCCCCACCTCAGACAGATACTCGCAAGCCTCTCCCATGGAAAGCGGCTTTCCTGCGGCAAGCGTCAGCAGATCCCGCACAGTCAGTCCCTTGAAGCGAACCGGTTGCTGGAAGGCATAGCTGATGCCCGCGCGCGCCCGGTCGGTGACAGACATATCCGTAATATCCTGCCCATCCAGCAGAATGCGCCCCTCCGTGGGACGTATGATGCCGGCGATCAAGCGCGCCAGCGTGGATTTTCCGCTCCCGTTCGGACCTGTAATTGCCACAAAGCGCTCATTTAAGTCAAGATTGATATCCGACAGGATCTCGGTTTCCTTCCCCGCCCCGACCGTGCCGGAATCCTTGACCCGATACGTGATGTGTGATAGTGTCAGCATGACATTCCCTTCCTTTCGGCTATTCCGGAACCGCATAGGGCAGTTCCATACCCGTATAATATACCACAGTTTGCCGATTTTTTCAACCGGTTTTTCGCTTTTTCTTTCCGCGGCTGAGTTCAGGCAATCCCGCGCCAGGCGTAAAAGCCCCGGTATCGCGCCGGAGGCGGGGCGCAAAGGAATAATCCGCCCGTTTCCGGTAGATTCCTGTCGAGTTGCGCGATTCGTGTCGTTCGCTTGTGATTCCTCCCCAAAAAGAATAATGGAAATTTGTGTAATATTTTTTGACGCAAAGACTTGAAAAATCGCCCAATTTTTGGTATAATTGTGGCGTTGTAAGAAATTTACAAATTTTAGTTACCGCGTAAGCGCTCCCAAACGTACATGAAAGGAAATGAAAGTTATGGAACACACATCGAACGCCAAAATCCTGATAGCCGACGAAAATGCCGCCCAGCGGACACAGCTGCGTGAAAGCCTGACGCGGGCAGGATACCGGAATGTGGAGGAGGCAGTAAACGGGGATGACGCCCTGCACAAAATCGACCGTTTGCACCCGGACATTGCCATCATTGACATCTGGCTGTCCAAACTGGACGGTATAGGCGTTATCCGGGCAGCACACAATCTCGATTTCCGGAACGACCGGGAGCCGGCGTATATCATCACTTCCCCGGTGTCCAACCAGAATATGTTCATTCAGGCGGCGGGCGCAGGCGCACAGCTCTGCCTTATCAAGCCCATACGACCGGACAGCCTGTCGGAGCACGTTGAGGAGTTGCTGCGGAACCGGAACAGTGCTCCGAGCGGAACAAACGGCGATCTTCCGGTCATGGCAGTTGCATCGGGTAACGATATCGAGACGCAGGTAACGCAGATCATACACCAGATCGGCGTACCGGCGCACATCAAGGGCTATCAGTTCCTGCGCGATGCCATT
>OIGD01003372.1_pt1 | contig 10861 bp, 5 predicted proteins | sample 1582211 | NCBI WGS metagenome assembly OIGD01 (sample SAMN04414078, study PRJEB24778) | human gut metagenome | material: faecal | host: Homo sapiens
GCAACAAATATAATATTTAAAACTACATTAATAGCTCCGGCAATTGTTAGATAATATAATGGTCTTTTAGTATCACCAATACCACGAAGAATACTTGCGGCAAAATTATATAACATATTAAATGGCATACCAATAAAATATATTTTTAAATATGTTACAGCAAGACTTCTTTCATTGTTCATTAATTGTAAGAATTGTTTTGCGAAAATAAAGCCAATAATTCCAAGAAATATCCCAAAGATAAAACTTACAGTTATAGACGTATGTACTACTCTAGATAATCCATCATTATCTTTTGAAGCAAAGCGTCTTGCGGCAAGAACATTAGCTCCAACTGATAATCCCATAAATAAGTTAACTATTAGATTTATTAAAGCAGAAGTTGAACCAACTGCTCCAACAGCTCCACTAGTTGTACCAAACTTTCCTACGATAATTAAATCAGCCGCATTATATAATAATTGTAATATACCTGTTAACATTAAGGGTATACAAAAAAGGACAATCTTTTTAAAGAATGGCCCTTCTGTCATATCCATTTCATAACTTCTTTTTTTAATTACTTTCTGCATATTATTCATCCTTCTATTTCCTATTATACTAAATGTTATATATTTATGCTTTGTTTTTGCTACAAGAAAACGTTTAACTAATTACGTTTAATATATAGCTTGAAGAATTCATTGAATGCTTGTAATACACACTTTCTTACCTGAGGATCTAGATCTTTTACTTTCTTGTTAATTGTTACTAAATTCTTAGGCCAATTCTTTAGAAATTGTGAAATTCTTTCCGCTTTTGTTTCTACTATTAATTCATATATTGTATTAACAAAAACTTTTCTTGTTTCCATATCCATATCACTAATCCAAGAGTTCATAGTTTTTCTGGTATGTTTAGAAAATTTATTTACATCACTTACATAATCTAAATGGTCATCAACAATTTGCCATTTTAACAAATCATGTTGTAATAATAAAACAGCTTTACTATTAACAACTTTATAATTATTATATTGTTCCATTATAAGACCAACTACAGCTGCTTTAGGAATAATTTTACATATTCTACTTTGAATATTTTCAAATTCTTGAGTCTTATAAAAGTTTGGTAAGAAGCCAGGTCCATCATGGCTATACACCATTTTAATTTTTGCTTTTAGTTCACTTGGGGCAAAGGTTGCGGCGTATACCGCAAGATTTCCACCCTTAGAGTGACCACCTATTATATATGTACCATCATATTTACTTGCAAAATTAACAAAATAATCTAAAGCTTCTTTTTGAGAAGGAATAACATCTAAATAACCTAAATTTAAATCTTCTTTCCATCCTACAAAACTAGCATCAGTCCCCCGGTAACCTATGTAATATAAACTATCAGTTATTGAGAATACACATGCGGAAAATTGTTTTTCCGTCTGATTACATATATCAAAACGATAAAAACCAACTCCACTATTATAAAACCTAGAACTCTTTTTCAATTCCATTGCAAACCTATGATTTTCTTTAGCATTCCAGATTGCGGCAACCCTTTTCTTATTATAATCATTATCAAGAAATGATTTTAAACTATAATCTAGATTTTCATTACAACATGGTGTATCAGAAAAATCAAAGTAAGATAATTGACTATATACTAATGCATCTACTTCATTAAAAGGTTTATCAGTAAAACTGATATTACCATATTTTTTTAAATAATCGATTACATTCATAAATTACCTCTCTAATTCTAGTAATTCTTCTTTTAAATCTGTACCATACGCAAAACCTACAAGTTTACCATTTTTACCAATAACTCTGTGGCATGGCACAACAATCATAATTGGATTCTTATTACATGCATTGCCTACTGCTCTTGATGCTTTAGGTTTACCAATTAATATTGCAACATCCTTATATGATAAAGTATGCCCATAAGGTATTGACTTTAATACTTCAAATACCTTCATTTGAAACTCTGTTCCAAATTGTTTAATTGGAACATTAAACACAGTTCTCTTTTTATTAAAATATTCATCTAATTCTTTAATGCATTCATCAACTACTAAAGATGAAGAAACACCCTCATAGATTGAATCTACAACCCCAATTTTGACAATATAGCCATTTTCTTCTACGATTTCGTATAAATACTTACCACTGTTATAATAACCTATGTTTTTCATACTTCACCCACACAATATATTATACAAAATTTTAAATAACTTAAAAAGAAAAATACTTAAAAGAATTAAATAGAAGTAAAAAGTGATAATAGACTAACAAATCTATTATCACTTTTAAGTTATTTAATTAACAAAAGCACGGATAAGTTCTAGAATTTCTTCCCATGTAATTAATCCTTTTCCTACTGCTACTTTTAAGTATGCACCATTGAATGCTACAAATTGCTCATATGTTACATATTCAGCAAAGTCTTCATATGTATATAAACCATACTTTTCAATATCTGCTTGCATTTTTTCTTGGTCATACATTAAGTTATCGCCCATTTCAAAATAAGATATCAATGCATCAGTAGCCATTGGAGTAATAGATAAGGCACCATCAACTACAAAGTTAATTGTATAAGCAGTTTGCAATGAATATACACCAATTGTTTCTTCTGTTATATATGCATCTATAAGTTCGAAACTTTCATTTATAAATGTTCCATTTACGTACGTAGTCTTAACGAATGTATGATGTAAATATGATTCGTAATTATTTTCGTTAATAAATACATAACTGTTTTCACCAATATCAAAGAAGCCATGTTCTTCAACAACTCTTATAATTGTACCATCGGAGAATTTTAAATTAATAACATTTGTTAAATATTTACCATGATTCCATAATATTGAAGCAGGTACACTAACATACTTACCAGTTACAAAATCCCAACCTATTAACATATCATCATAATTTAAATCTTCTATGTTCTTTGTGCTACCATCTGCCAAGGTAATTTTTGATCCCTCTGCTACACACTTGGATGCAGTAAGTTCAATAGTTGTATCGCCAGTAATTTTATATGAGCCATTATTAGCTTGATTTGATCCTGCTATCTTAGTAGTTACAGTATAATTTGTATCATCATGAGTAGCGCTATAGTATATTTCAATTTGTTTAGGAACATAAATTGTGGCATTTGCCATATAAGTTTTTCCGTTATTTCCTACTGTTATATTAAATTTAACATTATTTTCTATTTTTATGGTTATTGCTGCCTTTCGCTCCCATACAGCAACAAAAGTTGTATCTGAAGAAATATCAATTTCTTGACCAGCTGAATATATTGTACTAGTTCCATTTATTTGCCAACCTACAAAATATTTTGTATATTCGAAATTATATTGATAATTATTATACGTATTTTCAGTAATGTCAGGCAATCTCACTTTGCCAGTGCCTTGCAATATATCTTTAACTCTTGTTAATTCACCAATTTCAGTTCTATAATTTATTTCAATAGGCTTTTCATCAATAAAATTACAGAATAATGGAATTGATTGATTTTCACCATATTTTTCAATAAAGGCATCTAAATATTTAGTAGTAATTTTATCGATAATTACTCCAGTTGATTTATCTATTCCAACATACCAACCTTCAAAATATTTTTCAACACCTTCGGCGTAATATTTCAAATCTTTAAATAATGATATTTCACCATTAATAAAGTCATTAATTGTAAACTCTATTACTAAGTTTTCAACATTAGTTAAATCATCTATTGAAATATAATTTATCTTTCCATCTTCTGTTTCACCATATCCTGCCATATAACTAATACTATATTTCTTAACTTCCCATTGTGCGTATAAATTAATATCATTATTAGTACCATTTTTAAGAGTATTATTTTCTGAATTTAATTTAATTGTGCCTGCTTTATCCAAAGTCCATTCAGCAAATTTATAGTATTTTTTTGTTGGTACATACTCACTTCCGTTAACTTGATAAATTGTTTCATTTTCTAGCAACATTACAATAACTTTTGTTTCAAGTAGTGTATCTCCATCATAGAAATGCAAATTAAATTGTGCAACATTTGTCGCTTCAGTCCAATAGTGTGTACCATTATTATTTACAGAAACATACATTACTTTTTCAAAATTTGAATTACTAGTTCCATTAATATTACCAGTAGCAGCAAGAGTTTCTTCCGCATAATATGGCTCAGTATATCCTAACATTGTTTTATAAGTTGATGTTGTATTTCCACCACTTATATTTAATATTGCACTTTCTTCGGTAGATTCCCAAATTCCACCAATACTACCATTAACTATTACCGCTCCATTTACTATTGCTTTTGCGTCAACTTTATCTTTGCAATGATTTTTAAATCCTCCACTAAGGCCATTTATTTCGGACCAAGTTGCCATAGTTACATCAACATTAGAACCTATTGTTACTGTTGCTCCTTTTTTTACGGTTAAACTAGAGCCAGGTAAGAATAAATAATCAGATTGTGTTAAAGTAAATTTAGAACCCTCTTCTACTGATATATCCATAAATCCAACTGTGGCAGGTTTAGATGTACTAGTCTCTAAATTAACTTTCATAATTGAAAGATCTAGTGATATACTTAATATACTATCTTCACAATTACCATATATTTTAACTGAGTCTCTTTGGCCTGCTTTTTGGTTAGAACCAGTAACAAAATATAATTCGTTATAGTTAGCTGTACCTTTTTCCCACCTTGTTGCTGGAACTGACTCTTTTTCAACATAACCACTTGTAATTTTAAACAAGCAGTTGCTACTTGAAGAACTACCAATTAAAGTACTTATGGGTGATGCATCCACCGTAACATTTCCAATTATAGGAATATCTTTTGATAAATATGTATAAACAAATGCTTTGTATTCAGCTCCTGCATATATTTTCATTTTACACGAAATGTTATGCACAGACCATGCATTAGTAGGAAGTACATCATTGTACATACTACTACCTGCAGACCCTCCAGGCCAGTCATATGTATGCATACAGTCTGTTGCAGCTGCACCACTCGCAAGATCAAGTGTTCCAAAACCTTTTATGTAGCCATAAGAGTCAAGTGTACAACCATTTGCAATAGATATATATCCATTATTATAAAGCACTCCTCTTTGGCAAGTTATTGTTGTATTTGGTTGGCTAAAGCCAATTACTCCATCTGCCAAAAGTTTTGAATTACCAACAAAATTAATAGTTATATTGCTTGGTACATAAAGTGAAGCATACACATTGCCAGTTTTGTCAGTTCTGCTATATTTTTTATCAGAAACAGATGTATTATTGCAAGGTATTATTAGTTTTCTACCACTAATTAAATACTCATTATAATTTTCATAGTATGGGTTAATATCACTTGCAAGATTAGAAAATGCACTATACACAAATGAAGTGGCATTACTAGCATCGCCCTCAAACGTTATGTCGCCTGCTGTACTTGTTATTGCATCTTCTACTGTATAGTATGCTCCGTTTACTTTTGCGGTTTTATATTTAAATATAATTGGATTAGTAATTTCTAACGTATAGTTAGCCGCAGAAGAACCTGATAAGGCTGCAGTTACAACATAGGTACTTCCGACAACATTTGTATATGAAGTTATACCTGTTTTGTCATTATTGTTTATACCTGTTATACTTGTATCGCTTCCATATCCAAATGTACCATCATTCATGCCACTAATTGAAAGTGATACTGTATCACCAGATAATAGTCCACCTAGCGAAAGTTGTCCAGAAATATATGTTTGAATTAGTGCCCATGTACGTTTACTACTATCATAATTCATTTCAATCAAATATTTATTTAGACTAAGTCCTAATTGTTTTATTGTAAATGAACTACTTTCACCAGATTTTATTGTATAGTTTGCAGCGTATTCGCCATAAACTATTGCATTAGCAGTATAGTTACCTGCGTTAGTTTGTTTACCTGTAACTATTAGTGTTGTACCATCATTTTCCAAATCAGTCGATTTAGCAGTTGGGCATTGTTCTGTTTTATTGTACACAAAGTTTAAATTTTCCCATGTAACTGTAATTTCTTTTGGATTTATTGTTAATTGAACTTCTTTTGCATCTGAATCTTCATAACCATCTTTTTTGGCAACAAATTGAATCCAATATGTACCTTTATGAGTAGGTGTTCCTGTTTCATAAGTTGTTCCAGTAAGAGTTTTATATTTTACTTCGATTGTTGCATCTGTAATAACATCTGAGCCACATTTAACTGTATATTCAGGTAATTGTGATTTACCATTGTAAGTAAGTTGTTGCATGTTTGTACATACAATTTCAAGTTTTCCTGTACCAACAATTGCAAATTCTTGATTTAAAGTACCTTCATAATTTCCTATACCTGTGATTATGATTGTAGCGTTACCTAAAGCAATGTTGTTTTCATAATCAAGAGTATAATCTGTTCCTTCTATGAGCGTTGTTGTACCATCCATTAATGTGATTTTTGGAGTAATTGCGGTACCTGTATGAACGAATTTATCACCCTTAACTTGGACAGTAAAATCATTACTAAAAGGTTTTGGTTTTATTTGATAACCTACATCTACTTTTTCATTATTTTCTTTTATTGTAACACGAATATCGTATATCCCTGCATTCGTAGGTTTACCAGATATATAGTCTGTATCACCACTTTTTCTATACTGATAAGATAATTCATCTTCAGCAAATAATGGTGAGGTTGGAGCTTGACTTGTTCCATCATAAATATCTTTTTGATTATCTAGATAATACTTAGCAACTGTACCTGGTTGGTAAATTGGCTTTTCAGTTATTTCATCAGTTATTAGCCAAGATGAAAAAGCAATTGTAGCAATTGTTACAACAATGAGTAATATCAAAGCCATAACGATATTAAAAGGTTTCCTAATTTGCTTCATCTATTCCCCTCCGTTATTTTAGCACTGAGTCCAAAATATACTTCTTTGTTATAGAAAGTGTTATAAATTATTTCTTGAAAATTTAATGAGTCGTTTTTAGTAAGTTTGTATTCAAACCTAAGTGTTAGTGAACTTTGCGATAAATCATTAATAACATATTTAGTTACTGCACTAGTATTATTCTTAGTAACTTGAGAATCATTTAGTACAGTACCATTTATTGATACTGTAAGTGGTAAATCAGCATTATTGAATAAGTTAACTGTGTCAGCTCCAATTGTTCTTAAAGTTAATTCAAGTTCTAAACTACTACTTGTAAACTTAGTTTTACAATTATCAATATTGACAACTAATTCAACACTAATAATTCCGTCGTTAGTGAGTTCTCCCGTATTACTTACAAAACCAGTTTTATAATAACTAAATGGTGTTAATGTATAGCTTAAATAATCATTATATTTCATTACATCATCAACAATAATTATGCTATCATCTTTTATTTTTACATCATTTGAAATGGTCCACGAAGCAAAGCCTATACTAATTAGTGATAAGCTTATTAAGATCATTGTTATGTAATATTTTAGTTTACTACTTTTCATATAGCCTTTCCTTTCTTTTGAAGTTTTATATATATATTTTAGTATGTTTTTTACTAAAGTGCATATATAAAATTTCAAATGGATTCTTAGTATCTAGATAACTAGATACTAAGAATTATTTTTTGTTTTACTTTTTAGCCCATTGTGCGTAAAGTTCTAAATCAGAAAGTATTGGTGTTAAATCTGTTAATACTCCGCTTGTTGGGCCAATGGTTTTAGTTGTATACCATCCAAGGAATGTATAACCTTCTCTTGTTGGAACTGGGATATTACCATAACCATTTTGTTTAAAGTAAGTATTTCTTTGAATGTAACAATAAGGAAGATCAAAGCCAGCAGGCATACTTGCTTCTGGGCCACCATCTGTTTTATCGTTTAAGTTAAATATTACTTTATATGTTTCTTGACTATCGTTGAAACTAATTACTAATGTCCATACACCGTCACGTTTAGTGTAGATTATTTTATGATATGTATCAAAATAATAATCGTTGTCATTTCCTACATCTACTTTAGGAAATGAACTTCCACTAATCCATTTGTTTGTTGCTGGTTTTTCAAGAGTTATTTCTTTAGTAGTTTTATCTGAAAAAATAAATTTTACGATATATTCAGTTGATGTAGTTGTTCCAATTATATCAGTGATATATATGCCATCCTTACCATCTTTACCATTAGAAATCGTATAAGTTGTTGTTGTATTATCAGTGAATGTTATTGTATAAACATCATTTAATTCATCTGAAGAAGTTTTTTCGATACTTAAGATTCCACGGCCTGTTTCACCCTTTTCGCCTTTTGGAATTGTGAATGATACAGGTTCTTTTTCTTCATCGGTGTAAGTTATTGTAACGGTTGTTTCACCCGTTTCTTCATTAACAGTTGTTTCAATTCCTGCTATTGATATACCATCTACACCATTTTTACCATGAAGTAAAGTAAACTCCGTTGGTTCAATCGTTTCATCTGTATAGTTTACACGAATCACTATACCTGTTTTGTCAAGTGATTCATACGTAAATATACTCTTAATACCATTTCCTGTAACACCTCTTGGAAGAATAAACTCATCATTTGCAAGTTCTTCATCGGTATAAGATATTACCATTTTGATAGTACCATCTTTTTCTTCTTTAGTAGTAATTGCTTTTATTATTTTACCATCTTCAGCTGTGCTAAAACTACCACAGCTTGTTAAAGCAAAACATGCTATTAATAGGATGGATAGAATAGAGATAATTTTTTTCATGTTTATTCTCCTTGTGCATTTTTAATTAATTCCAAGGCTTGAGGTGCACGTGGACCTTCATCAAATAAATAGCCTTGTTTATTTACAGATATGAACTTAAATGGTTCATAGCCTGTTACGATTGTAACACATTTTAACATAACGTTTTTAATAACTGCTAAATCAAGTTTATCTAAATTAACATTAGATGGATCAATTCCTTTCAGTGATAAATATTTATCTAGTAAATCAACAACTGTTAATTTGCATGAGTCATATTTTAAATCTTCTGTATCAAACGTTACTTTAGAGAGGTTAGCACCACCACCATAGTAAGCAATTGGAATATTAACATAGACTTTACCATCACTTGATGTTGTTGTAACAACACTTGATTTTAAGAAACTCTTAATTGGGAATATTGTATCTATTGATATATCACCAATATTTGCGTCAGTAACACCAAAAATTTCTTTAGCATCATCAACAAAGCTTGATATATTTTCATTTATTAATCCTGTGATATCTAAGTTGTTCCATTCTTTGTAATCATAGAATTTAGTCTTACCGGTAATATTAAGTTCTACTGGATATGACATACCTCCAACATGATTTGGAATGTATGGCACATTTAGTCCTGTAAGCAACATATTCACAACTGATGGAGTGCTTGATTCAAGGAACGGACCATTAAACATCGTGTCCATACCAATTGAGGCAATACCACTTCGATAAAACATTGTATCTTTAATGTTCATACTACCTTTATAAATATCTTTTATTAAACTTTCATCGTTTAAAGCGTTTTGGATATCTAAGATAGCTTTACGCATTTTTTCTTTATCAGTAAATGAACCAATTACGAAAGCATTTAAAGTGTCGTCTCCCGCATTGCTTTTCATCAAATAGTTGTTTATTGTGCTAGTTATTTTTTCACCATTTAAAAGAGTAAACTCGTATTCTTTTAATAAATCTGCTTTAATATAATCGTTAGAGCCAATTGTTAATAAGAAATTTCTTGCGTTACTTAACATTGAATTTACGATTGATACGTTAGTAGAAGAGAAACTTCTAACAACTTGTTTACCATTAGATAATCTTGAATTTTTAATTGTAATGTTATTACCATTAGTTTCAAGAACGGTACCAACATAATCTAAGTTTGACATTAAGTTACCAAAATCACAGTTTTTTAAATTAACGTCATTGATTAAAATGTCACTGCCATCTACATACATACCGACATTATCTTGACCGAATGCTTCAATAAGTGGCATATTATCATGTTCGCCTAAACTGTAAAATGGTAGAGGTCCTCTATATAGATCATCTTTTGAAAGAGCAGGAATTGTCGTTTTATTACCATTACTATCAACTACATCCATTGTACTTGATGGGAATGTTAAATTGTGAAGATTTATTGTGTAACCATTACCATAGAAATCTTTTTGAACTCTTATCCCCGCAAGCACTCTATTAGATATCTTCTTATAACTTGGATTGCTATTTACAAATTCGTTCCAAGCTTTAATATAATCTTGATTATAGGTTGTTTCAAATGAATATACATCAGATGTAAAATCAATTTTTTTACCATCTGTATAGTTGCCAAAACATACTACGTTATTATCAGTTGTATTATTTAAATTATTAACAGATTCAAATGACTTTCTAAGTACAACAATTTCACCATTGGTTGATTTATTTGTACATGCAAGTAGTTGATTATAGTCATAGACATTTACGCCATCTTTTACTACTTTAAATGAATAAGTCATTGGTTTTACCATTTCATCATTGTTAGTTTTTACCGTAAAACTTGCATCACCTGATGTTTTAATTTTAACAATTTTATTTACTTCATCTATTTCAATAATATCAGGGGTGTTATTTACATATTGTAAGTCATTTATTTGTAAATCACCAATAGTTTTTACTTCAAATTCAAAGGTAGCTTTTTGCTTATTTAGGCTTTTGTCAAAGTCATATTCACCATAATAGATATTAGGATCAATATTATTTTGTGATGCTTTGATTTTGCTTTGAACAACAATTGCTCCTTCTTTAAAAATTATAACGGTCATCGTTTTAAAGATGTTGCCTTTTTTATTTGAGCATGTTACTTTAACTTCGCCA
>OIGD01003373.1_pt1 | contig 10860 bp, 7 predicted proteins | sample 1582211 | NCBI WGS metagenome assembly OIGD01 (sample SAMN04414078, study PRJEB24778) | human gut metagenome | material: faecal | host: Homo sapiens
ATGTTTTTATTACTTGATAGTTTTTCTTTATGTTTATACATTTCTTTTTTTTCTTTAAGATATTTTGAATCATCACGAGTTACTTTTTTAGAAGCTTGTTTTGGTTTCATTTTATCTTTTGAATCACTTACATCAAGTTTTTTTATTATCTCTTTATTTAATTCTTCTTCCTCTTCTACTTCTTCTTCAATTTCTTCTTTTATTTCTTCAAAAGAAGATGTTTCATTATCTAATAAAATAATATCTTCTTCAGTAAGTAAATCATCTTCATTATTTACTTTTATATTTAAAGAATTACATATTTTTATTATTTGGTCTACAGTAAGATTAACATCATTTGCATATTCTAATACACTCATCATTATAATCAAACCTCCTTTTTTATTTTATTATTTCTTTTAAATTATCATATAGTTCATCCTTTATTTCCATTTCTAAATGACGTTCTAAAACTTTTGATTTTCTTGCTTTTTCTATTACTTCAAGATCTTTTTTTAAATAAGCTCCACGACCATTAACTTTCCCTGTTAAATCTATAACTATTTCATTAAGTGGTGTTTTAACTATTCTTATTAAATCTTTTTTATCACATTTTTCATGTGATACAACACATGTTCTTTGTGGTACTTTTTTTACTTTCATACTAATACCCATTTCTTTAGCTTGTTCTGTTGTTTTAACATCAATTTTAAATCTTGTTAAACGTGAAGCAAGCCTAACATTTTGTCCTTTTTTACCTAAAGCAAGTGAAAAATCTTCACCATCTGCAATTGCTAATGCTTCTTGTTTATTAGAATCAAGGATAAACACTTTTATATTTTTAGCAGGGCTTAATGCGTTTGTTATAAATTTTTCTTTATCTTCATCATATTTTACTATATCAAGTTTTTCACCATTAAGTTCTTTTATTATGTTACTAATTCTTTTACCTTTTTCTCCAATACAGCATCCAATTGGATCTATATTAGCATAACTACTATAAACTGCAACTTTACTTCTTACTCCTGGTTCACGAGCAACACTATAAATCATAATAGAACCATCTGCAAGTTCTGGTATTTCAAGTTCAAATAATCTTTTTACAAAATTATAATGCTTTCTTGATAATTTAATAAGTGTTCCTTTTGAATCTAATTCGACTTTTGTTACATATGCTTTAACAACACTACCCATTTCAAGTTTTTCATCCCCAATTAATTCAGATTTTGGTAAAATGCCATTTACTCTTCCTAAATTAATATAATAATTTCCTTCATCTTCTAAATCACATACACCTGAAATTATTTCTCCTTCTTTATTTGAAAACTCATCAATAATACTGTTTCTTTCTGCTTCGCGAATCTTTTGAATTAATAATTGTTTAGCACTTGAAGTTGCTACACGACCAAAATCTCCTGGATCTACTTCTTCATATATTTTATCACCAACATTTTTTGTTTTATCAATTTTTAAAGCATCTTTAAGTAAAATTTGACTATCAATATCTTCTTCTTCATTTATTTCACTTACAACAGTTTGATATGAATATATTTTAATATCTCCTGTTCCTTTATCAATTTTAACTTCTACGTTTTGTTTTCCTCCAGAATGTTTCTTATAAGCATTTGCTAAAGATTGTTCCATACTTTCAAAAATATAATTTCTATCAATATGTTTTTCTTTTTCTAACATATCAACAGCTTTTAAAAATTCTTTACCATTCATCTTAATTACCTCTTTCCTTAGATGATACATCTAATACATATTGTTCTTTTATTACATCATTTTCATCAATTATTGGTGATATAATGTGTGTTGCTTCCACTACTTTATTAAGATCAACAACATCATTATTTAATGACTCTAATGTTATAAATAAAGTATTAGGCTTTGCCTTTTGATACTTTATTTCATATACAGTTAATCCTATTTTATTAAGTGGTTCTTCAATTAATAATTTAATATTTTTTATAATAAACACCTCCATATAAATATAAAAGATGGAACAAATTCCATCTCCTTTCTTTTTATTACATGCTAATTATAACAAATTTATAACCATATTTCAACTATTTTATTTTAATTTCTTTATAAAACAACCTATTTATAATAATTTATTTATATAGTAAGACAAGTTTGTAAAATACATTTACTTTCACATAATAATATATGAAAATCTGTTTCAAATTTGTCTAATTTTCATAACAATATTTTGGTTTTACTAGATTTACTATTTTATACATTTTGTATCTAATACACAATACTAAACTTATAACTACAACAAAACACAAAATACTATTAGAATTTATAATGAGCGAAAGCTTTGTTAGCTTCTGCCATTCTATGCATATCTTCTTTCTTCTTAAATGCTCCACCATTTCCAGCAACAGCATCTAATATTTCACCAGCTAATTTTTCAGACATAGTTTTTTCATGTCTATTTCTAGCATAAATTACTAACCATCTTAATCCTAATGTTTGTCTTCTTTCTGGTCTAATTTCGATTGGCACTTGGTATGTAGCACCACCAATTCTTCTAGCTTTAACCTCTAAAACTGGCATTACATTATTAAGTGCAGCCTCAAATACTTCTAAAGCATCTTTTTGCTCTTTTTCTTTTATGATATCAAATGCATCATAAACTATTTTTTGAGCAACTGTTTTCTTACCATCAAGCATAACATTGTTTATTAATTTTGTAACAACTTTGCTATTGTATATTGGATCTGGTAATACTTCTCTTTTTGCTATATATCCTTTTCTTGGCACTATTCTTCCCTCCTTTTAATGATTTGATACTTATTTCCTCAGGTATCATAAGGTACTCTGAAAAACCCTCACAGTTTTCCCGTATAGCGCTATAATCTATTATTAATTTAAGTACCTTAAATTAGTAAGTTATTAGCACTATTTTTTTACTAAATTTGAATCCTATTTTTTAGGTTTCTTTGCTCCGTATTTAGATCTAGCTTGCATTCTGTCTTTAACACCAGCTGTATCTAATGTACCTCTTATAATATGGTATCTAACACCAGGTAAATCTTTTACCCTTCCACCTCTTATTAAAACAACACTGTGTTCTTGTAAGTTATGTCCAATACCTGGAATATAAGAAGTAACTTCATACCCGTTTGAAAGTCTAACTCTGGCTACTTTTCTTAAAGCTGAGTTTGGTTTCTTTGGTGTAACTGTTTTAACAACTGTACAAACACCTCTTTTTTGTGGAGCTCTTTTATTTGTTGCTCTTTTTTTCATTGAGTTATAACCATGTTGTAAAGCTGGTGATTTTGATTTTGTTACTCCAGTTTGTCTTCCTTTTCTTACTAATTGATTAATTGTTGGCACTTAAATTTCACCTCCTATAATAAAATAATAAACCGTTAGGGAACTGCCAGTTTTGGCAATTTTATCTAACGGTTTATATTGTATCATTTTTATTAATAAAAGTCAATGGTTTCAGGTGGTTATTTTGATATTTTTATTATCTTTCATTAACCTTTTCTGTATTTCTTTTTTTATTACCATTGTTTGAATGTTTTTCTTTCATCTCATCATATTGTTTTTTATAATCATCATCAACTCTCAACCTTAAAGCTTCTATAAAAGCATCTTTTGAATCTTGTTTAACATCTTTATCTTTTCCCTTTTCTGGTTCTATTTTTTGTGTTTCTACTTTTTCACTTTCAAGTTCTATATTTTCAAGTTCTATATTTCCAACTACCACTTCTCCACTCCATTTTGTATCTGTTGTAATTTTATTTTTAAAAGGTTTTAAACTTTTTATAGCATTAACAATTCTTTTAAAAATGTTGGCTTTTTCAACCTTCATTAAAGATTTTTCAGTTTCTTTCTTTTCTCCCTCTGTTTTCTCTTCTTTTACTTCTTCTTGATCTTTAATTTTTTCAGTTTCTATTTTTTCTTGATTTTCATTTTTTTCTTGTTCGGTTTTATTACTTGTATAACATTTTCCATCTTTAACTGTTCTTCTATTTATTTCATCCCAATCCTTATTAACAAATAAAGTTTTCCATGCTAAATCGCATTTACTTATTGCTCCAATGAGTGTTTTCATTTCTTTGTCACAATTTTGAATTATTTCTTTTAATTTGTTCACTTCACTCATTTTTTCTTGAAATTCTTTTTTTATGTTATTAACTACATTTTCTTTTTGTTTTAAATCCTTTTCAGCTTTATTTAATTGAATGCGTTTATTGGTTAATTCTTTAACATAATTTTTGGATTTATCCATTATATTTATTTTTGACTGCTTTTCTAAATAAACCAACTCTTTCTTTAATTTTTTTACAGTTTCCTTCTGAGTATTTAAAATTTCTTTACTTGTTCCTAATCTATCATTAATGTTTTTTATAGATTGATTTACCACTTCTAAATTATGTTTTGTTAACTGTGTTTTAATATTAACATTGCTTACTTTCTTTTCTAATGTTACTTTATATTTTTTAATTTTTTCTATTTGATTTTTGTTTTTTATATATCCTTTTATATTTTCTTTTCTCTTTAAATTTTTATTTCTTTTTTCTTCTAACATTGTTTTTTCTTTGTTAATAGTTGCTATCTTTTTTCTTTCATCAAGTGCATTTTGCATAATTTTATTTTTTCGTTCTTCATTTTTTTCTTTTTTTGATTTTTCTATCAATTTAGTTATAGATGCTTTTTTCCCAATTATTTGTTTATTATAACTTTCAATTTTTCGACTAAGAACCTCTATTTCATCTTCTAATTTTTTATCATAATTGTCTAAATTTCCGTTTTTACTAAATTCATTATTGATTTCATCATATATTTCATTTAATTTTGTTTTCATACAAATCTCCCTTTCATACACTATATATGCTTATTATAACATTTTAGCCACATTATGTCAATTTTTTTACAAATACCAACCTTCCTCGGAGAAAGAAATTTTTACTTTTGAAAAAATAAAGCTCCGACCTGAGCCCTTAAACTTCCAACCCAAGTCATTATCGTAACAAATCCAATCAACCCAGCACACACTCTACCGCGTTTGAAGGAGTTTATTTTTTCAAAAGTAAAAAATTTTTTCTCTCGGCACTCACAAAAAAATCATCCCCAAATCCACCAATCACACATTAACCTTATTAATCCTTTCCAAACTTCTCTCCGCCAACTTTCCATACCTTTCCTTCTTATCTCTAATCTTAACCCCCAACTCCGGCAAAATACCAAAATTAGCATTCATCGGCTGAAATTTACTATTCTCAGTTGAAATATATTTTGAAAGTGCACCAATAATCGTACATTCATCAAACATAATCTTACCAATATTATCCTCAACCACACTACAATCACCACAATTACCACACTTGCAAATATCCTCATACCTCAAACAAGCATTAACTCCAGCCACCAACCCAGACGAAATAGACTCAACATACCCTTCAACACCAGTAATCTGTCCAGCAAAAAATATATTATTATTCTTCCTAAAATTATAGGTTTCATCCAACAACTCAGGAGAATTAATATATGTATTCCTATGCATCACACCATATTTCACAAAATCAGCATTTTCCAACCCTGGAATCATACTAAAAACTCTTTTTTGTTCTCCAAACTTAAGATTAGTTTGAAAACCAACAATATTATAAATAGTTCCTTCTTTATTATCTTGCCTTAATTGAACCACTGCATATGGCCTAAAACCTGTTCGAGGATCTGTAAAACCAACCGGCTTTAAAGGTCCAAATCTCAATGTATCCAAACCTCTTTTAGCCATTACTTCTACAGGCATACACCCTTCAAAAATTTCTTTTTTCTCAAATTTATGTAATTCAACAACTTCTGCATTCACCAATTCATTTACAAAATTTTCATATTCCTCTTTATTCATTGGAAGATTTATATAATCCGCTTCTTTCAATTTATTTACTCGTTTTCTCCATTCTTCTACTTCTTCATCTTTTCCTCTTTCCTGAGCATATCTATCTCCCCAAAAAGCAATATTCATATTTATAGAATCTTTTGAAACAATAGGAGCTGCTGCATCATAAAAATGTAAACCTTTATCACCTGTTAATTCAGAAATTTCTTTTGCCAAATCATCTGATGTTAATGGACCTGTTGCTATTATAACAATTCCATTTTTAGCCATTTCATTTATATGTAACTCACCTATTCCACATTCCTTGTGGATAATTTCAATATTTTCATTTTTACTTAATACATCTGTTACCTTTTCTGAAAACTTTTCTCTATCCACAGCTAAAGCTTGTCCTGCTGGAACTGATGTTTCATCTGCTAATTTTATAAGTAATGAATCTAGCATCCTTAATTCTTCTTTTAACAAACCGCATGCATTTGTAAGTAAATTGGATTTAAAAGAATTACTGCATACAATTTCTGCTAAATTTTTGTTAGTATGTGCTGGTGAAAATTTTTCTGGTTTCATTTCATATAGCCTAACTTTTATTCCTCTTTTAGCTATTTGATATGCAGCCTCGCTTCCTGCTAAACCGCCACCTATTACCGTTATGTAATCATTCATATTTTACCTCTTTTATATTAATTATTATTATTTAAATAAATTCATAATTTCATCTTTAGATAATTTACTTACAAAAGTTTCTTTTGTTGAAAGCATATTATCTATAAGTTTAGCCTTTTTTTGTTGTAACTCATAAATTTTTTCTTCTATTGAATTTTTTGTAATCAACTTATATACTTGAACATTTTTCTTTTGTCCAATTCTATAAGTTCTATCAGTAGCCTGATTTTCAGCAGACAAATTCCACCATGGATCATAATGAATTACCATATCTGCACCAATTAAATTAAGACCTGTTCCACCTGCCTTTAATGAAATTAGGAAAACTTTTATATCTGGATTTTCATTAAATTCATCCACTAATTTTATTCTATCTCCAACTTTTGTTTGACCTGTCAATTTATAATATGTAATATTTTCTTTTTTCAATTCTTGTTCTATTATTTCAAACATAGTTGTATATCCCGAAAACAGTAGTATTTTGTGACCACTTTCTATTGCATCTTTTACTATTTGTATACATTGTTTTAATTTACTACTTTCCCCTTTATAATTTTCTATAAACAAACTTGGATGACAACATATTTGCCTTAATCTCATTAATAATGATAAAATTTTGATTTGACTTTTTTCAAATCCATTTACAGAAATTTCTGTTTCTATTTCTTGTTTTACTTGTGCCATATATGACATATAAATTTTTTGTTGTTCTTCTTCCATTTCATTATTTAAAATTGTTATGGTTTTATCTGGTAATTCTGTTAGAACATCTTCTTTAATTCTTCTTAAAATAAATGGCTCTATTAACATTTTTAATTTTTTCATTGCAGATTGATCTTCATTTTTTACTATTGGTGTTTCATATAATTCTTTGAATTTCCTATAGCTGAATAGATATCCTGGCATAACAAAATCGAATATTGACCATAACTCTGATAATGAATTTTCTATAGGTGTTCCTGTTAACGCAAATCTTGTTTCTGCATTTATTTCTTTTATTGCTTTAAAATTTTGTGTGTTATTGTTTTTTATGTATTGTGCTTCATCTGCAATTGCATATTTAAATTCATAATTTTTTTCTTTGTATATCTCTATATCTCTTTTTAAAATGTCATATGATTCTATTATTACATTATAATCATTTATTTTTTCTATTTTGTTTTTTCTTTCCTGTGCATTTCCATTAATTAATAATACTTTTAGTGAAGGTGCAAATTTTTTTATTTCATTAAACCAGTTTAAAGTTAGTGAACTTGGGCAAATTACTAAACTTGGTTTTAAACTTTCCATATCTCCCCAATTTTCCACATAAGATAAAATAACGCTAACTAATTGAATTGTTTTCCCAAGTCCCATATCATCTGCCAAAATTCCACCAAAGTTATATGAATCTAAAGTTTTTAACCATTTAAAACCTGTCTCTTGATAATTTCTTAAACTTGCATTTAATCCTTCTGGTAATTTTAGTTCTTCATCTATATTTTTATTATCAACCTTTTCAATTATATTTTTATAATTATCGTCTTTATTTATATTCTTTATATTAGAATTTTTTAAAAGTCTATCTAGATACATACTTCTGAAAATAGGTAATTTGATTTCACCTTTTTCTATTTCTTTAAAATCAATATCTAAATTTGTTTTTAAATTATCCAATAAATTCATTGTTTCATTTTCTTCTAAATTAATAAACTCTCCATTTTTCAATCTGTGAAACTTCTTTTTCAACCTATATTTATCCATAATTTCTTTTAATTCAGATAATTCAAAACCTAAACCTTCAAAATCCACTTCTAATAAATTGTTTTCAACTCGTACTCCTACATTAGATATTTTAGGTTGTTTTATTTGTTTTTGTTTAAACTCTTCTGTTGCCAAAACTTCAAATTTTTTCATATATTGTTCTATTTCATTAGATAAAAAATTATATATTGCATCATCACTTGTTAAAATCAATCTTGAATTTGCTCTATCTAACATAAAACCTGTTTTTATAAAAACATCTAAAATTTCAGATTCTTTTAAAACATCCCTTGCTATATTTACATTTTCTTCTTTTAATGGATTAAATTCATAATTATCATAGCAAAATTTGATATCAGCTATTATGTAATTATTTTTATCATAATCTAAATATAATTTTACATACAATTCTTTAGGAATATACTTTTCTACTTCCTCTAAATTCAATTTATCATATTTTAATGATTTCTTTACTTTAGGGAAAACAACAGAAAACAATGTACTTAATTCATCTTTTCTTAATTTAATTTCTGAAGTAAAATTCTTTCTATACATTTTTAATAGTTTTAATGTAGTATTATCAAACTCTTTTGAACATCTATATATTTTCCCTTCATATTCAAAATAAACATAATCTTTTCCTTGAATTATGTTGTATTCGTATATATCTATATTAGGTACTATTTTACATTCATTATTATTTATTTCTTCTACATCAAATTTAATATCTGGCTCTTTGTCTATAAAATATGCATCATATTCTGAATAATCTCTTTGGATTGTTAAATATTTGTTTTTGAAAATTTCAAATAATTCATCAAAACCTGAATTTGAAACTGTTATATATCCATCACTTAAATGTCTTCCATAATACCCATAATCATCTGCTGCTTGATTAGCATATTTTATAATTTCTGCATATTTCATTATGTAATTTAGAACAGGTATAGAATCCTCATCAAAAAACTTTCTATCATGCACAAATTCTAATTTCAAGCCATATTTATAATTTTCACAATTTAGCATATGTTCATAAAATTCTGGTAAACTTTTTAATTTATATAATTGTTGTTCACCTATTTTGAATTCTAATTTTAAATTTGAATTATATTTATCTATTATTAGTTTTGGTAATATTTTTATATTTTTATTTTTTGAATTTGTAATATTATTCTCTGAATTTTGTGAGTGGTCATAATAAAATTCATTAACTAATTGTTGAAATAATTTGTAATCTTTTGAAGATTTTTTATTCACATTAAGTAATGAATTAGATTCTACGTTTTCATTTGCCTGAACTCCAGTAAAAATTCTTATATATTCTGGATTATTATCAAACTCAACCATTGCAGCAACTATATGTTTACATGCTGCATAATTTTTTTGGTAATCTGGACATGTACATTTTAAATCTTCTAATTCGTTGTTTTGAACCTTTATATATACATCATAATTATTTCCAGTTCCTTTTACTTTAGCTTTTAATTCAAAATTTTTATTATCTTCATATATTACTTTTGTAATGTTCACTCTTTTTTTTGCAACATATTCCATTGCTTTTTCTTTTCTTGTTGTACCAGCATCATAGCACAAATCTTCTAAAAGTTCTGGATTTACCATTTTATTTTTCCCCTTATTTTTTCAAAATTTATAATATATTATTATAATATATTTTCAGTTGTTTAGCAATAGCCGAAGAGGAATTTTTCATGGAATGTTTGACTCCTGAACAATCAACCCCTGAATTTTTTATATTCTAATTCATTTTGTTCACACCATTCAATTGCTATTTGTTTATATTTTTTATCTCTAAAATCATACCAGTCTCAATTATTCAGATACAATTTTAATAACATAGTATCGTTAATAGTTATATGCACATTTTTATATATTTTATATGTAAAAAAGAATAAATTCGCAATAGAACTTATTCTTTTTTTACCCTTATCTCGTACCTTTTTATTTCATGCTTTTTATTTTGTACTTTTTATTTTGTACTTTTCTTTTTTCTTCCTCTTTTTGTCTTAGTTTTTTCTACATCTACTGCCTCATCTGGATTCCAAACTTCCCCTGTTTTAGGCTTATTCCATGATATATAACTACAACTATCAGGATTATTTTCACAAATATAAAATTTCTTTTTTCTTTTTGTTTGTTTTATTTGAACTTTCCCCCCGCAACAAGGGCAAGGAACATCTATAGTTTCTATAATAGGTTTTGCATTTTTGCATTCTGGGAAACCAGGACATGCTAAAAATTTACCATATCTACCATACTTATAAACCATCATTCTTCCACATTTATCACATGGAACATCTGAAACTTCATCAACTAAAACAACATGCTCTAATTCTTTTTCCACTCTTGCTAATTCTACTGAAAAAGGTCCATAAAATTCTTTTATTACATTCTTCCAATATTCTTTTCCTTCTGCTATTTCATCAAACTCTTCTTCTATTTTTGCTGTAAATTTCACATCTAGTATATCAGTAAAATTTTCTGTTAATAATTTATTAACTATTTTTCCTAATTCTGTTGGTGATAGTTGTTTTTTGTGTTTTTCTATATATCTTCTTTCTAATATTGTTGTAATTGTTGGTGAATATGTACTT
>OIGD01003384.1_pt1 | contig 10827 bp, 9 predicted proteins | sample 1582211 | NCBI WGS metagenome assembly OIGD01 (sample SAMN04414078, study PRJEB24778) | human gut metagenome | material: faecal | host: Homo sapiens
GGATGCCTCCAGACGTTCCGCAACGCTGCGCACGCCGTGCCCCCAACTGCCGACCGGGTCTGCGTCCCCGCTCATGACCAGCAGCGGCAGCGCCGTCGGAACGCGCCCCGCCCAGTCTTTGCGGCTGACGGTCTTCACCAGCGTGAAGAGGTCGCGGTAAGCGCTGACCGTAAAGGTGAACGTGCAGAGCGGGTCGGCGTTGTAACGGTCGACAACCGCCGCGTCACGCGTCAGCCAGTCGTTTTCGGTGCGCAGGGGAGAAATTTTTTTGTTGTAGCCCCGGAAGGCAAGATTTTTCAGCCACTCCGAGCGATAGCGGGGACCGCGCAGCGTGCAGAGCAGCGATGCCATCAGCTTTCCGGCGCCTGCGGGCATTTCGGGACCGCCCGTGCCGCAGATGATACCGGCGCGGTAATCGGCACCGTAGCGCGCCATGACCTCGCGCGCGATGAACGAGCCCATGCTGTGCCCCATGAGGACAACCGGCACATCGGGGTACTCCTGTTTCATGCGGAGCGTGAGGGCGTGAACGTCAAGAACGGCGTAGTTCCAGCCGTTTCCCTCCGCGAAAAAGCCGAGCTCCTCGGGAGCGGCTGCGGTGTGCCCGTGCCCCAGGTGATCATGCCCGAAGACCAGGATGTTCCGCGCGGCAAGAAATTCGGCAAAGCCCTCGTAGCGCAGGAAGTATTCGCACATGCCGTGCGAAATCTGCAGCAGCATGCGCGGCACCGGGCATTCGGCTCTGTAACACGCGAGCGTGTGTTTGCCGTCGGTGGACGGCAGCGTAAAGGTTTGCATAGGAACTCCTTTCTGGATGGGGGTGGGATGGATGACGCGGAGGAGGGGGTGCTTGCTTTCTTTGTCCGTCCTGGATAGTGGGGGACTGACGGTGCCTCTGTCGTTCACCCTCTCACAGCCGCTTCCGAATCTCCTCGATCAGGGCGGGGATTTCGACCTCTTCGCGGGTAGCGAGGTTCTTCAGGTGGACGGTGTGCCGGGCGTATTCGTTCCCGCCCATGGTCAGCGTGTGCGTGAAGCCGCCTTTGATGGCGTACTCCAGCTGCTTGCCGTACTTCTTGGCGCCAAGGTAAAGCGTGGACGGAATCCCTGCGCGGTGCAGGTCCGCAACCAGCGCCAGGTAGGCTTCGTAGGGGACATCGTCAAACCGCGTGACCAGCACCTTTGCGTTGTCCGCGGAGAGGTCCGGCACCAGATTGTGTGTGACTAAGAAGTTCTCCAGCGTCACGTCGCCCATGCCGTAGCCGACACCCGAGACCTTTGCGTTCTTCACGAACAGCCCAACCAGGTTGTCGTACCGACCGCCGCCGAACATCGCGCGGTTGTTTTCGGGCGCGTTGTCGAAGACTTCAAAGACCGTGCCGGTGTAGTAATCCAGCCCCCGGATAATGCCGAAATCGAAGACGCAGTAGCGGTCCAGCCCCGCCTTTTTCAGCGTTGAGAAGAGATTGATCAGCTCGGCGGACCCGACCGAATCGGGACAGAGCGCGGTCGCTTCTTCAACGGTCATGCCGTAGAGCGCGTCAATCCGGGCGATCTGCTCCGGCTGCAGCCCCAGCGCGGTGAGGTCGCGTTCGTAGACCTCGCGCGGGACCTTGTTCTTGCGGTCGATTACCTTGGAGACCGCCTTTGCGCCCTCGCCGTCAGTCCCGGCAATTGCCGCGATGACATCGTTGAAGAAACGGCGGTTGTTGATGTGGACCGTGAACATCGTTTCGTCGGCGCCGAATGCGCGCATAATCTCGATTGCGCTGGAGATGCAGTCAAGGTCGGCTTCGTAGGTGTCGCAACCGAAGATGTCAACGTTCAGCTGCCAGAACTCGCGCAGCCGCCCTCTCTGCGGCGCTTCGTAGCGGTACATATTCGGAATCGAGAACCATTTGAGCGGGAAGACCAGGTCGTTCATCCTGGCAGCCACCATGCGCGCCACGGTCGGCGTCATTTCCGGGCGGAGCGCCAGACGGCGGTCGCCGCGGTCGGTGAAGTTGTAGGTCTGCTTGGTCGCAATCTCTTCGCCGCTCTTGGCTGCGTAAAGCTCGAGCGACTCCAGCATCGGTCCGTTGTATTCCTCAAACGCTGCGGTCTCCAGCACCCGGCGCATCACGCCGAAAAACCAGTTGCGCAGCTTCATCTCCCGGGGGTAGAAATCTCTTGTGCCCTTGTAGGGTTGGGTCGACAGTTTTTCACTCATAGCAGTATGTTCCTTTTTGTGGATTCGTATTCTCTCCTTATTATAGCAAACCCGGAACCGGATTGCAAGAGCCTTGCCGAAAAAAGTTGCCCGGCGCGCCGATTTTTCGCGCGGTTTTCTCTTGACAAAGCCGGTTTTGCATGTTATAATAAATTGTATGTTTCAAAACAAATATTTTAAGACGTGTGCGCACGCCCCAAAACGCGCCACGCGGAAAGGACTGCAAATGCTCAACATTCAGCATCTGACCAAGACCTACGGGGAAAAGCGGGCAGTGGATGACCTCTCGCTGCACATTGCGCCGGGAGAGATTTACGGTTTCATCGGGCACAACGGCGCCGGAAAAACGACAACGCTGAAGGCTGCGGTCGGCATTCTGACGCCCGATGCGGGGGAGATTACCGTAGACGGCATTTCGCTGCGCGCCGATCCGGTTGGCTGCAAGAAGCGCATTGCCTACATTCCCGACAACCCCGATCTGTATGAATTTATGACCGGTATCAAGTACCTGAACTTCATTGCGGACATTTTCGGCGTTCCGGCGTGGGACCGCGAAGCGCGCATCCGGCACTACGGGGACCTGTTTGAGCTGACCGGCGACCTTGCACAGCCGATTGCCGCCTATTCGCACGGCATGAAGCAGAAGCTCGCCATCATTGCCGGATGGCTGCACACGCCGCGCCTGATTGTGATGGATGAGCCGTTTGTCGGTCTGGACCCCAAGGCGTCGCACCTGCTCAAGGGCATGATGCGCGATTTCTGCAACGCAGGCGGGGCGATTTTCTTCTCCACGCACGTGCTGGAGGTTGCCGAAAAGCTGTGCGACAAGGTTGCCATCATCAAGAGCGGCAGGCTGATCCGCTCGGGCACGATGGAAGAGGTCAAGGGAGACGACAGCCTGGAGGAGGTCTTTCTGGAGCTGGAGGACAAAGCGTGATGTTGAAGGTCCTTTTGAAAAAGCAGATGATGGAGATCTTCCGGATGTATTTCTACAACCAGAAGACCAACAAGGCGCGCTCCAAAGGGGCTGTCACCGGCATGATGATTGGCTTCGGGGCGCTGATGGTTATCGTTCTCGGCGGCATGTTTGCGGTCCTGGCTGCCCAGCTTTGCGTGGCGTTCTCGTCGGTTGGGCTGACCTGGATGTACTTTGCGATGTTTGCGCTGCTCTCAATCGCGCTCGGGACCTTCGGCAGTGTGTTCAACACCTATGCGGGGCTGTACCTTGCAAAGGACAACGACCTGCTGCTCTCGATGCCGATTCCGGTGCGGTATATCATGATTTCCCGGCTGCTGGGCGTCTATCTGACCGGGCTGATGTACTCCGCTACGGTGATGCTCCCGGCGGTGCTGGTGTATTTTGTCATCGGCGCGCCGACAGTGCTGTCGGTGCTGGGTTCACTCCTGCTGACGGTGCTGGTTTCGGTGATTGTGCTGCTGCTCTCCTGCCTGCTTGGCTGGGTGATTGCAAAGATCAGCCGGAAGCTGAAGAACCGGAATTTTATCACGGTTCTGGTCTCTCTGGCGGTGATTGTTGTTTACTATTTCGTATATTTCCGCGCGCAGGAACTGATTTCGGCGATGCTGACCGACCTTGACGGCTGGAGCACGCGGCTGCGGAGTGCGTATCCGCTGTATCTGCTGGGCAGTGTCGGCAGCGGGGACCCGCTGGCGATGGTTGCGGTGACCGGCGTTGTGGCTGCGGCTGCCGCGCTGCTGTGGTGGCGGATGTCGCGCAGCTTTCTGCGGCTTGCAACCTCGTCCGGCGGCAGCGCCAAAGCGGTTTACCGCGAGAGGGCGGCGAAGGTGCGCAGCGCCGGGCAGGCTCTGCTCGGCAAGGAGGTTGCGCGTTTCACCGGCAGCGCCGCGTACATGCTCAACTGCGGTTTGGGGCTGATTTTCATTCTGGCAGCCGGAATTTTGATTCTGGTCAAGGGCTGGGATCTGGTTGCCGTTCTGCGGGAAAGCGGGCTTGCCGGCGAGGACGGGCTGATTCCGTGCTTCTTTGTCGGTATTCTCGCGATGATGAGCGGCATGGTTGACATCACCTCGCCCTCGGTTTCGCTGGAAGGGAAAACCGTCTGGCTGGCGCAGTCGCTCCCGGTCACCCCCTGGCTCTGCCTGCGGGCAAAGCTGCTGCTTCAGCTGGTTCTGGCTTGCCCGGTGACGCTGTTCTGCTCGGTTTGCGGGGTGATTGTTCTGCGTCCCGACTGGCTGACCGGGATTTTGATGCTGCTGGTCCCGCAGGTTGTGGCAATCTTCCAGGCTGCGTTCGGGTTGATGCTGAATCTGCTGCGTCCCTCTCTGAACTGGTCAAACGAAATGTATCCGATCAAGCAGAGCATGAGCGTATTTCTCGCTCTGCTCTCCGGGTTTCTGCTGGGTGGCGTCCCGATTCTGATGGGGCTGTTCGTCGGCGTTTTCCTTGGCTCCCGTGTGGTTTTGCTGATCTACGGCATTCTGGTCACTGCCGCCTCCCTCGGCGTTGTCGCCTGGCTGCGCTCCCGCGGCTCCGAAATCTACGCCGGGCTGTGAGGGGAAGACCGAAGACCTCGGGACGCTGCCCAGAACCCCGCACAGAACCTTCTTTCGAATGAAGGGAAAATCGGATTGCGGGCAATCCGATTTCTAAGGACTCCAAGAACTTCACCGCAAAGGGCAACCGGATGAGTCAGCAAGTATACAATATAGTGGGCAACTGCATTACCTCTATTCATCGGAGATCCCGCCTGCCGGCGCCCCTTCGTTAAATCATTAACAAATTGTAACTTTCGACCACACATCTGATGAGCTTGTCCTGAAATCTTGACAAGGCAGAAGACATATGGTATAATATAGGGTAACGTTTACAAAGAAGGTATTGCGAATGAAACACACGGAAATCAGGCTGCTGTTTGCGGAGCCGGAGAAGTATATCGGGCAGACGGTGACGGTCTGCGGGTGGGTCCGCACAAGTGCGGAGGTCAAACCGATGACCTTCATTCAGGTCAACGACGGGTCCACGACCACGCGAAATTTGCAGCTGACCGTTGCGCAGGATGCATTTACGGACGAAACATACGCAAAGGTGGTCAAACCGGTTTTAACGCTGGGCTGCTCTCTGCGCGCAACCGGCGTAATCGTTGCGTCCGAGCGGAACATCATCGAGCTGGAGACGACCGGCCTGGAGCTGCTTGGCGGCTGCCCGTCGGATTATCCGCTCCAGAAAAAGAAGACCAGCGCCGAGTTCCTGCGGACGATTCCGCATCTGCGCACGCGCACGAACCTGATGAAGACCTGCATGTCCATCCGGTCGACGCTGGCGTATGCGGTCCACGATTATTTCCACAAGAACGGCTATGCCTATATCCACACGCCGATCATCACGTCGAGCGACTGCGAAGGCGCGGGCGAGATGTTCCGCGTCACGACGCAGCCTTGGAACGCGAAGGCTGAGAGCGAAGAAGCCTACTATGCAAACGATTATTTCGGCCGCAAGGCTGGCTTGACGGTCTCCTGCCAGCTGGAAGGCGAAATGGCTGCGCTGGGCGGCATGGGCAAAATTTACACGTTCGGTCCGACCTTCCGCGCGGAAAAGAGCGGCACGGTGCGGCACGTTGCGGAGTTCTGGCACGTTGAGCCGGAGGTCTGCTTTGTCGACCTGGACGGCATCATTGAGATTGCGCAGGATTTCATCAAGTCGATCATTTGCTACACTCTGGAGCATTGCCCGGACGAGATGGCGTTCTGCGACAAGTTTGTGGAAAAGGGGCTCCTCGAGAAACTGAATCATGTGGTGAGCACCGATTTTGCACGCGTGACCTACACCGAGGCAGTGGAAATTCTGCAGAAGTGCGGCAAAAAGTTCGAGTTCCCGGTGACCTGGGGCTGCGACCTCCAGAGCGAGCACGAGCGCTACCTGACCGACGAGCACTTCGGCTGCCCGGTCTTTGTGACCGACTATCCGAAGGAGATTAAATCCTTCTATATGAAGCAGAATCCGGACGGCAAGACCGTTGCGGCAACCGACCTGCTGGTCCCGACCGTTGGCGAGATCATCGGCTGCAGCGAGCGCGAAACCGACCTGGACAAGCTGATTCAGGCGATGAAGGACCGGAACATGCCCCTGGAAAACTACCGGGACTACCTGGACACGCGCAAATACGGAACCGTTGAGCACAGCGGCTTTGGTCTGGGCTTCGACCGGATGGTGATGTATATCACCGGCATCAGCAACATCCGCGATGTCCTCCAGTTCCCGAGAGCTTATAAGAAAATTTATTGAGAGATAATCTCCAAATCCCCCTGCCGCTTTGCACGGCAGGGGGATTTGAGTCTTGTACAGGTTTTGATCCGGATTAAAAGCAGCTCCGTCCCACCGAACGAGTGCGACAGCCGCTCTTTTATTAAATTCCGGACCGTCCAAATAATCCAACCCCTTTCCTCAGCCGGGGGTATTCCGCGCCCATCCCGCGCGCCGCGTCTTGTCACGCAGCACAAAGATACAGAAGGCATCGCCCCCGGCTGAGGAAAGTTCGGGGAGGATGAGGGAGGATTGGAGGGAGAAGCGTCCCGAAGCGACGGTAGCGGCTTGTCGCGTTGCGGACCTCCTACGAAAGGGTCCCCCCTTCTCTCTCCAAGGTCTTCCCCCACACCCTCAAAAAAACTCACGCGCCATGCGGCAGGAGACCCGCATGGCGCGCTTCAGGAGAGTTTGGTTGTGTACCGCAACTCCGGGGAACAACACCCGCAAGCCGCAGCGATATGCAGAGCCTTCGAACCCCTGCCGGATAGCGGGCAGGCGAAGACGATCTGTCAGAAATGGAATGTAGGAATGAACAATTTCAGATATGTATGGGTCCGAATAGCACGACCGAACCGTCAGGATGCCAGAGCAGCACCAAGCGCGCGGCAGGCGTCCAAAGCCTCGTCGTCTGGCGCTTCGTTGCAGGTCACGCTGTCGGCGGCAAAGACGCAGCCGGCACCAACGCAGTCCTCTTCCCAGGTCCGCATCCACTCGCCGTCTCCCCAGCCGTAGGATCCGAAAAGCGCAATTTTTTTGCCCTTGAGAGACGGCTTGACCGCAGTGAACATCGGCAGAAACTCCGAATCCTCCAGTTCCTCCGCGCCCATCGCAGGGCAGCCGAACGCTAACGTGTCAAAATCTCCAACCTTGGACGTGTCAAATTCCGACGCCGTGAACAGGGAGACCTCTGCCCCCGCCTGCTTGGCGCCCTCGACGACAGCCTCTGCCATCGCCTCCGTGTTGCCGGTCCCGCTCCAGTAAATGACTGCTGTTTTCATTGGTTAAATCCTTTCTGCTTGCAAGAATATATGGGTAAACAATTGTCTTATTGCCTCTGCAGCCTGCCGACCGTCAGCTTTTCCAGCGACCGGTGCCGCCCGTATGCTTCGCGGTAGATCCGCGTACATTTACGGTAAAGCGCAAACGTTCGCCGCGCAGCAGCCACGTCACCGTAGACCTTCCAGGTGCCGACGCATTTCGCACCCTTCGCCCCGCAGGAAATGAACCCGTTCACGTCCTCGGACGGATACCCGAGAAACAGACCAACCTCGTGCGGAAACTCCGACTCCGACCGCAGCCGGCGCAGCAACTCTGCCACGCAGCGGTCCGCGTCCTCAACCGGGTAGCCCTTCTCCGCCAGCAGTGACTGCGCTGTCCCGTCCGACAGATCCCGCCGCAGGCGGTCCGGGCGGTAAAGATAGATCAGCACCCGATGCGGCAGCGCCTTGACCGGCAGCACCCGCAAGCCGCGCGGCACCAGGAGCCGATTCAATTCGCGCAGACTTTCGCACAGCCTGCCGTGCTCTTCCCGCGGGCAGGTGAACAGATTTCCGGTCTTCAGCCCCGCCAGCGTCGGCGCTGCTTGGTCGACCAAAATGTGTTCCGACATACGGCTCCCTTCCGGTTAGTTGCAGCTAACCCAATCGGTTTAAAAGCGGTTAGTCTTAACTAACCGTGTTTATTATACCATACCTTTTGCCGCTTGTCAAGAGAAAATCGAAAATTTTTTCAGGAAATTTTTGCACGCCGATGCAAAGCACCGCCGGAACGGCACATGAACAGTCTCCTACAGCGTTTCCGTAAACTCCTCCTCTCAAAAAACACCTTTCCGCCAGCCGGGTGAAGCGAGGGCGGTGCCCCGGGGGCTTTTTCCCTCCGGTTCACTCCCCCGGAAAGATTGCGAAGTCGGAGACGGTCTGCTCGGCAGAGCGAATCAGGTTGGGCTGAGCGGAGGAGAGGAGGAGCCGCATCCGGTAGCCGGAGAGGTAGAAGGCTGCGCGCAGCAGCGGGCTCTCAGTGGCAGGATTCTCCGGAGCATCCGCGTCCTCGGTCGTGGCGGCGTCACCATCCTCCTCGCCAGTCGGCGTGCCAATGTCCGCTTCGGCAGAAAGATCAAGCGTCAGAAAGGGGACCTGCTGCCCGAGCGCGTATAGAATGTCCCAGCCGGAGTCCCCCTCGGCAACCGAAAGCGGAACCGCAACCGATAGCGGAATTTCCTCTCCCAGCGCAGCGCGCAGAGCGGAAAGATAGGCGTAGGTCCGGTCAAACGCCGAGTCCCCGAAGGCAAGCCCCCGCAGCAGAATTTCGGAGCCGCCAAATGAGAGAAATTCGCGCAGGATTGCAGCATCGGTCGCAGCAGCCGTGTAAATGACCGCATCAGTCACGTCACCGGGGAGCCGGACCTGCCAAATTCCGATGAGATAGGACACCCGCTCGACCAGAGCAGACATGCTTCGCTCGGCGTTTCCGGCAGCGTTGGAGGCGGTAGAAAGTCCCAGATACGAGACAACGGGGGAATTGTACAGCATCTCGCCGTCTGCCGTGTTCAACGGGAGCGCCAGCGCGGACGGCGGGTCGCTCCCAAGCGAGGAGAGCGCGGACCCCAGCCGGAAAGCGTAGGCACGGACAGCAGGGGAAGTGCGGCGGGGCGGCGCGTCGGGCTCTTCTTCGGTCAGTCGCCGATAGGTGTCATCGTCCAGGCAGCTGTTGAGAACGTTTCCGGTGATAATCGCCGCAACCAGCACGATTGCCGCAACGATTCCGACAATCGCGCCCGGGGGCAGACTGCCGCGCGCCCGGAGGCGATACCTGCGTCTGATGCGCCGCATCGGGGCACCTCCTTTCGTCAAACCTGTTACCACTATTATACACTACGCAGCCGGGCTTGTCAAGTGCCTGGACGGCAAAAGCAATACAAAAAAGGCTTTCCGGTCTCCCGTTGAAAGCCTTTTCCGTTACAATATCCCGGACAATCTGTCCTTATTTCCTCTTCCGTCCGGTCAGCGCATTCAGCGCAAGGGTGACCAGGACGATCAGGCCGATGACGGCAAAAATTCCGAGCATTCCCTTTCCCATAACCGGCAGTCCCTTCACGAACGCCGACGGGTCAAACTGCAAAAAACGCATACCGTTCACCCCCTTAACCGAAAAAGTTGAGAATCAGCCCGCCGGCGATGACCGACGCAATCTGTCCGGACACGTTCACGCCCATCGACTGCATCAGGAGGAAATTCTGGTTGTCCTCTGCCAGCCCGAGCTTATGCACCACTCTGCCCGACATCGGGAACGCCGAAATGCCCGCCGCGCCGATCATCGGATTGACCTTCTCCCGCAGGAACAGGTTCAGAAACTTTGCAAACAGGACGCCGCCTGCCGTATCAAAGATGAACGCGACCAGCCCAAGCCCGAGAATCAGCAGGGTATCCCATGCGAGAAATTGGTCATACCGCATCTGGCTTGCAATGGTGATGCCCAGCACGATGGTAATCAGGTTTGCCAGCACCTTTTGGGCGGTCTCCGAGAGCGAATCCAGCACGCCGCATTCGCGGATGAGGTTGCCGAACATCAGGAACCCGACCAGCGACACCGACTGCGGCGATACCAGCCCCGCGATGACGGTAATGACAATCGGAAACAGGATGCGCGTCAGCTTTGAGACCTCTTTCCCGCGATAGGGCATACGAATCAGGCGCTCCTTTTTGGTGGTCAGCAACTTGATGACCGGCGGCTGCACAATCGGCACCAGCGCCATATAGGAATACGCCGCCACCATGATGGCACCCAGGTATTTGGAGCCCAGCGTCTGTGCCACGACGATGGAGGTCGGACCGTCTGCCGCGCCGATGATGGCGATGGATGCCGCGTCTTTGACATCGAAGAACATCGACGCCGTGCAGAAGGTAAAGAAGATTCCGAACTGCGCAGCCGCGCCGAAGATCATCAGTTTTGGGTTTGCGAGAATCGGTCCGAAATCAATCATCGCCCCAACGCCGATGAACAGCAGCAGCGGGAACAGCTCATTTGCGATTCCGGCATCGTAAAGGATGGTCAGCGCGCCGTCCGGACCGACCGCGCCGGAGAGCGGCAGGTTGACCAGAATTGCGCCGAAGCCGATGGGGAGCAGCAAAGTCGGCTCCATCCCCCGCTGGATGGCAAGGTAGATCAGCAGCCCGCCGATTGCCCACATGATCAGCATCCGCGCGTCAAAGTTTTCGGCAACGTTCTGCCAGAGAAAGGACAAAAATTCCATACGGTTCACCTCATTTTTCTGAACTTCCGGGTCTTAGCGGAGGGGCAAAAAGCGGCAAGACGCGGGCAGACCGAAAAAAGGTCT
>OIGD01003387.1_pt1 | contig 10816 bp, 7 predicted proteins | sample 1582211 | NCBI WGS metagenome assembly OIGD01 (sample SAMN04414078, study PRJEB24778) | human gut metagenome | material: faecal | host: Homo sapiens
CCGGTCTGAAAAGAAAAATAAAAGGTATTGTACGGGCTTATGGTTTTCCTATTTTATTTGGAATTATTTTTGCCTGTATGCTTGTTTATTTTGTGCGTCCTTCTCAGATAGAGGGGGAAAGTAAAGTGATTTAGCTGTCTGGTAAGGCAGAAAAACTTTGTTTCTTTAGCTGTAATGTGGTATGATAATAGTAACATTATTTTGATGGGAGCAGGGGCTTCAGAATGGAGGTTGCTATGGATAAAGTGAAAAAGTGGGTTGTTGATTTGGCAGATCCTATGCTGAAAGCGTATATTAATTATGGACATGGGCTTGAGGAGGACGGCGTTTCGGTGACGGCAAAAGGCATTGAGTATTTGGCAGAATTTGAACCGGGCCTGTATCCGATGTATGCGATTGAATTAAGAGAGTATGTGGAACATATGGGAATTGCAATTGAGGATGTTCAGGAAATTCATTTGGTGGCGGCTGCGTATGATGAAAATGAGGAAGAAATTGATTTTTCCATTGAATATGAAAAATGTGCACTTGTTTCTGAGGATGAATTAAATGGTTACAGTAATTCGGATATTTTACCAACGACAAATTATAAGGTTATTGGTTCAAAGGAAATTACAAAAATCAAGCTCACGGATTACAATGGATACAAAGCAGATGGAGTTTCTCTTTCGGATCATGAGCTTCACGATGCAGTGGGGATTAACATTCAGTTTACGAATGGCGAATTTAGCAGGATTCGTAAATTGATTCTTTTAAAAATGGAGTTGCTGCTGTCAGAAGATGAATGGCCGGAGCATTTCCGGGAAAAAACGGTTAGACAGGAAACGGTTGCGGAACCGAAAGTATTGGTTGCGGATTTGGAGGATAAAGACATTATTGGTTACATGAATCTTGGCAGTGGTCTTGTCGAGAGTGGCGTAAATAAACTCGATGGTCTGATGCTTTTTGAAAATGAATACGATGAGGAAGTTAGTTGTATGATTGCGATTGATTTCAGCCGGTATTTGTTAAAAAAGGGAATTCGTATACAGGATGTCACCTCATTTGAGATTCAATTTGGTGTATATGATGCTTCCGGAACAGAACTAGATTTTGAGGGGGATTATCAGAAATGTGCCTTTGTTTCTGCTGAGGCGCTGAATGGCTACAGTGATTCAGATATTTTAGATAAAGGAAACTATAAGTTGATTGGTTCGAAGAAACACACGGTATTTGATTTAACAGAATATAATGGTTCCATGCCACACAAACTGGAAGAGGGCATCGGCTTTAACATTCAGATTCTGAATGGTGAGCGGAGTCAGACCAAATATGTATCATTAAATAAATTGAAATTTAACTATAACTAAAATTGCAGGAATGTCAGCCAAAAAGCGAACATGAGACATTTGTAACCTTACCATTTTATGCTTAATTCAGTATAATGAAACGGATTTATATGAAATTAAGAAAGGAGATGGTTAAGGTGAATGATAAAGTTTGTAAAGGAAGGAAATGTTTCATCGTTAGCATGCTTTTTATGCTGACATTCTTTTTCTCCATAGGGTTTATGGAGCAGTCATCAAAAGCAGACACAGTTAATTACTCAGAAGGTGATTTTTCCTATCAATTAACACAGGAAACAAAAACAGCAACATTGCAAAAATATACAGGAATATCACAAAGTGTAACAATACCTTCTCGGATTGATTGGGATGGGGCAAGTTATAATGTTACTGTTATTGGACAGAATGCGTTTCGGGATAACACGACAATTACGTCCATAAATATTCCGAAAGGTGTTTTGGAAATTGATAATTATGCTTTTTATGGATGCAGTGTGCTTTCTTCAGTGAAACTTCCTACAAATTGTCAGCTTGGGAAATACATTTTCTATGAGTGTGATTCGTTAAATGAGATATCAATTCCAGAAGGTACAACATCGATTTACGACACATATCCACTGGATGATGACAAAGAAGTGGACCAGAAAAATGATGGTGCCTGTCTTGCCGGAGATGCAATTGAAAAAATTACATTTGAGTCCGGCGTTACAAAAGTACCCTCACATTTGTGTGAGGGGTTGACCCAGCTAAAAACAATTGAATGGGGCAATGTTGCGTCACTGGGATATCATGCGTTTAACCGCTGCGAAAGTTTAACCACGATTGAACTTCCGGAGAAGATTACAACATTACCGCGACTGGCATTTGGTGGTTGTAAAGCCCTTACAAGTGTTACGATAAAAGGAAAATTAACTTATTTGGGAGAAATGGCATTTAATAATTGTTCTAAAATGTCTAAGTTTACGCTAAAATATCCGGAGGAATTAAAAACCGTATATAAAGATGTATTTACAAACTGTTCGGAGTTGACTGAACTGCCGATTGGAAAAGATAAGACACCAAATCTTACCTATATAGGTTCGAGGGCATTCCGTGAGTGTACGATTGATACGGTAACACTTCCGGAGGGCTTAACCTTTATTGGCTGCAGTGCATTTGCAGGATGTAAAAATTTGAAAAGTATTAATATTCCAAAATCTGTACAGCATATTGCATCGAATGCGTTTATGGACTGTGAAAAGTTAGACCATGTTGTGTTCCCGGAAGATGGGAAATTTACAGTATCCGCAGCAGATTATGATGGCACAAACCGTTATGAGAATGATGAGGATAAGTATTCCGGCGGTTTGTTCTGGGGATGTAAGTCTTTACGTTCATTTACGATTCCGGATAGCTGGACGGCAGTTCCGGGGACTATGTTTAAGGACTGCAGTGCATTAACTTCAGTTCATATTCCGGATAACGTAACATTTATTGGAAACAGTGCATTTGGAGAAACAACAAATTTAACATCAATTTCACTTCCATCGAAATTAATTTGTATTGATGGGCAGGCATTTAAGGGATGTGCCATTCGGAGTATATCACTTCCGAACGGTTTGACGCAGATTGGGTATCAGGCTTTTCAGGGAAGTGAATTGGAACAGGTTGTGATTCCGGATTCCGTTAAAATCCTTGGAATAACCAATTTAGCAACAGAGGGAGCTTTCGAGGATTGTGAAAAAATGACATCGGTTGTTCTCGGAGCAGGCTTACAAAAACTTGGCGGTAGTGAATTCCAAAATTGTACTTCGTTGGTTTCTGTTGATTTATCAAAGGCGGTTAATATAGAAGAAATTCCGCCATATACGTTCAGTGGTTGTTCTGCTTTAGAGCAGATTGTAATTCCGTCTCAGATTAAGAAAATCGGATATGGGGCATTTAGTAATTGTACCAGTCTGAAAGCGGATAAAGTTACGATGTCAGAAAATTTACAATCAATGGCAGGCTCAGTATTTTCCGGTTGTACGTCATTTACCGAATTACCGGATTTGAAATCGATGACCTCCATACCGGAATATACATTTTCGTACTGTACAGGACTTGTGAAGGTGGAAGTTCCGGACCAGATACAAACGATTGGCGGGCAGGCATTTTATAATTGTACAAATTTAGTGGCGATTGGACTTGGAACCGGCTTTGATGGAACAAAACTGGAAACATGGGATACTTACATCTTCTATGAAATGCACAATCCATCGACGATTTATACGGCAACAAAAGAGCAGGCAGACTGGTTAACAGCAAATAAAACAGACCGGTATTTGTACAGTGATTACACGGATGTAAAAATAGGAAAAGTGCCGGAAAATCTTGTGATTCCAACACCGAAACCAACGCCGACGCCGCTGGTAACACCTCCCCCTACTCCGGTACCAAAGACAACACCAACACCAATTCCAACGCCGACACAGAAAACTTCGGGAACACCTGTGAAAACGCCGGCTTCCAACGCAAAACCGACGACAGCACCGGCAAATACAAACAAGAATCCCAAGCAGGCTGTTCTGAAAGCACCGGTTATCAAAAAGGTGAAAGCAGGCAAGAAAAAAGTATCGGTAAGCTGGAAGAAGTCAGCACAGTCAATTACCGGATATCAGATTCAATATAGCACGTCGGCATCTTTCAAAAAAGGGAAAAAGACGATTACGATTCCCGGTAAGAAGAAACAAAGCCGGACGATTAAAAAGTTAAAGACGAAAAAGAAATACTATATACGAATCCGAACGTATCAGGTAATAAACGGAAAGAAAACCGTTTCAAAATGGAGCAAAACAAAAAAATTCAAAACCAAATAATGGTTGACAAATAAGCAGTTCTATTATACACTACCCGTGTAGTAAAACATACGACAAGGGGTGCTTTTATGATAGAAGTTGTGATTGCGTTGTGCTATGCATTAGGAGCATGGTTTTATTCTATTTTGCGATATTATGATTTGTGGAAACGCGGGAAAGTACCGGTGGTCTTTTTCGCGTTTTTACATGTTTTTTCTTTAATAGTTGTGTTTCTTTTTGAAACCGGAATATCCGCAATGATTTCGGATGTAGTTTCCGTCATTATGCATGCATATTCTGTAATATATGGCAGTGTTATGATACTCACACCTATTTTGTGTTTTGTGCGTGGCATTGTTCGTTTTATCGGAAAAAAAGCAGGATGCAGCGGGAAAATATACCGCTTTTTCAATCATCCGACCAAATTGATTCTTGGCTTTTTTGTTGTCACCATGTGTGTCGGTGCAGCTATTTTCTGGAAAAGCCGGTGCATATCATGGGAGGAGACTGTCATTTTGCAGGAGAATAAGAAAGAGCCTGTTAAGGATACTTCCATTGTTTATATTTCCAATTGCTTTGTAGGCAGTGATATGACTGCTCATGCGTTTGATTCTCTGGTGGAAAAGGTGAATGAGAAAAAGCCGGATGTTATTTTATTTGGAGGAAATTTATTCGGCAGACATACAAATGAGGTAACGATAGATAAGACTCTTGCAAGTATCAAAAAAATGAAGGCGGCATTGGGCATTTATATGGTGGAAGGAAGTGCAGATTCTGCCCTTGTGGAGGAAAAGAAAGAAAAAATCTCCGGTGCAGGTGTGCATCTGCTTTTGGATGAGAGTGCAGTTTTACATAATGGGCTTCAACTTGTTGGCTGCCGTGCAGATGGCAAAACGAAAAAGCCGATGTCATATACCTTATCTCTAATCAATAAAGAAAAGCCAAGTATTGTACTTGCAGGAGAGGCGATGGAGGAAAAACTAAAGGAAGAAAAGAAGATTTCTCTTGTCCTTTATCCGAAAAAAATAACGGATACCGGTAACGGTGGAACAAGTGGTGTAAACCAGATGTTTCCACGCAATGTACTGGCATCCGCAAAAATCAATTTCATGCAGATTAAGAAATAATTTGTCAGGCGAGCGGTTTTAAGACCTCACCAATTGGTTCGTGCAGGATAAGATTTGCACGATTATCCTTTGAAGTTTTATCCTTATTAATGAGTACCAGCTTATCGCCCTGATAGTAGTCAATTAACCCGGCGGCCGGATAAACAACCAAAGATGTGCCGCCGATAATCAGCAAATCAGCATCGCGGATATAGGAAATGGCACGTTCCATAAGCGGCATATCAAGTCCTTCTTCATAGAGAACGACATCCGGTTTTATGATGCCGCCACATTCGCAGTGAGGAACACCGTCCATAGCTAAAATATCTTCTAAAGAATAAAATTTATGACAGTGTGTGCAGTGATTTCGCAAAACAGAGCCGTGGAGTTCTAATACTTCCTTGCTTCCTGCCTTTTGGTGCAGACCATCGATGTTTTGTGTAATAACTGCTTTTAATTTGCCCTGCTTTTCCAAATTGGCAAGAGCAATGTGAGCAGCATTAGGATCGGCGTCAGGAAACAGCATTTTATCCCGGTAAAAACGGTAAAATTCTTCCGGGTTACGGATATAAAAACTATGGGACAGAATCGTTTCCGGTGGATAATCGTAGTTCTGTTTATATAATCCATCAACACTTCTAAAATCCGGAATTTTACTTTCTGTTGAGACACCGGCACCGCCAAAAAACACAATATTATCGGATTCATCAATCCATTGCAGTAGTTGTTCTTGTTCTTTACTCATACTATAAACCTCCCTTTTGTAAATCCAATGACTATTTTTATCTTAGCATATTAGGGGCGAAATGAAAAGGTTTTCGTATAAGAGGAGTAAATCCATTTGGACTGTTTTTTGATTTTACATCTCAGTCGGATTTGCAGTCTTTTTTTGCCTTTTTTTATCGTTGCTGCCGTATTTTTTTTGATTGTTTTCTTTTTCCATTTTCCCTTACCATATCGGTAGGAGATAATTGTCTGGTATTTTTTGCTCTTTTTTTTCCAGGTGACTTTGTATTTTTTCTTGCTTTTCTTTACCTTAACGCTATATGGTTTCTTCGGTTTTGACACAGACTTTTTAGCTGCCGGTGCAGGCGAATTAGAAACAGTTGGCGTACTTGTCGCAGCCGGTATGCTTGTGACAGTCGGCGTGCTTGTGGCAGGGATATCTTTGGCAAGCGTAACACAAAACAGGGTTCCACTGTCGTTGGAATAGTATAAACGCCCCTTGTCATCGGCTGTAATACTGGACAGGCAGTATTGTTTTGCCAGTGGAATATACAAAGTGTGAAGTGAGGCACTTGTTTTTCCTTCTGTATCTTTAAAAGCGTACAAACCACCCGGCAAAGCATTCATGGAGAAATAGACCGTTACTTCTTCGGTGGAAGAACCACGGGTTGAAACAAGAGGAGAAGATTTGACTTCAGCATTTTGAAATCCCTTTACCTGATAAATAGGTTTTAAAGTCAGGGCATCCATGACACAGACATAACCATATTGGTCTGCCATACATCCAACATATAAACGATTGTTATAAATAGTTGGAGTACTGGTGCAGGTAACAAAATTGGCACCATTCATAATTTTACCGGAGGAAACCTTCGTAATCTTTTGATTCCCGCATTGAATCTGAAATAATGTACCGTCTTTTGCTACGGTATAAAGGGCATCAGTTTCTTTGTGATAGGTCAATCCGGTGCGGATGTTTGCCGTAGTCAGAACAGCGGTATCATATACAACCGGTTCCATGAGACTGTGGCTTACTAAAATGCCGTTATCACCGGTGAAATAAAGTGCATCCTCATAGACAATGGCACCGCTCCAATAGTAACCGCCCGGATGGTCTTTATCTTCATAAGTCCAGACGGTTGAGCCATCTTTGGCGTTCAGGCAGTAGAAGAGACCTGTGGTTGTGCTATTTGACAAGACATTTGTCGTGCCGGCATAGAGATAGCCGTCCTGACAAAAGGTAGTCGAAAGAGACTGTCCGCCAAACGACTCGCTCTGCCATAGGCTTGTCATCGAATTGATGTCAACACATTCCATTGTGCCATTTGCCAGCGGAATATATAAAAAATGCTCCTCAAGAAGCATGTTGCAGACGCTGTTCATTTTTTCTTTTAAAGTAGTTTGTCTGAGAACCTGTCCATTTGCATAAGACAGTTCATAAAGTATATTCGAATTTACGACATAGATGCCGTTTGTTCCTATAATCGGAATAGAGTTGTATGAGATTCCCTTTGTGGAAAATTTGTTTGTCCAAATAGCACCGCAGTCAGCGGTATCCTCCGGTGTTACAGAGGATACCACGTTGGCACCATCCATACCCTGTTCATTACGAAAAGTTGAAAATGCACTAAGGAAGATGGCAGCGGTGAGTATCAGACATAAAAATGTCTTTTTCTTCATCTTATTTTACCTTGAATTTTACCGGTTTTGTTGCTTTACTGAAAGTAGCTTTGTCAGATTTTACAACATAAGCGGTCAGTTTTACATAATACGTTCCCTTTGTTTTCTTAAAGGTGTATTTTGTTTTTTTCGTATCGGTTACTTTTTTGTATTTACCGTTCTTTTTCTTGGAAAGTGCGATGCGGTATCCTTTTGCGTTTGCTGCCTTTTTCCAGGAAACAGTTACGGATTTTTTCTTTTTCTTTGACTTTTTCACAACAACTTTTACCTTAGTAGGTGTTTTTGCAACTTTTTTAATACCCTTGTCATCCGATGCCGGAGTTGGTGTGGCAGTCGGAGTTTTTGTTGGAACCGGTTTGCCAAGAGAATCTCCTGCCGGAGCAGCTGTTGGTGTGACGGTCGGAGTAGCTGTTGGTGTAACGGTTGGAGCAGCTGTTGGTGTAGCGGTAGGAGTTGCCGTTGGTGTGGCAGTAGGAGCAGCTGTTGGCGTAGCGGTAGGAGTTGCTGTTGGTGCGGTAACTGCAGCAAGCACTTTCACAATTGCGTATGGTCTGGAAATGTTGGAGTGTTTGCCGTCGCTGTCCAAACGATAAGCGGAGAGTACATAAGTACCTGCTTTATCAAAGGAAAGAGTAGCAACACCGTTATCATCTGTCTGTGCTAGCGTAACGGCATTTCCGGTAGTTGCTGTGCTGGCTTCGTTTTCATATTTTGCTGCTACAACAGTTGCGTTACTAATTGATTTAACAATCGGATTGTAATTCTCGTCGTAGCCTACACCTTTCAGTGATACAGTAGTTTTGTTGGAAACTGTTGTGGTCACGGTGCTATTTTCGAAATAACTGTAATTTGTTTCTACGTTATTTGGCCATGTGCCGCCGCCCCAAAGTCCATAGATGGTGACTGCATCATTATTTTTTAGTGAATAGGATCCCATACCGACACCTGGATCTGTGTTATTCACAGTGTACATCCAGTTTACGCCGTCTAAACCGTCAGAGGAAGCACTGCCGTCGGATTTGCCGTCGATACTAATACCGGTAACATACAAACCGTACTGGCTTTTACTTGCCATAATATAATTTTTCATTGTTTCTGTTGTGGCACCTTTTTTCTCGGTCAGATACTTAGCCAGTGCATGAAGCGGGGTAAGTGTTTCGGTACTGAGGTCGATGCCGTAATCTTTTTTGTCTTCATCAGTCAGAGTAACTTCAACCGGTGTAACAAGTGTTTTATTATCCTGCTCAAGGCGAAGTGTTACTTTGACTGTATCCGCTGCTTTTGCTGCATAGCCATGAAAGACGCTTACCGTCATAACAAAGACTAAAAGAACGGATAAAAGTTTCTTTTTGTTTTTCATAGAAAAACCTTCTTTCTCGCGTATCGCGTATTTTTGTTCTGGTATTGCGATAACATAAGAAAAGTCCTGTATTCCCGAAAAAAGGGTATACAAGGACCTGTGATGACTAGAATGAATAGTCAAAACATTTCCTCTCCCTCCGAAAGGTCACATTTCACACCATAAGGCAGGTCTTCCGACTTAAGGTTCATCTGGAAGGTTTAACCAATCTTGTACGCCTTCCCGGCATATGCCAGTGACATTTATGTACAAGCCATCCCCTAATACGGCAGCGGGGGCTGCGGCGGACTCACACCGCCTTCCCTATTAATTTTTCGCAAAAACCCGAGTAGTTACTAATATTATCTTATCTTTTCATTGATCCATGCAGTGCGACTGCATCTGCGCACCACCGATCTTTCCTAGGATAACACCCCATTCTATAGTTTGTCAACGCCATGGTGTTCTTTTGTATATCCCGTATTTTATCTGTATGCGCTGCAGTTTTTCGATCACGGTATGACCAAACAGCAAAATGCAAAGAGCCGTTGTTCCGGCGTGGGTAAGATCATACGGAACGCCCGCTGCATAGACCATTAGCAATTCTTCCTTCGTGAGTGCACTGTTTTGCGGACTCATTGCATGATCCATTAACCACGCTGCAAAATTCATAATACCACCGTACACAACAAACACTGTGATAAATGCCATAACTGCCAATCCTATCACAAAGCGCACCGAGTTATGAAAGCGTTTTCCCCGCGAATAAATAACGCCAAAACAGATCCCGAGCAATCCCCACGTCAACATCTGCCACGGGGTCCAAGGCCCCTGTCCGTCAAAAAAGTTGCACAGCAGTCTGCTTAAAGCACCAACCATAAAGCCAGCTTCCGGGCCTAAACACGTTCCCGTCAAAATGACAAATGCCGTTCCGGCATGGAGTGGGATCGTATGACTGCACAGCTCATTGACACCGACGCAGAGTGCCGTCATAATAGCAAGCGTCACGATCTCTCTTGCCTGCGGTCTTCTGTATTCAAAGACAAAAAACATTGGCAGCAGACCGCCGACCAAGACGACAGCACTAAGCAGCATATAATGCTTTGTTACTACAGCAGTAGTCCCTGCAACAGCCAGACACGCCAGCAAGCTGAGCACTACACCGAGCAAAATCCATTGCCGCTTATTCTGCGCTTTTTCCACCTGCTTGAGATCAAATTTTCTCCGATACGAAACATCCCGTGCCTTTCGCATCACGCATCCTCCTTTTCGTTGGCAAACAACCGCTGTACGGCAGGCGTATAAAAATAATTGTCCGCAAAAAAACAGTTGGCAGCATCCGCTCCGATCAAGTTCCCATCAAATAATAAAGCACAGTCTGTAGCATAATCTGCACAAAATTCTACATCATGTGACACGATCACGACTGTCACTCCGGTTGCCACAATTTTTTGAATATACTGCCCCAATTTCTCCTTTAAGGCAGCATCCAATCCCTTCGTCGGCTCATCCAGTAATAAAATCTCCGGTTTGGTAAGCAGTGCCTTCGCAACCGCAAGCCTCTGCATTTGACCACCACTCAAGTCATAAGGATGTCTCTGCCGCACCTCACAAACTTCCACAAAACGTAACATTTGCTCTACAGTCTCGATAACTTCTGCTTCTCTGCTACCTCTACGGTACAAAAACTCTGTCAGTTCCTCTTCTACCGTTGTCTCCGAAAAGACTGCTTTTGGATTTTGCGGCAGATACGTACATTTCGCCTTTGTGATCACCCTGCCCCGCTGTGGCTTATATATGCCGGCCATCACTTTGAGTGCTGTG
>OIGD01003388.1_pt1 | contig 10812 bp, 7 predicted proteins | sample 1582211 | NCBI WGS metagenome assembly OIGD01 (sample SAMN04414078, study PRJEB24778) | human gut metagenome | material: faecal | host: Homo sapiens
TTTATGCCGGAAGGCATACGGATGCGATTAGAGAATGGAGGGAGTGTATGTCATTATTTGTTGCCAGAATAAAGGGCTTTGTCCGATTCAAAGATTTGATGGGACAGCTTGTGAGCAGGGATTTGAAATTGAAATACCGCCGCAGTGTGCTGGGCTATTTGTGGAGTGTATTAAACCCGCTGTTTATTATGATTATCATGGCGATTGTATTTTCTAAAATGTTTACGAGAGCCAGTATTACTAACTTCCCGGTATATTTGATGAGCGGCCAGGTTATGTTTAACTTTATGAATCTGTCCACGAAATCGGCGATTCAGTCGATTAACGGAAGTGCATCACTTCTCAAAAAAACATATGTACCGAAATACGTTTTTACCGTTTCAAAAATTATCAGTGGTTTGATTGACTGTGTATTTTCAATGGGAGCACTTTTGATTGTTATGTTATTTACCGGGGGAGAATTTACGTGGCGGCTTTTTCTGTTCCCGCTTGTGCTTGCACAGAACTTCGTATTTACGATGGGGCTGGGACTTTTTTTGGCGGCAACCAATGTATTTTTCCGAGATATCCAGTATATTTACAATGCGATTACAACGGCATGGCTTTATCTGACGCCGATGTTCTATCCAATTGAAGCACTGCCACAGAATCTTCAGTACATTGTATCGCATCTGAATCCGATGTACTCCTATGTTTCTCAGTTTCGTATGCTGACACTGCCGGGGTTTGTGCCGGTGGGAATCAGTATTATGTGGCTTATTATAATTGGAATTGTGTCGGCATTTCTGATGCTCATCATCGGACTGTGGGTATTTGTAAAGACGCAGGACAAATTTATTTTGTATATTTAAGGAGGAGAATGACATGAATGATATTGCAATCGATGTAAAAGATGTGACGATACGGTTTAATCTGGCATCGGAAAAAATCGATAATCTAAAAGAATATTTTGTAAAATTAATCAAACATGAACTTCTCTTTCAAGAGTTTCTTGCTGTCCGGGATGCTTCTTTTACAATCCGTAAAGGAGAGGCGTGGGCTCTTGTGGGAAGCAATGGTTCCGGCAAGTCGACACTTTTGAAGGCAATCAGTGGAATTTTGAAACCGTACAAAGGAGAGATTGTTGTAAATGGAACGATTTCTCCACTATTGGAACTTGGCGCCGGATTTGATATGAATTTGACGGCAAGGGAAAATATCTTTTTGAATGGAACAGTGCTTGGACATTCCAAGAAATATATGCAGGAGCATTTTGATGAAATTGTGGAGTTTTCAGAACTTCATAAGTTTTTGGATTCGCCGGTGAAAAACTTTTCATCCGGTATGCGTGCAAGGCTTGGCTTCTCGATTGCTACGATTGTGCGTCCGGACATTTTGATTGTGGATGAGATTCTGGCGGTTGGAGACTATTCGTTCCAGCAGAAGTGTTTGAAGCGAATGGATGAAATGATGGGCGGCGGAACAACGCTTTTGTTTGTATCACATTCGATTGACCAGGTGCGTAAACTCTGTGACCATGCGGTGTGGATTAATAAGGGACAGATTATGCAGATTGGCGAAGTAAACGAAGTGTGTGATGCCTATATGGCAACTCAGAAGAAATAGAGGATAAAAATGATATTACAGAATTTAGTTTTTCCAAAAGAAAATATTTGCAATGAGCCGGAGCTTTATTTCCACGGCACAACAGACGGTAAGATACCGGCTGGAAATGAAGCGGATTTATTTACTTATTTTAATAGTTTTTCGGCTTATAAATGGAAAATGTATACGAAAATAAAAGAGGTTCGATTCCGCCTGCGCTGTAAGGGAAGCTGCATGGTTCGACTGTGGGATGCCGGAGTTACGGGTGGAACAATGGCATTGACTGAAAATTTTACCAGTGAGAGACATAGGCAGGCAGATCCGGATGAGGTTTCTCTTTCCTTTTCTCTGGCAGACGTAAAGGGAATTGTTTACGCAACGGTTAGGGCAGACAGTGATACGGAGATTCTCGGTGGATGTTTTGAGACAGTTTTTGAACCCATCCAGTTAGCGAAAATAGCGATTGGAATTTGTACATTCCGGCGCGAAGAATTTGTGAAGAAAACGCTGGAAACTTTAAAGCGTGAAACGATGGAAAATCCGGATTCACCGCTTTATCAGAATGTTTATGTTTATGTGTCGGATAACGGACAGACGCTTCCTTGCGAAGAGTTGTCAAACGACAGAATTTTTGTGATGCCAAATCGAAACACCGGTGGCTCCGGCGGTTTTGGACGCTGCATGAAAGAAGCATATGAGGACAGGGAAAAGTATGGCTTTACACATATTTTATTGATGGATGATGATATTGTGCTGGAACCGGAGTCACTTTTCAGAACGTATACACTTCTTAACTTCTTAAAAGAAGAGAGGAAAGGGGCTATGCTCGGCGGAGGACTTTTGCGTCTTGATATCCCTTACATTCAGCATGCGAATGGAGAACTTTGGCAGGGGGGACGTATTGGTCTTACTAAGCGTGGCTATGATTTACGGAGAATGACAGATGTTGTCCGCAATGAATATAATCTCCCGATGGACTATAATGGCTGGTGGTACTGCTGCGTGCCGTTAGCAGAACAATTTCGTGGTTTTCCGCTTCCGATTTTTATTCATGGCGACGATATTGAATATGGTCTGCGTTTCGATGGAAATATTATGACAATGAACGGAATTGGTGTGTGGCATGATGCGTTCGATAATAGAAAGGCGTCTTCCATGGAATATTACGATATGAGAAACACATTGATTGCCTGTGCCATCCATCATCCGGAGTATTCTCGTCTGCACATGATAAAACGTGTTGCGAGACATCTTATTGGACAAATGCTTCATCTTCGCGTGAAAGATCAGGAATTGACGATGAAGGGCGTCGAAGATTTCTGTAAGGGAACGGAATTTTTGAAGGAATTAGACCCGACAAAACTTCATCCGGAAATCATGAAAATGGGTTATGCCATGCAGGATGTTTCCGATGATTTACGCAAGTTTGGCGTTGATGTGGAAAAGACAAAGCCGCAGCCTTCGCATTTATATGAGGACGGTGGTTTTGCAAAGAAACATTTGCTGTCTGTGAACGGATGGCTTCTTCCGGCGAAAAAAGAGACGGCGGTGCTTCCTATGGGCGTGCATCCGGATGCTTTGTATCGCAGAAAAACGGCTCTTTTATACGACCCGGATACAAGCCGGGGATTTTATGTCGAACGGAAAGCAAAAGATTTCTTTGCAACCATTGGCAGATGTTTTAAAATGGGCTGGCTGCTTGCAGGCAAGTATAAAAAGACCGTGAAAGACTTTCAGAAAAATGGCGCGGAATTGATTTCGTATGATTTCTGGAAAAGGTATTGATGAGTGCAAAAAAAGTCGAAAAAAGCAAGTTTGTGCATTTGAGTGCACAAACTTGCTTTTTTCGTAAACTGTTTTAATATTTATTCTTAAATATTTTCCCCCTGATATTATCACAGTAATAACAGTAACTCTTATAAATCCACCGATAAATAAATTTCGATTTTTTCATCGACATTTCAAACGATTTTGTATGGTATGACTTTCCATGCATCCAGTCGACAATTGTCTGGAAGGTTACCGGAGGAGCGTATTCCTCAGCACGCTCACCAAGTGCCACGGCATCCTTGAGGCTTCCAAAGACATTCAGCAGAATCGGATCGTCGGTTGTCTGCTTGAAGTTTGCCATGCCAAAGTCATACAGGTAATGGCCGGTTGTAAATTCATCCTCTAAGTTGAGTGCACAGAAATCCTTTGCAAAGCGAACCAGATAAGTTTCCAATGCCTGATTCATTTCTTCGTCATTTTCACAGGAATTAAATACCGGCTCGATGCGTCCATTTTTCTCTTCGTAGGTTTCGATGGTACGATACGGAAGATTTGCAAAAATGGATTCTGCAAACACAACGGAATGTGTGTTGCAGGTGTAGTTGTAGCGGATGGATTTGCCGATGGTCGGGTAAATGCTTCGTACATAATACATCGGGTCATCTACTTCGTGACCGGCGGCATCGGCTAACAATCTTGTCAGGCAGTCCTGTGTATAGCCACGGCCCCAGTATTCCACAAAGGCGAATGGTTCGTTGAAATCAATTTCCTGACGAAGATAGTCGGAAACGATGACACGCTGCTTTTTGGCAACGGCAAGCAAATGTTCTTTGTAAGCATCGGAACGTTTTAATTTCTGGCTCACATCAGAAATTAACTGGTCTGAATAACGCTTCGTTGTTTTTAAGTAACCAAGCTCCGGGAAGAACTTATCAAATGTTGCTTCGTCAATCAAAAGGGCGGAAAGCAATTTGTTGAAATTGCGAACGCCGCTGAAGTTGCCGTAAGGCTCGAAAAATTCTTCATCCACTTTGTCGATAAACGATGGCACACGCCATGCTTTTCGTGAACCGTAAATATATTTTGTGCGCAGCGGAAGTCCTTTGCTCTCAATTACGGCATCCGCCATAAGTTTCAAATAATAGCCGTCACGGGAAATAAAGTAAAGGGTTTTGTAACCTCGTTTTAAGGCGTCGTGAACTGCCCAGTGAACATAAGGAACGAAATAAAGACTGGCATATTTGTAGGCAAAAGTCTCTTTGTCCGTGTGCTCCTCCAGACGGAAGTTGCGGAACAATTTCACAACACTGTGCATACCATATTCTTCAATGTAGGCTGCCATATGTTTTTCATAGTCGTCAAGTTCCGGAACCGACACCGGCTGTGTGTGGATGCCAAGACGGGATGGCTGGGTGTCATCGGCAAATTTATTATCGCCAATGTGAATCCATTCCGAATAATGGTAGTCGAGAGAACTATAAACTTCCAAAAATAATTTTCTGGTTGTCTTTTGATAACCTTTATCGCTCGATAAAAACAGTGGAAGTGTGGCAAGAAGCGGGTCCGCTTTTGCTAACATTTTCTGAATCGTTTCTTTCGGCAAATACATATCACTGATTAATACAACATCGTTTCCTTCGGCAAGGTACGATTTGAGCATATCAATGTGGTCGGTTAAAGGAATAACGGATCGGATTTCTTCCTCACATTCCCATGTAATCAACTGCTGTTTCTGCTCATCGGTAAGTGGAAACAGTGTTGCCATGTGGTCATAAATTTCCGACAACTGGATTTCCAAATGGTCGTCATTTCGGATTAATACCGACTTTTTATAAAACTCACGCACATTGGATTCGCACCAGCGGCGAATCTGCGAAAATTTGCGGATAAAATAGCTGTCATAGCCACAGTCAGACTGCTCCAGTTTTTTGCGGACATTGTCGAAAACGCTGGAAGGATGACAGCACTGACGTGAAAACAGGGTATCAAAAATATCGAAACTGTAAAGTTTCGGAAATTCTCGTTTTTCCGGCGTGAAAGAAAGTGCGGTGTCGATAATCCGCTCGCAGTCATTTTCATCCGAATAAGACCAGAATAACTGATTGATTCGGTCGAGTTCTTTTTTCTCTGTCTCTTTGCAGGAAGCAAGGGCTGCAAGTAATTCATCAAAATCAGATGCTTCGGTTCCGCAGGTCATTTCTCGTACATCAAAAACAAAATCGCGGAAATTTTCTTTGTCATCAATATCATAAAAATACCTAATAAAAGTTTTTACTCCACGCGCTAATAAATCATAGAAAATGGAGGAGTAATCAACAATGGCAATGTCGATATCGGAAAAGATTTCGTACACATCATCTTCATTTTCCCAGAAATAAAAATTCGGATGTTCACGATATACTTCTTTCATTGCGAGATACTGAGTGTCTTTTTCCACTAAAGGATGCATTTTTAATATCAAAAGAATGTTGTTTTCATGAAGGACTTCTGCTAGACGTTTCATATCCGGAAGAGCGGACTTCATGAAATTAGCACCATTATTATCGCGGTAAGTCGGGCAGTAAATTGCCAGCTTGGTATTGGCAGACAGCCCTTTCTTTTTGCGAATATCATGGTCGTAACTTTGAATGTTATCGTTCACAACACAGCGTGGATAGCCTGCACGGATTACTTTGTCATCATCAATGCCGCACTGCTCTTTGAAATGTTTTTCCATAATTTCTGAGGTAACTAAAAAGAGCTGGTTGTTGCGAAGAATATCATTGTTTTGAATGTATTTTTTTGCAATACGCTCCTGAAGAAATCCGTCGGTTACCTTTCTTTCGATACTCTTGCAGCCAACGCCGTGCCACAGATTCAAAACGGTAATACCGGAAAGTTCCGGCTGAAATACTTCTTTACACATTTCAACGACATAGACACCGGCTTTTGCCATAACACTTTTTCCTTTGGAAGAGTGGTAAAGTTCTGCCTCGTAACCAAGTTTATGCACGTAGTTCATCGTGTCTGCATTGTAGCACATCCAGACCGGTTTGATTTCTTTGTGATGTCTTATGATATATTCAAACATCCATTTTGGATTGCCGGCAAAGCTATTTCCGGCGTTAAAAATCCATAAATTTTTATCTCGTTGTTCGCTCATTTTATTACTCCTTACATTCTTAGTTCTCTAATATATGAAGAATTTGTTCACATGCTGTTCCGTTTTCAAAAGAACCCATGGTTTCAAAATGCTGTTTGTATAAAGTTGTGAAGTCTTTGTCCCGGTATTTGACTGCCATGTCGGGAAGTGCCGCAATGTCTTTGCATTTCAAATACGGCCATGTGTCATATGGAACAAAGAAACCGCGGTCCATTTGTTCGTATTCTTTCAGGCGGTTTTCCAATAAGAAAACCGGGCGCCCGGTCAGGGCAAAATCCCAGATGCAGGAAGAAAAATCGGTTACCAGTAAATCACTGGTGTAAAGTAAGTCCTGCATTTCATAATAGGCATTTCCGTCAAGAATCCGCTCATCAAGGGATTCATTTGTTTCCTCTCGGAAATAATGTGAGCGGTAAAGGACAATCCAGTTGTTTTTTGTTGCTTCTTCCAAGCGGTCAATGGTTTCCGATAAATAACGTAAATCGTACTGCTCTTTTTCCGGCGCAGTCATCTGAAAACTTGGCGCAAAAAGCAAAATTTTTGTCTGCTCGCTTATATGATAAAAGTCCTGTACACGTTTTTTGATTTCCGGATGCTCCGAAAAGAAAATATCGTTTCTTGGTGTTCCGGTTTCTAAAAAGATTTTTCGGTCTAGCGAAAATGCTTCGGCGTACATGTCAGTGCATGCCTGGCAGGAAGACACAAAGTAATCTAACCGCTTATACCATTTGTCAAAATTTGCGGCAAATGTTTTATCTTCGTTTATTGTTTCTTTGCCGACTTTTTTATAAGCACCGCCGCCATGCCAGGTTGTCAAAAAGATTTGTCCTCTTTTTTTGACAAGTGCTTCATCAATCATATCGTTGGTGATAAAAATACCACAGCGCAGAAATAATTTAAAATAGCTTAGGCTTCGCTGGCGCACAACTGTAATGCCGGTCCGCATCGTACAGGTTTCCGGAAAACGGGTGACCCAGATGAGTTCGTATTCTCCCGGATGTTTTAGCCAAAACGACTCCATAAGAACACTTGGGTTGCACACATAGCCCTTGCGGTTATTTGCATAAAACATAATCCGGTTTTTTTTGACCGGAATAAAAAACAGCAGGTACTGGAGAAGTCGTGCTATTCGTATTTTTGCTTTCATATTAAAATGCTTCCTCTTTCCTTTTTCATAACCTCAATATTTTACTACAGAGCATAAATAGATGTCAAGTGTTGACAAATCAAGGGGTTGGCAGTTGTTGATGATTAAATGCAAGCCTAATAAGCTGCCAGCAGATACTTGTTGGTGAATCTCCCTTGCATGAATTGGGTGCGCAGGTTTGAAACAACGCTTTTCCTGCAATTTGCTCTATAGGGTTGCATGTGTTAGGCTTCATTTGGAGAAATTAGATGGCACAAGCAACTCTTTGTGGTAATTTTCACTGTTTAGGTTGTCTTTTTCTTACATATTTTCTTGATGAAAGTTGAATGTGACGCAAAAATGCAACCTTTTGAAGAAAATAAATGGAAAAGAGTTGTTCCATAGGGGCAAATGTTAGTTGCTTATGTTTTTAGGTTTCCTGCTAATTTACCGAAACCTAAAAATTTTAAAAACAACAAACATTTGAAAAAAGGATGACAAAAACAGGGGAGTTTCATATAATAAGTGTGAAGATATTTCTTTGGGGATTTATATGTCAGAAAAGAATAATTTTTTGTATGATGTCAGTATGTCCTATGTAAATGCCGGATGGCAGGAGCGTTACTGTGCGCTGGTAAAGTATCTTGATGCATATCTGAAGGAGAATTGCGGTGAATTTTTTGCCGATTTGCAGCTTTACCAGACCGGGCCGATGAATTATGTAGTAGTGGCGGTGTATTATGATGTGCCGGGTGTTGGCGAGGCTCTTCCTAAGATTCTTGGATTTGTAAATGCAAAATATCGGGAAGTTGTTGGACATAATGTAAGACGAAAGCAGATTTTGAAGTTTGACTTAGCAAAAAAATTACACGGGCAGAGTGAAGTGTGTCTGCACGCTTCCTCGGAAGAGATGGAGGAATCAGAAGATGAACAACCGCGAGAGGATTATGCGTCTTCGACAGGAGAAGAAATTAGACAGGAACGAAATGATACAACTTCTTGAAACAGCAAATAGAGAGGACCGAGAGTATCTTGCCGCACAGGCGAGAGAGGTTCGGGAGAAGATTTATGGGAAGGACGTATTTGTTCGGGGGCTGATTGAATTTACAAATATCTGCCGCAATGATTGTTATTACTGCGGGATACGTAAAAGTAACGAAAAAGTGGAGCGATACCGCCTGACGCCGGAAGAAATTTTGTCCTGCGCCAAAGAAGGATATGAATTGGGATTTCGCACTTTTGTGCTGCAAGGTGGCGAAGATGGCTGGTTTACGAAAGAACGGGTGGCTTCGATTGTCCGGGAATTAAAGAAACAATTTCCGGATTGTGCAGTGACGCTATCCATCGGAGAGCGTACGAAAGAGGAATATGAATGTTTTCGTGAGGCGGGGGCAGACCGTTACCTTCTGCGCCACGAGACGGCGGATGACGCTCACTATAGAAAATTGCATCCGCAGGAAATGAAACTTAAAAACCGTAAAGAATGTTTATTTACCTTACGTGAACTTGGATATGAAGTAGGTGCCGGTTTTATGGTAGGCTCGCCGGGACAGACGGTGGAGTGTCTTGCTGAAGATTTTGAATTTTTGCAGGAACTGAAGCCCCATATGATTGGAATCGGACCGTTTCTTGCCCATCAGGATACACCATTTGGTGCAGAAGAAAATGGTTCCTATGAGCAGACACTTTTGTTATTGAGTATTCTACGACTGATGTTTCCGGGGGTGTTACTTCCTGCGACGACAGCACTTGGAACAATTGCGCCGGATGGACGGGAGCAGGGATTATTGGCAGGAGCGAATGTATTAATGCCAAATTTATCACCGGTTTCTGTGCGGAAAAAGTACGAGCTGTATGATAATAAAATATGTACCGGGGAAGAGTCGGCACAGTGTAAAGATTGTTTAAGCAGGCGTGTGGAATCGGTTGGCTACCGGATTGTTACTGACCGGGGAGACAGCCGGATTGAGAAATAGGAGGAACGTATGATAGCGTATTTTTTGGCAGCATATTTGATTTTAAATGGAATTGTATTTTTGGTTTACGGAGTGGACAAGTATAAAGCAGTTCACAATAAGTGGAGAATCCCGGAAACTACCCTTCTTGTTATCGCTGTTATTGGTGTAATAGGTGCCTTTGCCGGAATGCATGTTTTTCATCACAAAACACGTAAACCAAAGTTTTATGTAGGGGTTCCCGTTATCTTTTTCTTGGAGGTGCTTGCTGTTATTGGTATTTTTTGTGCGGGTGGGAAATACATGGGGAACACTGCCAAAAAAGAAAATGCAGCGAAAACGGCGAGCCTTTCTTCCACATCAAGGGAGGGATTAAAAAGAGGGGAAGAATTTACCATTGAAAAACAGGAGTTTAAGAAAAGTCTTTCGCAGGAGTCTTTTTCGATTCCATTCAATACAATGGATGAGTGTTATCGTGTGGGGGACTTGTTTGTGTCTTTTGATTCGGGAACAAAATCAAAAATAAAGATTTATTTTTGGAATCCAAAGACAATGAAAGTTCCGGCTGTATATACATATCGTGAAAATGTTGAAAATTATGATGATTCGTTATTTGCAGCGAATGAGAGCGGACAATATGTGATTGCGCAGATTGCCGAAAAGTTAATTGTATTTAATTTTTTGGGAAAGGCCATGAAGGAGATTTTAATTGAAGAAGGCCGGCCAACAGATATTATAGAAAAGGATGGGAAACAATACATTTTGACATCATCGACGCTTTATGTCGGCAGTATCCAGTCGGGATTTCGTAAGGTGGGAAGCAATTCTGACAAAGAAGAAAAGAAGAATGCCGAGGAGGATAATTGGTCGTTAGAATTTTTATTTTCCTGTGGAGATTATGTTTATGTATCGATGACTGTGCCTGCTAAGTATCATAGTTTTAGTTGGTTGTGGCAGATATCATTAAAAAATGGCGAGTGGAAAAAAATCATGGACGAAATGCTCGATTTTTCTTTTGATACGGATGCCAAAGAGGTGGCTGCAGGGATTGAAATTGGCGAAAAAAATGGGAGAATTATCGGAGCTATAGGAATACTAAAGGATTTAGGTATGTCTGAAAGTCAAATAGAGAATCAGATAGCAATGAAATATAAATTGAACAGGGAAGAGATTGCAAAGTATCTTAGGGAATACTCAAAACGATGACTGTTTCAAAGATAATCTGAAGAATGTGT
>OIGD01003391.1_pt1 | contig 10795 bp, 12 predicted proteins | sample 1582211 | NCBI WGS metagenome assembly OIGD01 (sample SAMN04414078, study PRJEB24778) | human gut metagenome | material: faecal | host: Homo sapiens
GTGTTTGATGAGGAGACGGGGCTGTACTATCTGCGGAGTCGGTACTATAATCCGCAGCAACTTCGATGGATTAATTCCGATAATATTATAGCAGTCAATAGTGGTTTCACAGCAGCTAATAATTATGTATATTGCGGAAATTCACCGATTAATCGCTATGATGCCAATGGACGCTCATGGAAGGATGTAGTCCGAGGACTGATACATAGAGGTAACGAGTGTCTTATGTCATTGGGAGTTGATACAACGTCCATTGGAGCTTTTCTTCTTATGATGGAAGAAGAACCAGCGGATTCGGGAATTTATCATGCAAAGGAGAATTGCTGGCAGCAGTATTTTGGGTATAACGATTTATATGACTATGCCTTTGATATAGGCACGGATATGCAGCGAGTTAAATTCGACTTTGTATGCAATGGTACATCTTACGTTCTCTGGGCGTGGAAGGGCGATTATATTAATTTAGGTGCAGGTGCAGAATTGGGTATCTATACGGGGGACAACTTCCAGAAAAATGTAAATACCCGCTTGGCTATGCCAATGAGATTAACACTGTCATATAATGGCGCTGAGATTATTAATTATCACCCAACAGCTGAACAGTGGTGGATTACGGGCTTTAATTCGAACTATATGCGGGTAAAGGCATGTGACCTAACAGCAACGTTTTCGGTGAGGTTCACAGATCAGGAAATGTATGATGCGTTTTATGGCACATGGAACAATAGAGAACAGGACGGCTGTCGATGGGTTTTTGATGGGACAACGTGCACAGCTACATTGCGTTTTTGAAACAAATAGGAGAGAAAAAATGATGAAAGAGCTAATAGCCATGTTCATGACGTTATGCTGCTCACTGGTACTAAGCTCGTGCAATATCCCTTCAGCGCGGAGGCGCTTTTTTACCTATCCTATGAAAGAAATATTGAATGATACATTCAGCGAATTTATTCACCATCTGAACCAACATGACGCGCAGGCAATGCTGGCAATGTTTTCCGCATCGGCTGTCGAAGAACAGCCGCTATTGTTGGATGAAGTAGATGCGATGATTGCACACTTTCCAGATCCCGTGACGATTACAGAAGCAGCCAGTGGAATTGGGCAGTCTTCCAGTACAACTAATGGGGAAAATCGAACAAAAGGAATAGGTAACTTTAGCATAGAGTCTAATGGTGTGCGTTACTACGTTTTCTTATCTATCTGTACGGAGGATTCTGCAAACAAAGAGGAAGTGGGTATCATTGAACTATCCATCATTTCAGTAGACAACTATCATGATTCTACTCTCTTCGGAGGCGATCCAGAAAGAAAAAAGGGAATTAACATTCTCGAATAATGCTTTTGCCTCATACAATGGAGCAAGTTTTTACCCCAAAAGTTCATGTAATAACTTATAGACTCTTCTCATAAACAATATTGCAAGTGCTTTTCTGTATTTAGGAAGCGCACGGCGGCACACAACCGACACCCACTCGGCTGTGTGCCGCTTTTTCTATGCCTGAAAATTTTCTTTATTTTCGCGTTTCAGAAACTGAAATTCAGGCAGCCCGGAAAGGCTTGCATTGCCCCGATTCCCAAGTGGACGGCAAAGAAAAAAGTCCTGAATCCCTTGGAATTACTGGGGTTCAGGATTTCAGTTTCTGGTTTTGAATTCGCGAACTTTTCTGCTATGATGAGGGCACGAAACAACGACAGGAGGTTTGCGGAATGAGCATTGCATGGAACTATCTGGACAAGCGGAGCGCGGCAATGGCGGCGCTGAAAGATTATCGCAGTATGAAGGCGATTCTGGCGACAACGGCGGAGGAGATTGCGAATGTGCGGCAGGACATGGTTCGCATTGGCGGGATGCGCTTCGAGGAGTCGGCGCATGGTGCGCGAAATCCGCAGGCAGGCGAAAACCAGATCCTGCATGGAATTGCGGAAATTGATGTGCTGGAAGAGCGGAAGCGGCAGGCGGAAGAGTTCATGGCGTGGTTTCAGCCGGCGTGGGATGCGCTGGGGGAGGACGAAAAAACGGTGCTGACGATGTTCTATCTGTCAGAAAACGGGAAAACGGACGCGATAGAGGAAATCAGCGAACGGTTTTGCGTGGAGCGGAGCTCCGCCTACAAGAAGAAGGATCGCGCGCTGGCGCACTTGGCGCTGCTGCTGTATGGGAGGTGAAAGGGGAGGAGAAGTTGATAGATGATATTGACAGGACAATCACATTATGTTACAATAAACATGGAAAACTTAACTGCAAATATATCTAATGCTGATTTTTGCAGCAATAAATGAACTTCAGAATAATCTGAAGCTGAAAGGAGTGGAATTGTGAAAGCAAATGGCAATAGGGTGGTGACAAGAGGCAATTCTGACGCAACAGAGCAGATTAGGAAAACGCGAATGCCCCCAAATACATCACACCTGTTTGCTAAAATGCTGGTCAAAAGGCTAACACTTTCCATATGTACATAATGACTGTGATTGCAAGACCAGCAGCTCAATTGCTTTCTTTGAACAGTCAAAATGTATGTGCGAAAAAGATAAATCCATAGAGCTGTCTGACGGTCAGGATTAGTTCTCAAAAGAGAACTATTTCTGACCGCTTTTTTTGTAACAAAGAGCCGTATGCAGAATCCCTTCGGAGCCGGCATCCCCGAAGGAATTGCCTGATGAAGGATACGGCGCATATCAGCATCAGCCGAGGCAATGGCTGCTGCCAACCAAATGAATGGAGAAATTCATGATGGTAGGCGGCACTGTTCAGTATACCCTTCTTTTGCGATTTTCTCCATTCGAGACAAAGGAATGGAGGAAAAATTGCAATGTCACAAGGACGTTACGTTTGGATTGCAGGGAAGAAAGTATATCTGAATCCGGAGCTGCAGAAGGAATGGGACAAACTCATCAACAAGGAACGTTATAGAGCTCGTCAGGAAAAAATCTGCGGACAGGCGGATTACCGTCGCTGCAATGGGGATTGCTTCGTGTGTCCATGGCGCAAGGAAGGAATTGTTGTTTCGTATGAAACGGAACATTTTGCAGAAGGGTTCGGCAAATATCAACAGGCGCTGCGGCATGGTGCGACGCTTGAAATAATCATGACAGCGCTTGAAGCAGCAAAAAGTTCTATCGGGTGGACGAAAGATGGCGGGCAGTATATCCCCGGCATTAGCAAATGGCTTCAGCGCGAGCCGTGGAGAGAGGCGAATCTACAAAAAGCGCAAAAGGAGAATCAAGAACAGTGGAACTCGCAGTAAAGTGGCTGTCCTTGCTGCATGAACCGGATGCAATCATTGAAATCAGGAGTATAGACCCTAAGCCTATTGTCAGCGGTTATTTTCGTGCGGACAGTCCGCGCATTGCTGCTGAATTGGCAAAGTATCCGAATCGAACGTTTTACCAGTCGCTGAACCCCGTCAAAAGTGCCTGCTATGCGCGTGCTCAGCATGAACGTCTGGTAGAACGTCCGAAGGAAACAACGTCTGACAATGACATCATAGGATTTCAATGGATTTTGATTGATGCAGACCCAGTCCGCCCCAGCGGTGTCAGTGCATCGGCAGAAGAAAAGAAAGCAGCACACGCTGTTGCTGGAAAGACAATGAAGCGGCTGATGGCAACGGGATTCAGCGAGCCAATTGTTGCAGACAGCGGCAATGGCTATCATCTGCTTTTTAAGGTACATATCAGCACAGATGACCGGCAAGTGGTTGCGGATTTTCTCTCTGTGCTGGACATGTGGTTCAGCACAGACGAGGCAAAAATTGATACGGCGGTGTATAACCCATCAAGAATTACCAAGCTGTATGGAACAATTGCAGCGAAAGGAGCCCATACGCCGGAACGTCCGCACCGACAGAGCTGCATCATCCGCTATCCGGAGCAGATTCGGGAAACACCCATTGCGCTGGTCAAGAATATTGCAGCGGAACTGCATCAAGCGGCGATACCGACAGAAGCTCGGCGTTCCGGCAAAGAAAGCACTTGGGACATTGAGCATTTTCTTTCCGCACATGGCGTGGAGGGGGAGAAAAAAGTAGCCATCAGCAGCGGTACAAAGTACCAATTAGCACACTGTCCGTTTGACGATTCGCATCAGCACGGAGATGCCGCCGTGTTTGCGTACCATCAAGGCGGTTTCGGATTCCACTGCTTCCATAACAGCTGCGCCGGATACCATTGGCATGAGTTCCGGCAGAAGGTAGACCCGGCAGCTTACAGCAGCAGCCCTTATGCAGTAACGCCTGCTGTGCCGACAGCAAAAGTCAGCACGGCGGAAATTCTCCACTGCTTGGCAAGGCGAAGGCACGGATGCTGGACTTTGCAGAGATTCCGAACGTAGACCGCAGCAAAATTGTGGTGATTCGGTCACGGCTCAGTTCGCTTGACGCAAAGATAGGGGGATTCAATGCAGGCGAAATGTCCATTTGGAGCGGGGGCAATGCTTCGGGCAAGTCAACGCTCGTCAGTCAGATTGGTCTGGCAGCTGTATCGCAGGGATATAAAGTCGCGCTGTTTTCAGGAGAAATGACGGCATCACGGATACGAGAATGGATACTGCTTCAAGCAGCAGGCCCGGACTATGTAATGCCTGATCCGTTGAATCCCAATCATTTCTGCCTGAAGCCCAGCATTGAGGCGAAGCTGGATGCTATGCTGACAGGCAAGTTTGCCATCTACGACAATGACTTCGGCACTGATTGGGAAATCGTTATCAGCACAATTTACGATTGGGTTCAGCAAAACGGTGCTTCGGTGGCGATTGTTGATAATCTGATGGCACTGGATATTCAGCTTGGCAATGTGGACAAATATGAGATGCAATCCCGAATTGCCAAGCGGCTCTCCACAATGGCAAAGACGCTGAAAATTCATGTTCATTTTATCTGTCATCCGCGGAAAACAGAAGCATTTCTGCGCAAAGGCGACATCAGCGGAACAGCCGACCTTACAAATGCAGCCGACAATGTGTTTATGGTTCATCGGGTCAATGCTGATTTTATGATGCGCTATCGCTCGGTATATCCCAAACTTGAGATTCAGCCGGATGTGGGAAATGTGGTGGAAATCATGAAAAACCGTGACCTTGGCGTTGTGGATGAGATGATAAAACTCTATTTTGACCGCCGAAGCAGAACTATGTCGGATGTGAAGGGACTTCCGCCGCAGCACGCATGGTCTGAAAAGATTGAGCAGATGCTGATGGAAGGTTTCACGCGGGTCAATCAAGGCGAACTTCCTATGGAATGGCGGTGAGAACATGCATGGCAAAGTGAACGATGATGAATGGGAGATTTTCCGCGATGCGTTCCGCCTGTATGCAGCGCATTGTGATCCGCCGGAGAATCAGGCACAAGATGCCGAAGAATGGTGGCTTTCAATGGTAAAGGACACCAGTGAAAAAGCTGCAAAATGGAATAATCATCCCTTGATGATGCTGCTGTTTCGAGCTGTTACTGAGTATGTTGAGCAAAAAGCAGCAGAAAAAACGCAAAGAACAATGCGAAAATAAATAAAGGAATATCTGGCGGAGGTGCTGGGATGAATCAGAGAAAAAACTGCTCCCATTATGTTTATGGAGAAAAGGAACCGTGGAAAGCGTTTGCGAGTGCAGTGATTGTTCAGGCGGTCAAGGATTTCCGCAGCTGCGGTCGGATGCAGTACGAACTTCGGCAAAAGTTCCGCAGCGAGACAAAGCTGACAGCAGAAGAACGAGACTATCTCACATACCGCATCATGCAGTACAAGCAGAGGCTTGATGAACTGCGAATCTTTTTTCAGTCCGGTCGTTTTGTATTGCTTACTGACATAGATGGTATCCAGCTGCTGAAAAGATTGGAGCGTGAAATTGCATGAGGAAAGCAGTTGCATTTTTGAAAAGGGCAGAAGCAGTTGAACAGAGAATAGATGCCCTTCTCTCGCAGATAGAACTCTACAAAAGCCTTACGCAGCGAGTTACGGCATCTTGGGGAAGCGAATTTACCGCCCATGCGCGCAACGTGGGTGCGAATGAGAATGCGATTATTCGTCTCACGGAAGCACGCAGAGAGTTGGAAAAATTGACACAGGAGTATCGGGATGCCGTTGAAGAAATCACAGCTGTCGTAAACAGCATGGATAATCAGGCGCACCGGATCATCCTCTTGAACTATTATCTTTCTCATATGAATTTTGAGAAAATTGCTGAAAGAATCGGATTAAGCCGGTCGCGCGTGTATCATTTGCACGCTCAGGCGCTTGATGAATTGGAAATGCTGCTAAGTGCAAGCACCTGAATAGGGGACAACACGGGCGACAATCGCGCAAGATAGCAGCAAATAGCATGAAATAGCATCGCGCAGCACAAAACAGGACAAATTAGCAGCGAACAAGACAAATTAGCACGCTTTAGCAACGAAACCTGTGCTATAATAGTAGTGTCGAAAGAGACGAAGGCATTGATGGAGCAATCTGTCGATGCCTTTCTATTTTCCAGAACAGGAGGTGTGAAATATTTACAGGCTGAACCCACCATCAAACAGCAGTGGAGGGCAGGGAAGTTCTGCTGCCACGGATGAACGAGTGCAGGAAGGAGGAAGTGGATGAATCCCACGGTGCTTGCGACTGTAAATCAGAAAGGAGGGGTAGCGAAAACGACCAGCTGCATCAACATAGGGGCAGCGATGGCACGGGAAGGAAAAAAGGTGCTGCTGGTGGACACTGACCCGCAGGCCAGCATGACCATCAGCCTCGGCAATCAGCAGCCGGATCAGCTTGCGCCCACAATCGCAGACCTGATGACCAAGGTCATGAACGACATCCCGATTGCGCCGGGCGAAGGCATACTGCATCATCCGGAGGGAATTGACCTGCTGCCCGCTAACATCGCGCTGGCAGGAACGGAGGTGTCGCTGGTGAATGCAATGAGCCGCGAAACCATCTTGAAGCAGGTGCTTGCCTGCAATCGGCAGGACTACGACTGCATCATCATCGACTGTATGCCGTCGCTGGGGATGCTGACCATCAATGCGCTGGCGGCGGCAGACCGTGTAATCATCCCGGTGCAGGCGCATTACCTGTCCGCCAAAGGGCTGGAACAGCTGCTGCAAACCATTGCAAAGGTACGCAGGCAAATGAATCCCAAGCTGAAAATCGACGGCATCCTCATGACGATGGTGGATGGGCGCACGAACAACGCCAAGGAAATCACGACGCTGATTCGGGAGACTTACGGCGGCAAAATCAAGGTGTTCGAGATGGCGATTCCGCATTCCGTCCGCGTGGCAGAAGCGAGCTTGACCGGGAAGAGTATTTTCGAGTACGACCCCGGCGGCAAGGTGGCGCAGGCGTATCGTGCGCTCACGAAGAAGGTGCTTCAGCTTGAAAAGCAGCGGCAGAAAGCCAAGTCTGACCTCCTACGATGACATTTTCTCCACGGAAGCCTCACGCCAGCAGGAGCAGATTCAGCGTCTTGCCATAAGCGAACTTCACCCCTTCAAAGATCATCCATTCCGCGTACTGGACGATGACCGGATGATGGAAACGGTGGAGAGCGTGAAGGAATATGGGGTGCTGGTGCCGATTATCGCCCGACCGATGCCGGATGGCGGGTATGAAATTGTGTCCGGGCATCGGCGGAAGCGCGCCTGTGAGCTGGCAGGGATGAATGAGATTCCTGCTATTGTCCGCGATTTGGACGATGATGAAGCTGTCATCATCATGGTGGACAGCAATTTGCAGCGCGAGAACATTCTGCCCAGCGAACGTGCAAAGGCGTATCAAATGAAAATGGAGGCGATTAAGCGTCAAGGCGAACGAGTAGATTTAACTTCTCGCCAAGTTGGCGAGAAGTTGTCAGTCACTAAAGTAGCAAAAGACGCAGGTGAAAGTGAGCGCCAAATCCATCGCATTTTGCGCCTGAACAACCTTGAGCCGCCGCTTATTGATAAGGTGGACGCTGGCAAACTCGCCTTTACCCCCGCCGTGGAACTTTCGTACTTGAAGCCGGAAGAACAGCAGTGGCTGGATACCGCCTTGGAAAACACGCAGCAGACACCGTCCCTTTCGCAAGCCCAGCGCATGAAGCGCGAAAGCAAACAGGGCACGCTGTCGGAACAGGGCATCATGGAAATCATGACGGAGAACAAGCAGACGATTCCTGCCAAGGGGTCTGTCGTGCTGCCGCAGGAAAAGTTGACCAAGTATTTTCCACGCTCCTACACGACGGAGCAGATGGAAAAGGTGATTTTCAAGCTGCTGGATTACTGGGTTCGGAAGCGGCAAATGTCGCAGGAGCGATAAAGACGCATGAAACGAAAAGTGGATATTCTGCTGATGGTCATGTTTCTGTTCGGAAGCATGATTTTTCTTTGCCCAATTTTCGGGCAGATAAAGGAGGTCGAAGAAGATGACCGTGTATACACGCGCATGTCCGCACAGGTTAAGCCCCCTCAACAGGCTTCGGGACTGGTGGAGGATGCGCCATCCCCCGCGGCAGCCGCCGTGCAGACCGTGCTGCCCCTGCTGCTGGAAGTGCCGCTGCCGGAGAAAACCGCTGTGCCCGCTGCCGCGCCGTCCCCCGTACGCCCGGCTGCTTCCGACACTGCCGCGCCAGCACAGGCAGAGCGGACAGCAAATCCCCGCAGTGTCGATGTAGAAGCATGCATTGCGCAGAATCCGGATTTTGCCGCATGGCTCACCATTCCGGGTACGCCGGTGGATTCCGGTTGTGCGGTCGAACAGGACGGACTACTACCTGACGCACCTGTTCAGCGGCAAAAACAGCAAGCTGGGATGCCTGTTCTCGCTGCCGTCGGCGGATTATCAGACACCGAGCAGGAACATTGCCATCTACGGGCATCACCTGAGCCATAGCGACGCGATGTTCAGCAGCCTTGTGCAATACAAGGATTCGGGCTACTGCGCCGCGCACAGCATCATTCAGCTGGACACGATTTACGGCGAACGCACCTATCGGATTTTCGCCGTCGTCAACATGCAGGTTGGTGACTGGGATGCAGCGGCGGCTGATTTTGCCAGCGGACAGGCGTTTCAAGCGTATGTAGACCGCGCACGAGCCAAGGCACTGTACGATTCAGGCGCGGCAGTCGGTGCGGATGACCACATTCTGACCCTGATTACCTGCGACCGCAGTGCGGGCGGTGCAAGCGGCCGTCTGATTGTGCTGGCGGTTCAAGAATAGGAGAAGCAAATGAAATTGAAATCCAAATTGAAACGATTTGCATCATTGATGCTGTCTGCGGCGCTGGCGCTGACCTGCATTCCGCTCTGTGCGGCAGCAGAAGAAGCAGCCACGCCCTCGGACATCACAGGAACGGAAGTCATTGTGCTTCCGGCAGAAGAACCGGCGCTTCCACCCGTGGAGGAAGCGCCTGACGAATCCGCATCCGATGTGCCGGATGAGCCGCCCCATGACGAAATGCTCCCCAATTCGGAGGAAGAAAGTTCGTCGGACAACCGTCATCCTTTGCAGGCGGCGATTGAAGAACATGGGTATGTCTACGTCCGGACGGTGCGGGCAGTCAGCGTGTACGCCAGCGCAGAATCGCAGGAGCGCATTGTTTATGCCGCGGTCGATGATGCGTCCATTCTGCTGGCGACCGCGTTTTTCAGCAATCATCAAACCGTGCAGGTGTGGTTTCTGGATGCGGAGCAGCAGACCATCTGCGGCTTTGTACCGGCAGCGTCGCTGGATACCCGCTATTTGACGGATGCGGATGTGTCGGGCATCGCCGACGTGCCATCCTGCGACGGAATGACTGCCGTCGGTCAAAAGCGACTGTTCGTGGTCAATGGCAGTCGCCCGGAGGATGCATCCAATGAAGAAGAAACGCCCGCAGACACATCTTCGCAGGACGCGCCGCACCAAGAATCGAATCTGCCCGAAGCGGAAGAAAGCGGCGCTTCGGAGCAGCCGGATGATGCAGAATCGCCGGATGCTTCGGTACATCCAGAAATCAGCAGCGAAGAAGAAATCGACGAAACGGTGCCGCCTGTAAATCCCGGCGATTTTGTCAGCGTCAGTACGGACACGCGCGTCTTTTCTGCGGTGGATGATGATGCGTCCGAAGCGTATTTTTCCAGCGAGTATCAGGGCAATTTCGTCAATGCAGCAGCAGTGCAGGTGGTGTCCGTTGCGGAAGATGCTTCGGGGGCAGGGTGGTATCAGGTGCGCTTCCTGTACGGCGATTCTTTCCCCAGCGGCAAGATGAAGTGGACGGCTGACGAAACGGTGTGGGTGATGGCAGCGGAAACCGGCAAAACGGATGCGGATGCCTGCACGGTGACGGACTTCGCGTATCCCAAAGAAATGCTGCGCCTGCTCCGGGAAATGCAAACGTATACCGCAGAAACGGACGGATTCAGCTTGAAGAATATTCATGGGAAAATCGGCAGTTTTCAGGCGGGACAGTCGGGACTGCAAGGAAGTTCCGGCAGGGACGCGGCGTATCCACAGCTGGCGAAATCGGCATCGCACGGCACGATTTATGCGACACCGCACTATCTGGAAACCTTCCCCGTGTATTGCCTTGAGCATACGCTTTCCGGCCCCGGCGAAGGGTCGGGCGCGAACAAAACGGAAACCGGCCCGTATGCGCTGATTGATATGGAGGCGTTCGTGAACACCGCAGAAGGCGGCGGTATGAACGGGGTGCGCTTCAAGGCACAGACCATGCACGCCATCGGCTGGGTGCTTCGGCACACCTACCCGTTTATGGTGCTGGATCGCAGTGATGCAAACAACGAAGTGTGGAGCCGTGTCGCGGGTCAGTTTGCTATCCGCGAGGTGATTAAGCAGCTGGAA
>OIGD01003402.1_pt1 | contig 10774 bp, 13 predicted proteins | sample 1582211 | NCBI WGS metagenome assembly OIGD01 (sample SAMN04414078, study PRJEB24778) | human gut metagenome | material: faecal | host: Homo sapiens
ACCCGAAATTTATGTCGGGGATTTTTTTTAATATTTATCAATAATAAATGCAATACCTTTTTTAGCATAAGCTAACATTTGAGATAACTTCTCTTCTTCAAATGGATTTTCTTCAGCTGTAGTTTGAAATTCTATAATTTTGCCACTTTTAGTTAAAACAATGTTTGAATCAGCACAGCAATTTGAATCTTCTTCATAATTTAAATCAAGAATAACATTATTGTTTAATATACCGACAGATATAGCCGCTATTGGTTCAATAATAGGATTTGCCTTAATAATATTTTCATTTACAAGTTTTTCAAAGGCCATATTTAAAGCTAAAAAACCTCCACAAATAGATGCACAACGTGTACCGCCATCAGCTTGTATAACATCAGCATCAATTGTTATTGTTAAGTCGGGAATTTTATATAAATCAACGCAGCTTCTAAGACTTCTTCCAATAAGCCGCTCTATTTCATGAGTTCTTCCTGAAACTTTATTTCTTTCACGGTTGTTTCTTGTATTTGTTGAAGAAGGAAGAAGACTATATTCTGCTGTAATCCATCCTCGTGGATCATCTTTTTCCATCCAACGTGGTTTTGCTTCAGATACTGAAGCGGATACTATCACTTTTGTATCCCCAAATTCAGCAAGAACCGAGGAATATGCATTTTTTGTAAAGTTTTTAATAAAATTTATTGGTCTTAATTCGTCGTTTTTACGATTATCAAGTCTCATAGCATTTCTCTCCGTTGTTTATTATATCACTCTTAAATAATACATCAAAACAAAATTTATTGTATAATTGTATTATGAATTTTTTGATTATAGGAAAAACGCCAAAAGCTTATTTTTTGTCTTCAAAACTCTTAAATGAAGGACATCTGGTTTATTTGTGTATTGAAGAATTAGATAAAAATTATACTTTTGAAAGAGTGATTTTTTATGATTATTCAAATCATATTGAAATTTTAAAATTTATTTTAAAAAAAGAAATAAATCTTGTTATTATGATAGATAACGATATAGTTTCGTATGAACTTGGTGATTTTTTAATAATAAACGGTGTAAATGTATTCAGAATCCAAAAAGAACTAAGGATAATAAATTCAAATATATATAATCAAATAAATTTTTTCAAAGAATGTAATGTGCCTGTTTTAAGGGCTATATTTTTTGAAAAAGAAGCACCCGCTTTTAATTTTCTAAAAAGAGTAAATTACCCTGTCAAAATTACAGCTGGAAACGATGAAGAAAGCTATATTGTAAGTGGTTTTCTAAATAGTAAAAAATGTATTCAGGATATGTATAAATCCCAATATAAAAATTTATTAATTGAGGAAAATTATAGCGGAGAAGAAATATTTTTGTATTTTGTAAACGATGGTGTTTCTTTGTATTTAATAGGCGAAGTTTATGAGGATTTAGATAAAAATCAAATAATTTCACCTATTCCGTTTTTAACGGACAATCAAAAAGAAAAGATTATAAAAGAGGTAATTTTAAAAGTCGCAATAACTTTAAACAGTATAAATTCAAAAGAACATGCTTGTATTTTTGGCGTTAAACTGCTTGTAAGAAAAGATAAGGTATACGCTATAAGGATTTTAGACTGTATAAAAGAAACCCATTTTATCAATATTATAACCCTTTTGAATGAAAATATATCTGATTTAATAATATCAAGTTACAGTTGTTCATTGTCGGATGATTTTTATGAAGTTAGATTTAAAAATAAATATGCATTAACATATAAATGTCAGGAAAATGACTATAAGACAGAATACACAGATAATGTATACAGATACTTTAAAATTGATAATGAAAATTATGTTAATATGGAAGGTTCGACTTTGGCATGGTTAAAAAGTTATATAATAGAAAATCTGGTGTAGCAAAAATGAAAAAAATAAATTACCGGAAATGTATAGCTTGTGGTAAAATAGAAAATAAAACCGAATTTATTAAAATTACCCGTGAATATAAAACAAAGGATATTGTTATTCAACCTGGTAATAAAATATTTGGACGTTCGGTTTATATTTGTAAAAATGAATTATGTATAAATAATGCTTTGAAAAGAGGAAAAATATTTAAAATATTAAGGGTTAAAAATATTGAAAATTTTGATAAAAAAATCAAAGCTGTACTAAATTAAGGAATTGTGCTAATAATATTAATATAAATAGAAAATAAATTGGAGAAATAATAATTGATGTCACCTGACAAAAGAGTATATGATGTAGCTAAAGAGCTTAATATAACAACAAAAGAATTAATAGAAAAATTGGATTCGATTAATATAAAAATAAAATCGCATTCAAGTACATTAACATCTTTTCAGATAGCAAAAGTAAAAGAGTTATATAACGCTGCCGGTAAAGATGGCGATAAGAAAAACAGCCGTCCTAAGGCGTTTGTTGTTAAAAAGGTTAAAAAAGCTCCTACAGGGGATGATAATATTGAAAGTAAAAAAGATGAAGAAGTAAAATCAAAAGAAGTTAAATTAGTTTCACCTGCTGCTGAAGATAAAACAGTTGAAGAAAAAAAGGAAAAACCAGACATACGAGAATTGCTGCTGGTTCGTGAGGGTATAAAAAAATCAACAAAAATAGTAAATAAAAAATCTTCTTTAGATGATAAAACCAAATCTGCAGATATAAAAGCAGAAAAAAAGAACGAAACAATACCTATAGATGAAAATAAATCTTCATTAAAAAGAACTTCTTCTGTTAAGCAAAATAAAAAAGAACTTGAAGCTTTGATTGATGCAAAGTTAAGAAAAGAAAAAGGTAAAGGGATTTTAAATGATGAAAACCCTAAAGAGTCTGAAAATAAAAATTATATAAAACCAAGAGATATAAAAGCTGAGTTTGATGAAAAGATAAAAGTTAAAAAAACAAAATCGCAGGAAGCTGCCAATGATAAGAAAGAAAAAGATGGAAAAAAGGAAGTAAATATCAAAAAACCTATTGCACGTCATATAATTTCACAGGATATATATGATTCAAAAGGAAGTTATAAAAAGCCGTCATCTAAAATGAATCTAAAAGATAAGAAAAAATCAAAGGAAGAACTTCAGGAAATGATAAGCCTTGAAAAGGCTATGACTCAAAAACACAAGAAAAAGGTTCGAGAGGAAGATTCAAGTGAATCTGAAATAAAACAGGTTGTAATTGATTCAAGTATTTCTGTTGGGGATTTAGCAAAAAAAATACAGAAAACACCTGCTGAAATTGTGAGATATTTAATGATGAATGGGGTTTTAGCTACAGTTAATCAAATTATTGATATAAAGACGGCTAAAAAAGTTGCAGAAAGTTTTGAAATAGAAGTGCTTGAAGAAGATCTTGATGCATATATTCAAGAAGAGCTAAAAAAAGAAGAAAAAATAAATAAAATTAAAAATATTGATGAAAAATTACTTAAACGCCGCGCTCCGGTAGTCAGCATAATGGGGCATGTAGATCACGGTAAAACAACATTGCTTGATTCAATACGAGCTTCAAAACATAAAATAGTATCAGATGAAGTTGGAGGTATAACTCAGTCAATTGGTGCTTATACTGTATTTTTAGAGGATAAAAAAATAGTATTTGTTGATACACCTGGCCATGAAGCATTTACTGAAATGAGAGCCCGCGGAGCTAAAGCAACTGATATTGCTATTTTAGTTGTAGCGGCTGATGACGGCATCATGCCTCAAACAATTGAAGCAATAAATCATGCAAAGGCTGCGGAAGTACCTATAATTGTTGCAATAAACAAAATGGACAAGGCTGATGCAAACCCTGATAAAATCATGCAGCAGTTAACAGAATACGGTCTTGTTCCAGAGCAATGGGGCGGGGATACAATATGCGTTAAACTTAGTGCTTTAACAGGCATGGGTCTTGACGAGTTGTTGGAGTATATTTTGCTTACAGCAGAAATACTAGATTTAAAAGCAAATCCAGATGATCTTGCGACTGGTGTTGTAATTGAAGCTAATTTGGATAAAGGTAAGGGACCTCTTGCTACTTTGCTTATACAAAATGGAACATTAAAAGTGGGTGATTCAGTTGTTGTGGGTAATGTTGGTGGAAAGGTTCGTGCATTGCTTCTTGATTCTGGTGAAAAAGTAAAAAAAGCAGGGCCTTCAACACCTGTTGAGATCTTAGGTCTAAATGAAGTGCCACAAGCAGGTGATACTTTTGAAGTTGTTAAATCAGATAAAGAAATGAAAAATATTATTGAATTGCGAAAACAAAATGAACGTAATATGCGTCTTGAATCCATGACTCCGAATTTTGTTAAAAATGAAATAATAGGGCAGGATGAGGAAATACAAACATTAAATTTGATAATTAAAGCAAATACTCATGGAAGTGCCGAAGCAGTTTCACAGGCTATAAGTCAGGTTGAATCAAAAGAGATTATAACAAAATTAATTCACGTTGGAGTTGGAGATATATCCGAAGCTGATGTCATGCTTGCATCGGCTTCAAATGCTATAATACTTGGATTTACAGTTAAAGAAGATTCAAACGCACAAGCTATGGCTGAGAAAAATGGTGTTCAAATTAAAACTTATAACATAATTTATCAGGTTCTTGAAGATGTTGAAAAAACAATGCTTGACCTTTTGAAACCCGAAATAAAAGAAGTTGAGCTTGGTAAAGCTGAGATACGCCAGATATTTACAATAGGAAAAGTAAATAAAATAGCAGGATGTTATGTTCTTGAGGGTAAGATTGTAAGAGGTTGTAATGCTTCTTTAATACGTAACGGCAAAGAAATATTTAATGGTCAAATAGATATGCTTAAACGCTTTAAAGATGACGTAAAAGAAGTTGCAAGTGGATTTGAGTGTGGTGTTTCTTTTGCTAAGTTTAATGATATTCAGGAAGGTGACATAATTCAGGTTACTAAGTTTGAAGAAATTGAACGAAAAGTTCTGGTTTAGATACAATTCCGAGGTATAAATATTAATGACTTTACGTAATGAAAAAGTTAGAAAAGCAATGATGCGTGAAATTTCACAAATATTATTGACAGAAATTCAAGATACAAGAATTTCAACTTTAGTTTCTGTTACAGATGTAGTTATGTCACATGACAATTCTTTTGCAAAAGTTTATTTTTCAATATTGGAAGAAAACGAAGATGAAAAGACAAAAATATTTGAAGCATTAAATTCACATAAATCCCAAATTCGCTACCAAATAGGGAAAAGAATACGTCTGCGTGTTACACCTGATATAAAATTTTATCTTGACGAGTCTTTAGAACGAGGGATGAAAGTTCTTGAATTAATTGATAAAATATCAAAGGATGAGCTATAGTTTATGTTAGGTTTTTTAAATATAAATAAACCAAGCGGAATTACTTCTTCAAAAGTTGTTTATATTGTAAGAAAAATATTAAATATAAAGCAAATAGGTCATTGTGGAACTTTAGATCCTTTAGCTTCAGGTGTATTGCCACTTGCTGTTGGTAAAGCTACAAGATTGATTGAGTATTTGCCCAATAATAAAGAGTATATTGCTACATTTGAGTTGGGTAAAAAATCTGATACTTATGATATTGATGGAAATATTATTAAAGTTGATAATTTTGATTTTTCTAAAATCAATGAAAAATCAGTTTCCTCAATTTTGGAAAGTTTTGTTGGTGAAACTATACAAAAAGTTCCTGCTTATTCTGCTGTAAAAGTATGTGGACAAAAATTGTATAATCTTGCAAGAAAAGGTGTTGAAATAAAATATTTGCCTGAAAAAAAAATACACATAGGCAAGATAAAACTAATAAATTACGACTGTTTTCGAAAAACGGGTAATTTTATTTTAACCTGTAATAAAGGCGTGTATGTTCGCTCAATTATAAATGATATGGGTGAGCTTCTAGGCTGTGGAGCTATAATGACAGATTTGAAACGCACAATTTCAAACGGATTTAAAATTAACGATTCTTTATATGACTATGAAAATAAAGAACTACTACTTAAAAATATAATAAATCCAATATATGTATTGCCTTTTAACTCATTGGAGCTTACAAATAATGAGGTAAAGAAAATTAAATTTGGACAAAGTATTGAAAAATTTGATTTAAAATGCAATAATAATATATTAATGTTAACCTACGATAAAAAAATACAGGCAATTGCCAAAATGATTAATAATAAAATAGAACTTGAGAAGGTATTTGTATGAAAAAATTATATAAATTATTAACAATTTTATCAGCTTTTCTTTTAATGCAGAATGTTTCATATGCAATAGAGGATATTACAAGCTATTGTCCTGTGGCGCCATATCCAGTTGGAGGAAAAATAGCTTCATCAATAAGTAAAATAACAGGAACAAACTGGATTATTTCAAATATTGCAGAAAACAGGGTTAAATATGCATTGAAAAAAGAAACTAACTCAGATTTTGATGTTAAAATTAAACCTTTTGGCGGTAAAAATTTAATTGAGGGTAAATTTAAAAGTTTAAATATTTCATCTGATAATGTTAAATACGAAGGGTTTTATGTATCAGATATAAAAGCATATACTTTATGTGATTATAACCAGGTCAAGTTTAATTCTTATGATTTTACTTTTCCTGAAAATTTAGTATTAAGATATGAAGGAAAAATAACACAAAGTGATTTAAATAAAAGTATTTTAAGAGCCCAATATCGGGAAAAAATAAATAAATTTAACCAATCTTTTTCAAATATATTGTCAATGAAAATATACGAACCTCAATTTACAATAGCTAATAATCGGATATATATGGACTTTAAAGTTTTATTACCATTTATAGGTACAAAGACAATCAGTTCAGATTTCAGTCTTAAAGCTGATAACGGTCAGGTAGTGGTTGCAGATTTTAACATAAGTAATGCTTTAAGCTTCTCGTCTGATAATATTCTTGCGATATTGAATATATTCAATCCTTTGAATTTTGATGTATCGTTAAATAAAAATGACAAGGCTTTAAATGCTTTGCAAAATATCAATGTAACTAATAATGAAATAATTTTTGACGGAGTATTCTTAGTCCCCAAAAGTGTATAATTTTTTTTAGGAGATGTTTAAAATATGAATTTATTTTCTAAAGTATTTGTAATATTACTTATTGTTTTGGGATTTTTTTATTTTAAAAATAATATAATTGATAATTTTTTAAATTCAAAAATTGATAATGTTAAAAAAGAGACAAGTGAGAAATTACCCAAAGAAATAGTCCAGAACAGAAATAAAAATGCTATAGAAGAGAAAACTGAAAAAAAAATTTATACTTATTTTTTAAAAGAATCCCAAGGTGGCAAAGTTAATTTTTTAGCTATAGAATCAAAGGCGAATAATGATGAAGACTCTTTAAAAGCTTCAATTGAAGCACTTTTAAAAGGACCAAGTGAAGAAAATAAGAAAAATGGTTTTTATACTGAAATTCCAAGTGGTACAAAATTGCTAGGGATAAAAGAAACTGATAAATACATTATTATCAATTTAAATGATGAGTTTCAATATGGTGGTGGAACTGATAGTATATATAATCGTTTAAAACAGTTAATAAAAACAGTATCGCAGGCTAAAGTTAATAAGGATATATATCTTTATTTAAACGGAAAACAAGCTGACGTTATTGGCGGAGAAGGTGTCATAATAAAACAACCTTTAACAAAAGAGTCTTTATATAGTGAATAAGAGGTACTTTATTAATGACAAGCGTTAAAGATATAGACTATTACCTAAATCTTGATTGGACATTAATTGAAGGAACAGATTTAGATTTTGTCGGGGAAATATACCATTATATTGAAATAAAAGAGTTTCCAAGTTTTTGTTTCTGCGCAAAAACTCAGGAATTAGCCCGTAAAAATTACAAAAAACAGCTTAAACTTTTGATTCAAATTATGCTTGAAGATGGTGAAGAAATTATAGAACCGGGGAGTCAAGATGAAGATGATGATATTGATTGGGAAAATATTTGTCCGGGATGATATTAACAATAAAATAAAAAGAGAATTATGAATAAAATATTAGTAATAGATGATGATAAATCAATAAATGAGTTAATAAAAGTTAATTTACAGCTATCAGGTTTTGAAGTAATACAAGCATATGAAGGCACAGTAGGTTTTGCACTTTGCAAGCAGGAAATGCCTGATTTGGTTATACTTGATGTCATGATGCCAAATGTTGATGGCTATACAGTTGCAAAAAGAATTAGAGAAAATCCTAAACTTGAAAAAATACCTGTTCTTATGCTAACAGCTTTAGGTTTTTTAGAAAACAAGGTTCAGGGATTTAATATTGGTGTTGATGATTACCTTGTTAAACCTTTTGAAATGGAAGAACTAATTGTAAGAGTAAAAGCACTTCTTAAACGAACATGTTCGATACCCACTTCTGTTGTTATTAAAGAAATATCAACAATAGGTGATATTACCTTATTAAATGAGTCTTATGAGGTTAAAATTATAGATAAAAAAACAAAGTTAACTCCAATTGAATTTGATATATTAAACATTCTTGTCCAAAATCATGGATGCATGGTCTCCTCATCAAGACTTTTAAAAGAAATATGGGGATATCAAGAAGATGATGATGTTGAAACAATTCGGGTGCATATTAGACATTTACGCTCAAAACTTGATAAAATATCAAACGGCAAAAAATATATCCAAACAGTATATGGCGGTGGATACAAACTTATGCCTTGTGGTATAACTTCTGAAAATTAACCGCCACCACAAAACATAACAATTTCTATTTCATCATTGTCGTTAATATATTCAGTATTATAGTTTTCTTTATATATTATTTTACCGTTTTTTTCAATAGCATATAATTGGGGGATTTTATCATTTAGATGTTCAATAAGACCGGAAATCGTTTTTATATTATCCGATAGGTGTTCCATTTTACCGTTTATTTTAATTTTCATTTATTTATCCTTAAAACCAATTGCAATTTCCATTTTCGCAAAATGCTTTTTCTAAATCAGGCATAATTTCATCAAAAGTCATCTCGAAAGTTAGAGGTGTTATTGAAATCTTATTTTGCCTTAAAGCATTTATATCTGTTCCATCGTCTCCATCATATTTTATAAGTTCACCTGCCATCCAGTAATATATTTTTCCTCTTGGATCTTTACGTTTTTCATATGTATTCGTAAACATTCTTGTACCAAGTTTTGTGATGGCAACACCAGCTATATCATCCTTGTTAAGAGCAGGAGTATTTATATTAAGAACGGTTTTTTGAGGGAAATTAATTTCTTTTATTTTAGGTAAAAATTTGGCAATAAATTCAGCTGTAGTTTTAAAATGCTCAAGATGGCAAACAAGACAAGACAAAGAAACAGCAATAGAAGGATATCCAAGCATAGCTCCTTCCATAGCACATGATACTGTGCCTGAGTATAAAATATCTGCCCCTAGATTAGGACCATGGTTTATTCCTGAAATTACGATATCTGGTTTTTCATTTTCTTCTAAAATTGCGCTTAATCCTATTTTGACACAATCGCCGGGTGTTCCTGTCGTAACCCATGTACGTTTTGAACCATACTGAGCATCAATTTCATCCACTCTTAGGGGGGTATGAAGAGTTAAAGAATGTCCTGCAGCACTTCTTTCTCTATCTGGAGCTATAATAAACACATCATGATTTTGCGACAAAGCTTCACTTAAACATTTTATACCTGTTGCATTTATTCCATCATCATTTGAAATTAAAATTTTCATTTTATTTACCTCAATTATATATAATATTATATCTGATAATTATACAATCGGCTATTTTTACAAAAACTTTAAAATTTGTAATAGACTCTAGCATACATATTCCAGAATATAAAATTTACATTAGAGGTAAGATTCTTTTAAGCTTAATTCAAAATAATAATTATGTAAGGTCATCAAGATCAGGATATCTTCCATCTAAAATACTTGAAGAATCATATGAAGTATCATCAACATAAAATAATGACATATTGCTTGCTTTAAAAGCATTTAGTTCGCTTTTAACTTTTTCTTCTTCAACTTTATTGCTCCAAGCTGTAATTTCAGAGTTTGAAACTTTTCCATCACCATTTGTATCAATTTCATTAAAATAAGTTAAAACAGTTGATAATAAAGAACTGGAACCAAGACCATTTTGTGAACATAATTGAACCAGTTCATTATAACTTAAGCCTTGAGTATTTAAATTATTTGTTAATGTTGTTATGTCATTTGCATTTATTACACCATCATTATCTTTATCAATATTTTGAAAATTTGATGATAAATAGCTTAAAAAACTTTTATTTAAGTTTAAGTTTTTATAATTGTCGCTATTGTTTAAATCTTCTAAAGTTACGCCGTTTGGATAGCTTTGAGATAGAATGCTATATGTATTCGTTAAACCTGAAACTGCGTTAACAAGCAATGACTGCCCATTTAATTTAGCCATCTTATATACCTTTCATATTTTTTATTTTCACATTTATATTTTAATGTTTGGTATATAAAAGTAAACCATATATCTAAACTATCTTTTTAAATAGTCCATAAATTTATTAAAATCTGTTTTTAAATTGTTATATTTTTTGATTATAATATCAGCAGGTGATAAGCCATTTAATGTCAGGTTTAATAAAGGAGTTATATATTTTTGGTCTGGGTCATTTTCAAGAGCATTATATGAAAGTTTTAATATATCACAAGCAATATCTTTAATTTGATAATCACCAATAGAACCTTGTAAGCCATATTTCGCGCTTGATACTTTTGCTTTATTTAATTCATCAAAAGTTGATGAGCACCA